>ERZ507026.218-NODE-218-length-31125-cov-7.881912_pt1 | contig 31125 bp, 28 predicted proteins | sample MGYA00512876_ERZ507026 | MGnify/ENA metagenome assembly ERZ507026 | reverse complement strand
CACGACGCTCTTCCGATCTGGCGACCAAGACCATTGTTCCGGTTTCAGTTGAGGAGTTCAAGAAGAGGCAACCGGCATTGCTGGGCGCGATAAGGGAGGTTGTCCGCGAGGAGCTGGCCGCCCGCGAGGAATCGCCGGTGTTCGATCATCCGCAGGACATGCTGCTGGGCGGTTCCGAGGATTGGCACCCGCGATTCAAGGTCACCCCGGCGTTCGGTGATGGCAGATTCCTGCTGACCATTCAGCTCGGCGCATCGTACGGGTTGAGCTTCCACTGTGATGCGCACGACTTGTACGAACTCGCGGAAGCGGCCGCGCAGGTCCTGAAGACCGCACGGCCGGAAAGCAACGAGCCTAGTATGACGCGACCCTTTGAGGACGCGTATGAACCACATCCCACCACGAGCATTCCGCGGGATTCACATACAGGTCCTCGATGGGGCCGTTAGCAGTACGGCTTGCACGAATCCTGAGGATGCGATGGTTCCGTGCGGCATCGGCCATATCTGCAAGGACCTGTGCCGGATCATCCGCCAACGCCCACTGCTCATACAAGGACCTATCGGAGTCATTATTGCCGATCCTCAAAAGTTCAGCCATATACATTCTTCCTTTCCCCGCCACCGGCGGATTGGTTTCCTGGCAGTTACCAGCGTACCGGCGGGGAAAGGTTCATACGAAAGAGAAAAAATCATGAACAACGAAATGCAACGATTCGACTTCAAGGGCGCGTCATTGCGCACCTTGACCGATGAGGCGGGGGAGCCCTGGTTCGTCGCCAAGGACGTATGTGACATCCTCGAAATCAGTAACCCATCCGATGCGTTGAAAAGGCTTGACGATGATGAACGGTCTAGATTCAATCTAGGGCGTCAGGGTGAGACCAACATCGTCAACGAAGCCGGTCTGTATGTCCTTGTTCTCGGCTCACGCAAGCCGGAAGCTCACGAATTCAAGCGCTGGGTGACGCACGATGTGCTTCCCCAGATCCGCAGGACCGGCGGATACATCCCGACGTCCGAGTCGGATTCGGATGAGGACATCATGGCCAGGGCCGTGCTCGTCGCGCAGAAGACCATCGAGCGCAAGAACCAGCAGCTTCAAGCCAAGGACGCACAGATCAAGGTGTTGGAGCCGAAAGCTCGGTTTGCCGACGCGGTCGCCGCGTCCGACGGCACGTGCCTGGTCGGCGAGCTCGCGAAGATGCTCCGGCAGAACGGGATGGACATCGGCCAGAACCGGCTGTTCCGTCTCCTGCAGGCCGACGGGTATCTCGGCAAGTCCGGTTCGAATCGCAACGTGCCGACACAGCGTGCGATGGACCTCGGCCTGTTCCGCATCAAGGAGACCACCGTCACCCATGCGGATGGGCACACCACGGTCAGCCGCACTCCGAAGGTCACGGGCAAGGGGCAGCGCTACTTCATCGACCGGTATTGGGGTCGCGCTCAGCCGTCGTTGGAAGCGGGTGCGTGATGGACGGGACCGATTACATGGGCTTCAACATCACCGACCTCTCGGCGGGGAAGTCGATTCGCATTGCCTCATACCTCTTCGCGCATTCCGGCAGATGGATGGCGGAACTGGCAGGCAATCCGATCAGAGTCGATTCCATCGGCGACGGGAAGGCGCTCGTGACCTTCCCAGCCGTCGCGGAAGTGGATTTGAAGGAATTCATGTCGATGTTGGAAGAAGGTGCTCAATGAGTCAGAAACGTGGTTTGATGCTTGGTCTGCGTGTCGTGCGTTCGGTATCATCATCCGCCCAACGCCATCTGATCTCTACATCTGGCCTTCCGAGTTGTGTTCCTATAGCCATGTATTCGATGCTGTCGCCAGGCTCGCAGGAGAAAGGCGTCGTATGGTCGAAGTGCAATAGGCCGCGCATTCCGGGGTCTGCGGAACGCACTTCCAATACGACGACTTTTCTGAGGCCTTCATGGTGTATGGAGAACAGCGAACCGCTTCCTGTCCAAACGGAATCTCCCCACGGCGCCTTGTCTGGCGGATTCGACGAAATTGCTATGCGGTTGGCCTCCTTGAGCTGTTCCACCTGCGCGCGCAATGCCGCAGTGGATTCCCGCGCCGCGTCAAGCTGCGATCTAAGCGTGGCGTTCAGCTCGTCGGCACGCCGTGCATCGGCCTCGTATTTCTCCCGTGCCGCCTTGGCACTCCTCGAGTCTTTTCTCGCGGTGATTATCCACCCCGCGACGGTGATGGCGAATGTGACGGCCCAGCCGATGACGACCAGCGTGGTCGCGAGGGTCCAGGCCCACGGATCCGTATTCATTGATTCTTCTCCTAACTGTTCGGCCCGCACGTCGGAAATGCGGGATGACACCGATTTTAGGAGGGGGCCGGGCGGTTCTCCTAACGCCGCCCGGCATCACACACGCAAAGGAGGCGCGTGATGGCCCCGCAAACCGAATTCAAGGACCCGAGCCGCGTACCGCTCGGCGAACGGTTGGCCTGGAGCCCGGAACAAGCGGCACAGGTGTACAGCCTCGACCCGCGCGGCCTGCGCCACGCGATCGACATCGGCGACCTCGACAGCTTCCGGGCGCCAACCAGGGAAGGCAAACCCGGACGAAGAAAAGTCAGCAAGACAGCGATGGAACGCTGGATCAGATCAATGGAGGAATAGACATGAACGACAACAAACCGCAGATGGCAACATGGGTGCTCTGCGTCGACATCGACCCCGACAACCCGAAATCCGACCCAGTGTCCATCGCCACACTCGACATGCCGCTGGACGCAATCAGGGGCGGCCTGATCGGCGTCACCCTGGCCGGCAACATGGGCGAGGCCACCGCGCTCGCCGCCAGAATCGCATGCCAGGCCATTGACAAGGCGCTCAAACGCCACGTCGAACGCGGAGGCGGCAGCGACACCCCGGAAATGCTCACCGGCCTCCACATCGACCCGATGGGCGACATCAGGGAGGAACGATGAGCGCCATCAAGAACTGGATCGCCGAACGCGAACAGGCGCTCGCCGACATCACCGCACTCATCGCCAGACAGGAGACCGACCCCGACGCCATCGAAACGCTCGACGCCGAGATCCACGCGCTCCTCGACAGACTCTACGAGATCGACAACCCGAAGGAGACGAAATGAGCTGGATGGACGACGGCGGATTCGAGATGCAGACCTTCACCGCCCAGGACGGCAGGAAGATGGCGCGAATGGTCTTCCGCAGATCGACCGGCCAATACGACATCACCCTCACCAAGACCGAAGTGCAGCGCATCCGCCGCGAATGCACCCGCACCCTCAAGGAAATGGAGGCAGACAGATGACCGACCACGACCACCGGCTCGAGGACGACCGCAGGCCGCTCACCGCCGCGCAACGCACACAGAAGACCATCGCCTGCGCACTCGCCGCGGCCATCACGGCAGCCGCAAGCCTGTGGGGACTCGTATGGACGCTCGCCGCCGCCATGGACGGCACCCTCAGCATCCTCCACATCACGGTCATGCTCGCCTGCGGGCTGCTCGCCGTCACCTTTGCCGGCATCGCCGAACGCGAACTGCCGAACCTCTAAGACATGCCAGCGCTTGTCGTCATGGGCGCGGGCACCCGGGGCGGATGCAAGGCTGGCCGCCCGCCGAGATCGCGCGACTTCCTTCCAACCATCACATTGGGCGCGGCAAAGACGGGCACGCGGTTCGAACCCGCGCCGCCCCACGAAAACAGGCCAACCAGCAGAAAGGAACACCAATGGACAACCAGACCAGGACCAAGTACGACGTCGACATCGAGACCGCCACATGGGACATCCAACGAAGGATCCTCGACAACACCGTCAACGTGATCGCCGACATCGCCAAAACCCGCGACACCAACCTCACCGACCAGGCATGCGCCGCGCTCGCAGCCGTCAACCGGCTCCGCGGCCGCATAGACATCGAGCTCGAAATGCTCGACGACGAGGCCATGGAGATGGAAGAGAAGGAGGACGAGTGACATGGCAGGGGAGACCATCATCACGATTGTCGGCAATCTTACCGCGGATCCAGAGCTGCGCACCACGTCAAGCGGCGCTTCTGTGTGCAGCTTCACCATTGCTTCGACTCCGCGCACCTATAACCGTCAGACCGGCCAGTTTGAGGACGGTCAGGCGCTGTTCATGCGCTGCAGTGCATGGCGTGACCTTGCCAACCACTGCGCGCAGAGCCTCTCGAAGGGCATGCGCGTCATCGCACAAGGCCGTTTGCAGCAGCGTTCCTATCAGGCACAGGACGGGTCCAACCGTACTGTGTTCGAGATGCAGGTCGATGAAATCGGCCCGTCGCTGCGTTACGCCACCGCACAGGTACAGCGCCAGTCGTCCGGTCAGGGCGGCTTCGCCGGCCGCAATAACGGCAACGCCGGGTACTCCGGCGGCGCCAGCGGCTTCGGCGGCAATGCAGGCGGCTACAACGGTGGTAATTCCGGCTTTGGCGGCAACTCCGGCTTCGGTGGCGCTCCGAGCGCACCGTCCAACCCGGTGTCCAATCAGGCGCCCGCTGCCGACCCGTGGAGCAACGGCGGCGACGGAAGCAACAGCTTCTCCACGTTCGGCGGCTCCTCCGATTTCGGTGGTGGCGACGACGAGCCTGAGTTCTGATCATCCAGCACACTGCATTTTCAATCGTTCATAAGGAGAACATCATGTCACGTAAGAGGCCGCAACCGCCGGTCAAGCCGTTCAAGAAGAAGCCGAACCCGCTGAAGACGGCGAAGGTCACCGAGATCGATTACAAGGACGTCGCTCTGCTGCGTAAGTTCATTTCCGATCGCGGCAAGATCCGTTCCCGTCGTATCACCGGTGTCACCGTGCAGGAACAGCGTGAGATTTCGAAGGCTATCAAGAACGCCCGCGAAATGGCTCTGCTGCCGTACGCCACCTCTGGTCGCTGAGTTAGGGAGGCTATGAATCATGGCTGAAACCAAGGTTATTCTTACCAAGACCGTTGCCAACCTCGGTCACTCCGGTGATGTTGTCGAAGTGAAGTCCGGCTTCGCTCGCAACTACCTCATCCCGCAGGGCCTCGCCTTTGCCTGGAACAAGGGCGCTGAGAAGCAGATTCTCGCTATGAAGCGCGCTCGTCTGGCTCAGGCTGTCGCCACCCGTGAGGATGCCGTCGCCGCCAAGGCCGCCATCGAAGGCACTGCCGTCGAGATCGCCGCCAAGGTGTCCGAGTCCGGCAAGCTGTTCGGCAGCATCTCTGCCGAGCAGATCGCCATCGCCCTTGAGGACAAGGCCGTTGTCGACCCGAAGGCCATCGAGGTCGAGTCCATCAAGACCACCGGCGAATTCCCGGCAAAGGTCGCCCTCCACCCGGAGATCACCGCTTCCTTCTTCGTGAAGGTCGTCGCTGAGTGATTTCCCCCATTCGCCGCTGCTGGCCCTCGGGGCTTGCGCGGCGGATGATTCCAGACTGAAGTACGTCTGAGCTTAAGCACAAGGAATCCCTCTGCACCGATTGGCGCAGGGGGATTTTCCGTAGGTGGGCATGCTCGGCGATTGTTCGCCGAATATGGCATCGCCGCGCGGTGTCATCGGGCGCAGCGCGGCGATGTTGATTACTGTTGATCAGCGCGGATCTCAGTAGTAGTAACCGTCATCGTCGAGCGTGATGGTGACCTTGCCGTCCTTGATGGCGAACGACCCGTTCGCGTGGAACGTATCGGACGTGTCCGAAGGCTTCCACTCATCACCGATCTGCCATTCGTATGTGAGCTTCGCCTTGCCGCTCTTCGTGGTGAAGGACCCGTTTTCGAGATCGACGTCCTTGATTTCCGGATACTTGCTGATCGACCACGCGAAATTACGATACTCATCGTCATCGTATATGCTATAGCCGAACGGGCAGGAAGCCGGGCTGGCTTTGGTGGATTCCGCGCATTTGTCGAGTTTGGCGTTCAACGCGTCCTCCAGGTCGCTTTCGAGCTTGGAAGTGGCCTTCACCGTGACTTCGACCGTCGACTCGTTCTGCTTGCCGGTGCGGAACGTGGTGGATTCGCCGGAAATGTAATCCGTGCTCTTCGCGGCGATGCTGTACATGCCGGGGTACAGGCGCAGTCTCCACACGTTGCCGTTCTTTTCCGCGTTCTTGGCCGTCACTGCTACCTTATTGACGGTCAGCGCTTCCGCACAATCGGGAACGGTGACGTTGACCGACTTGACCAATGGCGTCGTGATCTGCCAGTTCGGGAAGATCAGGAACCTAGTACCCGACTTGTTCAGGGAAAGAGTCTCGTTGATCGTTGTGCCGTCCAGCGTATAGCTCACCGCAACGGTGGTCGTGCCGTTGCTGGTTTTCACGCTGTCGACATGCGGATTCGAGATGGTCGCGCTGTCAACCTTGGCGACGCTGTTGGACAGCAGTTTGCGCTGATCCTTGCCGATCTGCGGGTCGGCAATGCTGCTGGCCTTGTCGTAGTCGCCGCCGGCAAGCGCGGACACGTAGCTTTCCGCCACGGATTTAGCGCTGAAGACGGTCGAGCTCAGCACGCCGTAGATGATGCCAAGCGCGATGATCGCGATGGCGACGATGCCGCCGATCATGATCGTCTTCTTGGCTTTCGGGCTGATCGGTTTCTGTTCGACTGCCGGTGCGGCGGGCGCGACGGGAGCGGGTGCAGGTGATGCCGGGGCGGCGATCGGTTGCGGAGCCGACGCTGCAGGGGCTACAGGGGCAGTGGGCGCGACGGTTTGCGTGGGTGCCGGCTGCGTGGGTGCGGGCTGCGTGGACGCGGGCTGGGCCATTGTCTGCTGCGTCTGCACGGTAGGCACGGCAGTGGCGGTCCTGACCGCCTTAGGCATGCCGAACTGCGGATCGCAGGCTTTGACGTAATCGACCACGTTCTGCGGCGTCTGCTGCACGGTGCCGCCGACGAACATCTTCCATAGACCCGGAAGTGACGTGATCACCGTCGGTCCGAACGACAATGCGAGCGCCTCGACGGCGAACATCCAGATTCCGGCGACAAAGCAGTACCACAGGGGAACAGTCAAGGAAACCTTGTAGGAGTCGTAGTAGGCGGCGAAGCTCGTGAATGCGAATTCCACGACGAGCCAGAACGCCATCATCGCGACGGGAGCCTTCCACGTGTTTTCCCACTTGGCGTAATACTGGTCATACATGTTGCGTGCCGATGCGCGCAGCGCGATGTACAGCGTGGCGACTACGAACAGCACGAAGCAGAGCCACAACGCCCACGCATACTGGAAATGGCCGGTGAGCTTGAACAAGGTGAACGTGATGCCGGAACCGCTGCCGGAGAACGCCGCGGAAATGCCGCCGAGTGACGCCATGGAGTGCAGGATGAACGGGAGAGCGGGCAATAGCAGCGGAATCAGCAATGCGCCGGCGAGGACGTTGCCTGCGGAGGCCGCCACGGCGATCAGCGCAATCAACCCAAGCACGAGGAACAGTGCGCCGTACATGGCCACGGCTTCGACGAACGTGCGCACGAAACCGCGCACGCGATGCGCCCAGCGCCACCCTGCGGTGAATACGTTACCGGAATCGGGGGCGTACTGCGCCAGCGCGTAGCCGGCCAAGGCGCCGAGACCGGCCAGCACGAACGCCATGAAGAACGTGCGGAAGGATGCGCCGGACAGCGAAACGGATGCGGAGAACGGTCCGTAGGATCCGCCTGCTGACAAGGGGAGCGCGGCCGCGAGGACCACGATCACCAGGCCGGACAGCAGACCGACGATGCCGGAACCGATTACGCCGGTCCATTTGAAATGCACCGCATGCTTGCGGGCCAGCATGTAGATGCCGAACGCCGCGCCGAGCATCAGCGCGATGCCGGGCAGGCCGACCGGGAGGCACAGGTGGGTGCCGTTGTCGCTATAGTCTGAGAATCCCGAGGCGCCGGTCGTCATGTTCAACGAACCGGAGATGCCCATCACGAGAACCGTGATGACGATCTGTAGGATATTCGGCGTGTTGTAGTCCCCGCCGGAATCCGTCAGCATGTTTGAGACACTGGACATGCCGGGAATGTCGGAAAACGTGCCTTCAAGATTGTCGCCTGCGAAGAAGAACGCGATGGAGCCGAGCAGTGCGAGCACCAGGGCGGCGGCCAGACCGATGCCGAGACCGGCACCCATGGTGGCGATGGATTCCGGCTTGGTCAGAGCGGCGACGGTGGGATTGGTTGCCGTCTGTTGGGGCGCGGGAGCAGCCGGTGCGGCTGTTGGGAATTGCTGTGTCGTCTGTTCCTGCGGGGCGGCGGGCGCGGTCTGGAACTGTTGTGTCGGCTGGTTTTGCGGCGCAACAGGCGCAGCGGATGCGGAAGGTGCGTCCGGCATGGGCGCAGATGCTGCCGGAGCCGTGGGCGTTGCCGGAGTGCTTGCTGTTACAGGAGCGGAAGCGATGGCCTCCGTAGGTGCTTCCTGTGCTGTGTCGGCTGGAGCCGCATCGGAGACAGCCGGTTCGGCGGCCTCGGCGGCTTGCGGTGGCGTGAGCGGAGAGCCGCAGAAACCGCAGAAACGCGATTCCTTGTCGGTCGGCTTGCCACAATTCGGACATGACATTGGACAAATACCTCTTTTTCTTACGTGGAACAGTGCGTCGCCGCACGTTCCATCTATTTTAAGGGGGCATTACACAGATACGAATTTTGTTTGGGGAAAGGCCAGTTGTGTAGAATTCCTGATGGGATGTTTTCATGAGAGAGGGGAACGCCGATGCGATGCGATCGATGCGGTTTCGAATGGGATGATGATGACGAGCGGTTCTGCTCCCGGTGCGGTGCCGAGCAAATGCCGGGAAATGCGGGCGCAGCGAGGCCCCGATTCTGTTCGTCCTGTGGTTCCCCGATTGAGCCCAGCATGCGATTCTGCAGCGCCTGCGGTTCGCCTGTAGGCGCGGAACCGCAGGCTTCCCAAGCCGCGCAACCCGACTCGTCGGCACCAGCAGCCCTGGTCGCTCAATCCGTTCAGGCGGTTCCTCCTGCCGCAACGGTTCCGCCTGCCCAAGCCGTCCCGTCGGCTCTATCGGACCAGTATGCACCCGCCGCGCAATCCCCTTCCTCCGGTCGCAAGAAGACACTCATCATCGCGATAGTGGCAGTGATCGCAATCGTCGCGGGTCTTGTCGCATGGAACTTCCTCGCCCACACGAATGACGAGACGCCCGCACGCAACGAAACCATGTCGTCGCAAGGCAAAACCGCCAAATCCAAAACAAGTGAGCAAAGCAAGACCTGCACCACGACGCCCGACGCAAGTCTGAGCGGCGTCTCGTCCAGTGGAAGCACGCTGATCGCGACTGTTGATTTCTCCGCAGACGCGTGCGACAGCAGTGCGTGGAAGGGCAAGGACGTCGAAATCTCCATCAAGGATTCCGACAATGAGGTGATCGCGTCCGCAGTATACGATTTCGCATCCAAACCGATACAGTTCAAGAACGGCGAAACCACGCTGAAAATGGCATTCACGACGAATCAGTATTGGCGTGCCGTGAGCCGGATCAAAACCGGTTCGACCAGCATGGTGGTGCAGAAGGGTGCCTCGCCGAACGGCAAGCCGGCCACGGACGTGGACGGTGCCAGGGGTGGCGCGAATATCGCGGACTCCGACATGGAACGATACGCGCAGCTGGCGTTGAGCTGGCAGGTGTCGAACGACAAATCGGCGATCTCCTCGCTGCACGACGTGCCGACCACGCAGCTGTTCAGCAGGAAATACGGCATGGAAGTCGACGGCAAAACGCAGCATTACCGCGACATCTACAAGCAGTATCTTGAACTTCACGCCAAGTGGCCGAACGCGGTGCTGGCGTGGGCCGCGGACTACGACTACTACACACGGTACGGCCACGAGGCCGACTACTATGTGCTGCTCTCCGGCGAGCGCTTCGACTCGGTGAGTGACGCGCGGTCGTGGTGCTCGGCCAACGCGTTCGGGCCGAACGACTGCATGGCGGTGCAGATGAAGTAGGCCCGGCCAGAGCGCGACCGGCGTGCGCCATACAAAGTATGTTGCGAAGTATGTGTTGCGCGGAGTGTGCGCCGCAATCCTCGTATCCCCCGTATCGATTGGTGCGGGGGATTGTCATATGTAGGTGGTTGGGAATCGTGCCGTGGGCGGATTCTTTGGATTCGCGTCATAGTCCATGGTAATCCACAGGTTTTTAGAGAAATTGTAAAACGTTGGAATTCCAACGTTTTACAGCGCGACACGCCGGCGTTTGCGTGATAGTCGTTTATGAGTAAACTTATCTCTCGGTTCAAGAAATGACCAACGCCCCTTTAGCTCAGTTGGTTAGAGCAGCTGACTCTTAATCAGCGTGTCCAGGGTTCGAATCCCTGAGGGGGCACAGATAAAGCCTTGGAATTATTCCAAGGCTTTTTTGTTTTCCGGCCACCTATTCGCGCAGCCGTTCCAGAGCGAAACGTCGCCGCTCACAGACCCGCGATGCACGACGCAAAAACCCGCATTTGCGGGGGTGTGGCGACTTCCAACGTGGGGAGTAGGGTGGAGTGTCGTCTGCTTATAGCGGAATCGCAACATCCTGTAGAGAAGAAGCAATTAATAGAGGAAACTGCAGTGGAATACTCACTCTTTACCAAGCTTGCCGCGGAATTCGTCGGCACCGCCGTGCTGATGGTCTTCGGCAACGGTTCGGTCGCCAACGCGGAACTGAAGAACACCAAGGGCTACCACGCCGGCTGGCTGAATATCGCCATGGGCTACGGTTTCGGCGTGATGTTCCCGGTGCTGATGTTCGGTGGCATCTCCGGCGCCCACATCAACCCGGCCATGACCATCGCCCAGGCCGTCAACGGCATGTTCCCGTGGAACGAAGTACTGCCGTACATCATCGCCCAGCTGCTCGGCGCGCTCGCCGGCCAGTTGATCGTATACATCACCTACTACCCGCACTACAAGGACACTGAGGACGCCGAAGCCATCCTCGGCACCTTCTGCACCACCGACGCGCATAACGATCGCCTGAACTACTTCCTCAACGAGTTCTTCGGCACCTTCATGCTGGTGCTCGGTGCGCTGTGCTGCCTGTCTCTGCCGTGGGGCAAGGCCGACCTCGCCGCCGCGTCCATCGTGGTCGGCTTCATCGTATGGGGTCTGGTGACCTCCATGGGCGGCCCGACCGGCCCTGGCCTGAACCCGGCCCGCGATCTCATGCCGCGACTGCTGCACGCCATCCTGCCGATTCCGAACAAGGGCGGCTCCCGCTGGGGCGAAGCCTGGATTCCGGTCGTCGCTCCGATCTTCGGCGCGATTCTCGGCGCGTTCCTGTTTAACGTGCTGTTTGCCTGATTCGCGTTCACGCGTGATCGTTCGGCCCGCTGCGGTATTGCGCAGCGGGCTTTTTCATGCTTCGTACCGGTCTCACCATGAGTTGGTTGCGCTGAGCGCAATATGGGATTATCGCGCGTTCGGCGCTGGGATATGGTGTGATTGTTTTGCAGGAACATCAAGGAATCAAGGAGAGGGAACCCATATGCATATGGCGATTGCGCTTATTGCAGCCATAGCGGTCACCGCGGGCATCATCTGGTTCTTCTTCGCGCCGCGCAAAGCGTATCGTGCGCGCATCGACGGCGATATGCAGGAAGCGGCGATCGAAGTGAAAGGCGGGTACAGTCCGTCGATCATCGAAGCCGAAGCCGGCATACCGCTTCGACTGGTATTCGACCGCAAAGAGGACGGCGAATGCTCGTCCCACGTGGTGTTCTCCGATTTCGGCATCGACCGCCTGCTACCGGCATTCCGCACCACCACATTGACGCTCGACTCCCTGCAGCCGGGGGAGTACGGCTTCGCCTGCGGCATGAACATGCTGCATGGCACATTGAAGGTGCTTCCCGGCAAGCATCATGCGGATTCCAAGACGACGGTCCCCGCAGCACCCGCAACGCCAGTAGTCTCCGCTCAGGCATCCAGCGATCCTGCACCGTCTAGTGAGCCGGGCGGCAGCATCCCCGAAGCGGACGAAACAGCCATCCAAGACATCAACAACGCGCACGAAATCACCACGCTGATCCGCAGACTCGTGGTCGCCGCCGTATGCACCATTCCGGTATTCTGCTCATCCATGCTCATGCTGTACCCCATGCCAGCCTGGGTGCAACTGCTGCTCATGCTGCCCGTGATCGGCTACGCCGGCCTGCCGATCTTCCGCAGCGGGTGGGCGGCCATCGCGCATCGCTCGCCCGAAATGAACGCGCTGGTCACCATGGGCACAGCCGCCGCATTCCTCTATTCGCTGACCGTCACCTTCGCGCCGGGCATACTGCCGGAAAACTCGCGCGAACCCTATTACGAAGCCGTAGGCGTGGTGATCACACTGATGCTGGTCGGCCAGCTGCTCGAAGCGAAGGCACGCAAAGGCACTGGCGAGGCCATTCGTTCGCTCATGGGCCTGCAACCGAACACCGCATGCGTGGTGCGCGACGGCGAGGAACGGAACATTCCCATCGACAGCGTTGTCGTAGGCGACATCATCGCGGCACGGCCGGGGGAGCGGCTACCCGTAGACGGCATAGTCGTGGAAGGCGACTCGTCGATCGACGAATCAATGATCACCGGCGAACCCATGCCGGTGGCCAAAACGGTGGGCGACGAAGTGACCGGCGCCACCATCAACGGTGCCGGCGCACTACGCTACCGGGCCACCAAAGTCGGCAAGGACACCGTACTCGCGCAGATCGTTTCGCTGGTGAAAACCGCACAAAGCTCGAAGGCGCCAGTGCAGCGCCTGGCCGACCGCATCAGCTCGATATTCGTGCCCGCAGTAGTGCTCATCGCCGTCTGGTCATGCGCATTATGGTTCGCATTCGGACCGGAACCGCGCATCACACACGCGCTGGTCGCAGCAGTATCCGTACTGCTCATCGCCTGCCCATGCGCGCTCGGCCTGGCCACACCACTATCGGTAATGGTCTCCACAGGCCGCGCGGCGCACATGGGCGTGCTGATCCGCTCCGCCGAAGCACTGGAACAATCCGGGCACGTGAACGCCGTCGTGCTCGACAAAACCGGCACCATCACCGCAGGCAGACCCTCGCTCACCGACGTGCTGCCATTGGGAATCTGGCGTCAGAAACCGGACGATCTGCTGGCGCTCGCAGCCACGGCCGAACATGACTCGGAACACCCGCTCGCCGCCGCGATCATCGCCGACGCGAAACAGCGTGGCCTGCTCACCGGCAAGTCGCGGCGCGAGGCTTTCCAAGTACACGCCGGGCTCGGCATCACCTGCACGGTCGACGGTCATGCCGTGGCCGTGGGCAACACCGAGCTCATCGACCGCCTGGACGTTGGCATGCCAAGCACCGGAAACGAGGATTTAGACGCCATCATCGCCGATATGGATGGTCTGGCGGCACAAGGCAAAACGCCGATGCTCATTGCCGTCGACGGTGAACTTGCGGGCATCGTCGCCGTGGCCGATACCGTCAAACCGGATTCGGCGCAGGCCATCGCCGCACTGCAATCCCACGGCATCGCCGTCACCATGCTGACCGGCGACAACGAGACCACCGCGCACGCCGTCGCCCGGCAGGTGGGCGTGGACCATGTGATAGCCGGTGTACGCCCGGAAAACAAGGCCGACGAAATCGCCAAACTCCAGGCGCAAGGCTACACGGTGGCCATGGTGGGCGACGGCATCAACGACGCCCCGGCCTTGGTACGGGCGGATGTGGGCTTCGCCATCGGCACCGGAACCGACGTGGCCATCCAATCAGCCGACGTCACGGTGATGAGCGGCTCGCTTCAAGGCTTGGTGCACGAAATCGATCTTGCCCACGCCGCATTGCGCAATATCAACCAGAACCTGGGGTTTGCGTTCGGCTACAACACCGTGGGCATTCTGATTGCGGCAGGAGCACTCTACCCGTTCACCGGCATGATGCTCAACCCGATGATCGCCGGCGCGGCCATGGCGTTCTCATCGCTGTGCGTGGTGACGAACGCCAGCAGGCTCCGCCTGTTCGACCCGGCAGAACATCATGACTACCAAGTAAAGAACAACACACAGAAAGGAACCATCATGGGACTGTTCAGCGATCACAAAGCGAAAAAGGCCTGCTGTGGCGGGCACGCGGAAGCTTCCGAAGGCGCGAAGGACCCGGTGTGCGGCATGACGGTGAACCCGGCAGGCGCCCCGGCCACCCGCGAATACGAAGGAAAGACCTACTTCTTCTGCAACCCCGGATGCGCCGAAACCTTCGACAAGGACCCGGCGAAATACGCCGCCTGAACCACGATGCGGTTTCCGCTTACGCGCGTCCAGGAGCTATAACGGTCGGCATAGCGCCTCGATAAGCGTGCGTTCCGCTTACGCGCGGCATCGATTACGACAACCCGAGACATCATCTTTGGAATTTCAAGGGAGAGGTCTCGGGTTGTCGCATATCCTCCGCCACGCGTAACGCGAATGGCGGTCTGTAGCGTGGGCTTGCCATACTGAAAACCATGAGCATGACATGGATTCCAATGGTGTTGATGTTGTTGATCGGCGTGGCAGTAGGGGGCGTCGCCGGATTCAGCGTGGGCAGAACACGCAGCCAGGAGGAAGCGCGCCAGCCATATGGCAGCAACGCCGCCAATGGCGGTGACATCGATTCCCTCGCCGAACAGCTCGATGCGGCACGGCTCGAAATCTCACAGTTGGAAACCTCCCGTGCCCAACTTCGCGCCCAACTGGACGGAGCCAACCAGCAGCTCGTATTCGTCAAAAGTCAACTCGCGCAAGCACAACAGGCCGAGCAGGTCCGCATCGAACACGAGCGCGAACGTGCCGCGGCACAGGCCGAAACCCAACGTCAGGAACAAGCCCGGCGCCTGCAGGAGCAAAGCCGCGTGATAGAGGCGCTCGCGCCCGTACAGAAGAATCTTGACGCATTGCAGAACAAGGTTGCCGAGATCGAAGAGGGGCGCAAACGCGAAATGGGCGCGCTCGGCCAGCAGCTCAAAGGGTTGGGCGAACAGCAGACACGTCTCGACCGAGAAACGAATGCGCTGTCTTCCGCACTGCGCAACAACAAGGTCCGCGGCGCGTGGGGCGAAGCGCAGCTGCGCAACATCGTGGAATCAGCCGGATTGTTGGAACATGTCGATTTCGATACGCAGGTAGTGGTCACCGACGCCGATGGCCATGTGCAGCGCCCAGACATGATCATCCATATGCCAGGCGGCAAAACGATTCCGATTGATGCGAAGGCCCCATACGCCGACTATCAGCGCGCGTGCGAGATCCCGGACACCGCACCGGCCGAGGAACTGGCACGGAAGACCGAATTGCTACGCGCCCACGCCAAGGCGGTGCGCGAGCATGTGAAAACCTTGGGAGCCAAAGCGTATTGGAATGCGTTCAGTGATGCGCCGGATTTCGTAATCGCATTCATTCCCAACGAATCGTTGCTGCAGGCCGCTCTGGAAACCGATCCGACACTGATGGACGACGCGTTCGCGCAAAAAGTGGCACTGACCTCGCCGATCACCCTGTGGGCCGTGCTCAAATCCGTGGCCTACGCCTGGCAGCAGCAAAGCCTGACCGACGACGCGAAAAAGCTGTTCGATCTGTCGCGCGAACTGTACGAGCGGTTCGCCAAACTCGGTGAGCATGCCACGAAACTCGGCACGCAGCTTACGCGAACCGTTGCCGCATATAACGCGTTCGTCTCCAGTCTCGAAAGCCGTGTGCTACCCACCGCCCGCAAATTGCAGAATCTTGATCCCAGCACCGTGATCGGCGAAGTGCCTTTGCTTGATTCCGACAAGACCAATGTCACTGAGATCGTCGCGCCCGAAGCCGCCGTGCAGGACGGTGCCCAGGATGGTGTTCAGGGCGATGCGAAAAAGAGTATGCGGGAAGCCTACTGAATCAGTGGGAAGAGGGGTTCGTACACTGGGCACTATGACTGATTCAGGATTCCGCCCCACCGGCGTGAGTGGGTCGCACGCCGACGCCACCGCCACGAGTTTCGCATCACTCGAACCGCGCGACCAGCTGCTTGAGCTATTGCGCGAACGTGCGGCTGGCAAGCCGTTCTCCGAACTGTCCGCCGTCACCTTCGACCATCGTGGCGTCACGGTCGTGGGTCATCTACTGCTGGATGCGTTGGAGGATGCCGGATATTCCGTCGATGATTTCGACGCGGTGGGCGCACTGACCGCTGCCGCAGTGCCGTTGGTGATGTCGGTGGTGCAGGCCGCCGCGTCCCGTGGCGAGGATATCGACGGTTTCGTGATGGATTTTGTGTACCCGTCGATCAAGGGACCGTCGATCAAAGGCCGCCGCGTCGTGCTGCTCGACGCTTGGCTGTCCGAGAAGTCCTACGTGCAGACCTCGTCGTTGGTCACGTTGCGCAACGGCAACGAGCTGAGTCTTGATTTCTCCGTGGTGGAACATGAGGGCGCGAACGTGGTGGCCGTGGCTTCCATGGTGGGCGGTCTTGGCGGTGATGATGCAAAGCATATCGAAGTGATCAACCCCGTCACTGACGAACGTCATGAGCTGCCGTTCGTGCAACTGTTCGACGAAGCAGAGCTACGCTGATGCACGCGCCGCACCCTATCGATGTGGCCGCGAAGGCCTCCGGCGAACCCACATTCCGCGAGGTCGGCGTAGGCCCGTGGGAAGAAGCCCATCCGGGTGAACCTCGCCCGACCGACGTGCAGTATGATCCGCAACTGCTCGACGAAGGCGATCGTCGTAACGTGCTCGACCGGTACCGGTATTGGTCGGTCGCGGCGATCAAAGCCGACTTGGACGCGCGCGGACGCCACGATTTCGAAGTCGCCGTGGAGAACTGGACGCACGATTTCAATATCGGCTCCATGGTGCGCACGGCGAACGCGTTCCAGGCCAGACGCGTGCATATCGTCGGCCCGCATAAGTGGAACCGCAAAGGCGCGTTGATGACCGAGCTGTACCAGCATGTCGAGAATCATCCGTCGATCGCGCAGCTGGTGGAATGCTGGCATAACCGCATCGCCGGTGAGATCGCCGCCGCCCGCGCCGAGGCCGGAGCCGCAGCGTTCCATGCGCATGAGGCCGCCGTACATGGCGATACAGCTGTCGTCGCCGCGGCTACCGCCCAGGTTGATGCGGCCGAGGCACGTATTCGCGAGCTTGAAGCCTCCCGCGTGATCGCCATGGATATTATCCCCGGTGCCGTGCCTATGGAAACCTACCGTTTCCCCAAACGCTGCCTCATGCTCTTCGGCGCGGAAGGCCCCGGCCTGTCCGAAAAAGTGCTCGAACTGGCTGACGATGTGGTCTACATCTCCCAATTCGGCTCGGTCCGCTCCATTAACGCCGGTGCCGCGGCCGCCGTTTCCATGCATGCTTGGATCGCCCAGCATGCAGCAATTCGGGGCTGACTGCCTGACTAGGGGGAGTTGACCTGCCCGGTGCCGGTTTCTGGGGATGCCGGCCGGCACCGGTGTTGGTTCCGGCAGGTATCGGTCGTAGTTTGTCCGTGGCGATTCCTCCGTGCTGTGTCGCACCATATGTCCAGTTTTTCGTTTGGTTTGATTCTTTCCTGTTCTTGTTCTTCCTCGGTTTAGTTTTTCCCGATCCAGTTTTCTCCTGAGCCAGTTTTTCCTTTGGCCCGGTTCTTCACCTGGTTCAGTTCCTTTGTAGCCCCGATTCCTCCACTGGCTGGATGATTTTGGCGTCTGAGTGGTGCTTCAACGGTTGCTTTTCCCATTGGCTGGATGTTTTGGGCGTCTGAGGGGCATGTGAGAGGGTGTTTTTATCCAGTCGGTGGGAGAAATGGCCGGTAGGCGGGTTTTAGATGTCCGTATTCATCCAGCGGCTGGATGTTTTGACCGTTTTGAAGCCATGCGCGAAGCAAAATCCTCCAGCCAGTAGAAGAAATGGACGGATGAGGTTATTCACGAGGCCATCGGTACGCCCGACCTCCGCAGTTTTGCCACCATTGGTTTTATCTGCAGTACATCATTGAACGTGAGCCGGATGATATCCGTGACTCCGGCGCGACGAAGACCTTGCTCACGATTTCGCTCCAATTGAACGGTCTCCTGGATGCTTCTATTGCTGGTCATTTCCGGATCGACGTACTTGGCCGTACCGTCGAACTCGCAAACGATGCTTCTGCCGTCGTCGGTACGCCAAAGAAAATCGACCCTGTATTGCTGTCCGGTTGCGGGATCCACAATAACGACCTGTAACCGCGGTTCCGCAAAACCAGCCTCAATCATCGTTCCGCGCGCAAAGGACTCGCCGCCGTTATCGCTTGCAGCATTGGTGTAGCGCAGCAGCTTGATGATTTTCGTGCAATCTTGAGTGATGAGCGAGCACTCCTTCATCAGGGCCGCCTCATCGAGCCCGCCTGCGGCTGCGGAATCGAAAACTGGTAGTGCGCCTCGGAATTCCTGCGTATTGCCGCAATCGACAAGCGTGCGGGCCTTATTGGTGACCGGGATTCCGCTTGCTATTGTTGCATCGTGCTTTGGGTATGGGCTGTAGATGACATGAAGCTTGTCATGTGGCCGATACGAGCCATGGGTGGAAAGCGTGATGGTTATTTCATGATGAAGGAACCACTGGTGTTCGAAGCCGTATGCGGCTGCTGCGGTGAGCCCGGCAAATACCCAGTCTGGGTGCATTCCCTTGAGCGTGCGTGCCATATGCAGTGATTGTTCGGCGCCGTTTAGACGATTCCAATATTCGTGACGAGAATACAGGCCGGGGTATGGTTTGGCCAGATCGCCCGCAAGATACCTTCGATAGAGGCCTTTTTGAATGAGTGAATTGGTGCTGTGGGCGCAGCATTGCATTTTTTCGGACTGGTCAAGCAGTCGGTCGACTTGAGGATAGGCTTTCATGATTTGACGCTATCTTGCGGAGGCTGCCCTCGGAAAGTCTGATTGCCGGTTGTGGATAACTCGTGGTTCCTGCGCGTGTCGGCGGGTGGTTTGGCGTAATTGGGGAGGGCGGAGGGGCTTCTGCTGAATGGTTTCCTAGGCGTTGAAAGAGATGCCTACCAGGTTCGTGTTCGCCAAAACAGGAATCGGTTTTCCGGGCGCTGAGAGGTGACGGGCTTTTCAGTGCGGATGGATGGCGCCTTTGTTTCCGGGCGTGGGCGGGAATGACTGCTGGTTGGCTTGCGAGCGTCCTGATTATTCCATTGGCTGGATGATTTTGGCGTCTGAGTGGTGCTTCAATGGTTGCTTTTCCCATTGGCTGGATGTTTTGGGCGTCTGAGGGGCATGTGAGAGGGTGTTTTTATCCAGTCGGTGGGAGGAATGGCCGGTAGACGGGTTTTGGGCGTCCGTATTCATCCAGCCGGTGGGGAAATCGGTCGCTGGCCGAACTGACATAACAGCACCGGGCAGTATGCATGTTGGCTTTGCGGAACTGCGGCCGAGTGGTGGCCGAGCTCGCGGGCGGTCGAGATTCCAAAACGATGTGAGGGGCCTGGAATTGGCATGAAATAGGGCGCGTGCTCGTCACACAGACGCGATACTGTTAAAGCCATGCCTACTTTCACCAAAGAAGAAATCGTGCATTTGGGCGATTTGGCCCGAATCGCACTGAGCGATGAAGAAATTACCCGCCTGCAGGGCGAGCTGAACGTCATTGCCGACTCCATCGATATGGTTCAGGAAGTCGCCACCGACGATGTTGAACCGACCGCCAACCCGATTCCGCTGGAAGCGTACCTGCGCCCCGACGTTCCTGAGACGCCGTTGACCCAGGCCGAGGCTCTTGCCGGCGGCCCGAAGACCGAGGCGGGCATGTTTGTTGCCCCGCGCATTCTGGGAAGCGAGGAGTGAGCATGACGAACGTAGCAGATCTGGTCAAGCTTTCCGCTGCCGAAATGGGCGCGGCCATCAAGAAGGGCGAGGTTTCCAGCCGCGAACTGGTCGACGCGCATCTTGACGTCATCGAAGCCGCCGAGCCGAGCGTGCAGGCCTTCCTGAAGGTCTCCGCCGACGAGGCCCGCGAACAGGCCGATGCCTTCGATGCCAAGAGCGCCGAGGAGAAGGCCGCGTTGCCGGAGCTGGCAGGCGTGCCGATCGCGATCAAGGACATGATCGTCACCAAGGGCATCGAAACCACCGCAGCTTCCAAGATCCTCGAAGGTTGGATCCCCCCGTACGACGCAACCGTTATCGAAAAGCTCAAGGCTGCCGGCATGCCGATTCTCGGCAAGACCAACCTGGATGAGTTCGCGCAGGGTTCCTCCACCGAGCATTCCGCATACAAGACCACGCATAATCCGTGGGATACCGACCGCGTCCCCGGCGGCTCCGGCGGCGGCTCCGCTTCCGCTGTGGCGGCATTCGAAGCTCCGCTGGCCCTCGGCACTGATACAGGTGGCTCCATCCGCCAGCCGGGCGCGCTGACCGGCACTGTCGGCGTCAAGCCCACCTATGGTGGTGTTTCCCGTTTCGGCGCCATCGCCATGGCTTCCTCGCTCGATCAGATCGGCCCGTGCTCCCGCACCGTGCTCGACTCCGCACTGCTGCAGGAGATCATCGGCGGCCATGATAAGCGTGACTCTACTTCCATTCCGGAGGGCCCGCGTCCGATGGTCGCCGCCGCCCGTGAAGGCATGAAGCGCGATCTGAAGGGTCTCAAGGTCGGTCTGATCAAGGAGCTTGGCGGCGACGGATTCCAGCCGGGCGTCGAAGCTCGTTTCAACGAGGGCGTGAAGAAGCTTGAGGAGATGGGTGCTGAAGTCACCGAGGTGTCTCTGCCGCACCTGCCGTACTCCCTGGGCGCGTACTACATCATCATGCCGTCCGAGGTCAGCTCCAATCTGGCCCGTTATGATGGCATGCGCTACGGCCTGCGCGTGATGCCGCCGGACAACGTGCCGCAGACCGCAGCCAACATGATGGCCTACACCCGCGAGGCCGGCTTCGGCGACGAGGTCAAGCGTCGTATCATCCTCGGCACCTATGCGCTGTCCGCCGGTTATTACGATGCCTGGTACGGTTCCGCGCAGAAGGTCCGTACCCTCATCATCGACGACTTCAAGAAGGCGTTCGAGAAGGTCGACGTGCTCGTTGGCCCGACCAGCCCGGTCACCGCCTTCAAGTTCGGTGAGAAGACTGAGGATCCGATGGCCATGTACGCCATCGATATCACCACTATTCCGGCCAACCTCGCCGGCGTTCCGGCCATGAGCATCCCGGCCGGCCTGAGCGACGACGGACTGCCTGTCGGTTTCCAGTTCATCGCGCCGCAGCAGCGTGACGAAGTGATGTACAAGCCGGCCGCAGCCCTTGAAGCTGCACTGGAAGACGAATGGAACGGCCCGATCTGGAAGTCGCTGAACGCTTCCTGGCTCGACGGCCAGGCCAAGTGATCGACGGATCGGAAAGGATTTAAAGGAATCATCATGGCTGAAAAACTGATGAAGTACTCCGAGGCCGTCAAGCAGTTTGACCCGGTGCTCGGTCTGGAAACCCACGTGGAACTGTCCACCAAGACGAAGCTGTTCTGCCCTGCCGAGGTCTCCTTCGGCGGCGAGCCGAACAGCCAGCTGACCCCGGTCTCCCTGGGTCTGCCAGGCTCCCTGCCGGTGGTCAACAAGACCGCCGTCGACTATGCGATCAAGCTGGGTCTCGCCCTGCATTGCGAGATTGCCGAGTGGAGCCAGTTCGCCCGTAAGAACTACTTCTACCCGGACATGCCGCGCGACTACCAGATCTCGCAGTACGACAAGCCGACCAACGGCAACGGCTATCTTGATGTCGAGCTTGACGACGGCACCATCTTCCGTGTGCCGATCGAGCGTGCGCATATCGAGGACGACGCCGGCAAGAACACCCACGTTGGTGGCGCGGACGGCCGTATCGAGGGCGCCGACCACTCCCTGGTCGACTACAACCGTGCCGGCGTGCCGCTGATTGAGATCGTGACCAAGCCGATCGAAGGCGTGGGCGAGCGTGCCCCGGAAATTGCCGGTGCCTACATGCGCGCCATCCGCGACATCGTGCGTGCGCTGAACATCTCCCACGCGCGTATGGAGCAGGGCAACATGCGTGCCGACGTGAACGTGTCGCTGCGCCGCGACCCGAGCGATCCGTTCGGCACCCGTTCCGAGACCAAGAACGTGAATACGTTCCGTGGCATCGAGAAGACCGTGCAGTACGAGATTCGCCGTCAGGCGCAGATTCTTTCCGAAGGCGGCGAGATCCTGCAGGAGACCCGCCACTGGGATGAGGCTTCGCAGACCACCGCCGGAGGCCGTGTGAAGTCCGACGCCGACGACTACCGCTACTTCCCGGATCCGGATCTGGTGATGCTGCACATCACCAAGGAGCATATCGAAGAGATCAAGGCTCAGATGCCGGAGATGCCGCGTGAACGCCGCAACCGCCTGAAGGCCGAATGGGGCTTGAACGATGTGCAGATGCGCGACATTCTCAACGCCGATGCGCTTGATCTGATCGAAGCCACCGTGGCTGAGGGTGCTACCGCAGCTGGTGCGCGCAAGTGGTGGCTGGGCGAGCTTTCCCGCGAGGCCAACGCCAAGGGCGTGACCTTGGAGGAGCTTCCGATCACTCCGGCCGACGTTGCCGAGATCGAGAAGCTGATCGCCGACGGCAAGCTGAACGACAAGCTTGCCAAGCAGACCGTTGCCGGCGTGCTCGCCGGTGAAGGCACGCCGAGCGAAGTCGTCGAGAAGCGCGGCCTGAAGGTCGTTTCCGACGATGGCTTGATCGACAAGGCCGTGGATGAGGCGTTCGCCGCCAATCCGGATGTTGTCGAGAAGCTCAAGAGCGGCAATATGAAGCCGATGGGTGTCATCATCGGTGCCGTGATGAGGGCCACGCGCGGCCAGGCCGACGCGAAGGCCGTCACCAAGGTGGTTATGAGCAAGATCAAGTGATGTGATCTGACTCGATCCTTTGGCGGGTTCCGGCCCGCCGATCATGCGGGGCGTGTGCTGGGAAACCGGCGCACGCCCCGCATGGCTTTGTTGCGATGCGTATGCGTCGAAAAACGACGAGGAAACCATCGTTTATTGGTTTCGCGCCGGTTCGTGGGCGTTATGCGCCTATTATCCTATTGTGTTCCCAGCAATCCTCCAGTCGGGTAGAATACCGTCGGAATGGATGTGGGCAAACCACACGATGTCAATGACGCAAGGATGAAATACACATGCCAGATAATGCTGCACAGTCGGAATCCCGAGAGCTGCCGGCCAGTATCGCCATCCCTCCCGTACGCGGTGAAATGGTGCGTCTGCGCCCGGCTACCGTCGAAGACCTCGACAGGATGGATGTGATCGATGCCTATCCGGGGGCTTCTGGCATTACCGGCAAGGATCGCGTGGCCGAACGTGCCGCCGTGCACGCCTGGGTGCGTCGTTCCGTGGCTTGGAGCAAGGGCGAGGCGCCGGCTGAATCCGGTGTGGGCGATCCTGAGGCTCGCCGCACCATCGCATGGTCGATTATCACCGAAAGCGATCATGATGGCGATGGCGAGATCGACGCCGCGGAAAGCGACAACGTGATCGGCATGATCTTCCTGATTGATATCGACGGCTGGGCCCGTTCCGCGCGCATTCAGGTGATTCTGGGTCAGGATTACCGTGGCCGTGGCTATTCGCGCGACATCATGCCCCGTGTGATGACCTATGGGTTCGCCCCTGAGCCGGCGGGTCTTGGCATGCATCGTATTTGGGTTGCGGTTCCGGAACAGAACACGCGCTCCGTGTCCGTCTACCAGTCGCTTGGCTTCATGCCGTCCGGCCGTTCGCGTGACGCATTGTGGAACGCTGCGCAGAATCGTTATCAGGATTTGATTGTTATGGACACTCTGGTGGACGAGTTCGATCCGATTCGCTCCCTTGACGCGTTCGGTATGCATGTGATCGAAGACAATCCCGGCGTGAAAGAGGCCATGGCCGCCCGTGAGCATTCCATCGCCATCCAGCAGGGGGCGTTGGCGGAATCGGGAACGGCTGGCGGCGATATGGCGGCTCCCGCCCCCGTTGCTGCGGATGTGGATTCGTCGTCTGCCGGCAAGGTGAGCGGCGATGATGCACAACATGATGAGCCTAAGGCAGGTAAAGACGGTGCCGTCTCCGCTGGTGCCGCTTCCGACGACGAGGGCTCGAACTGGCCGTATGCGCAGGGCAAGTCCAAGACGTCAAAGGGCGCATGGTGGCGTACGCTGGGGCGTGGCCGCAAAAGGAACAACGGCAAGTAGACTCGCACTGGCCCCGTGTGGCCGGGTCTGAAGCATTGGAACAAACAGCCCGCATGCGGGCCGGGCACATCATGGCCGTAGCGCCATAGGAACATGAAGGCAAAGGAATGAGCGCCGAAGATCTCGATAATTACGAAACCGACGCCGAACTGGCGTTGTACAAGGAATACCGCGACGTCATCAAACTGTTCACCTACGTGGTGGAGACCGAGCGCCGGTTCTACCTGGCGAATAAGGTCGATTTCAACGTGCGGTCCGCAGGCCAGGACGTCTACTTCGACGTGCAGCTGACGGATGCGTGGGTGTGGGATGTGTACCGCCCAAGCCGTTTCGTCAAGAATGTGCGCATTGTGACATTCAAGGATGTGAACGTCGAGGAAGTGCAGAAAACGGATATCGACATTCCGGACGATATGGGTTGAGCCGCCTTACCGTACTGCCTGTGACGTCGGCTTCACCCGGAATCTCGTCCGGTTTTGACCGATGGGGAATCTATAGTGGCACATTGGGAAGAGCGGGCATGGTCAGTGCCATGTATGGAGGAAGGATGTGGAACCGGCGGGGTGCCGGGCGTCGTTCCTTAGGCTCTAGTAGAATATGCATGATTTGACGTAAGGAGATTGGACGTGACCGACAAGCAGTCCGTAGTGATTATCGGCGGTGGCCCTGCTGGCCTGACCGCGGCTTGGGAACTGATCAAGGACGGCGGTGCCGATAGGTACGACGTCACTGTTTTGGAAGAGACCCATGAATTCGGCGGCATTTCCCGCACCGTGAAGCACAATGGAAACCGCATGGATATCGGCGGCCACCGTTTCTTCTCGAAGGACGATCGCATCATGGATTGGTGGAAGAACACGCTTCCGCTGCAGGGTGCGCCCTCCTACGATGATAAGAAGCTCAATCGCGAGCATGACATGGAACCGGGCGGCCCGGACCCCGAGGTCGAAGACAAGGTGATGCTCAAGCGTCACCGCGTCTCCCGCATCTACTGGAACAAGCACTTCCTGGATTATCCGATTTCCCTGAGCGCGGGCACTCTGAAGGCCATGGGATTCAAGCTGACCATGGTCGCCGGATTCAGCTACCTGAAGTCCATGGTGCACAAGCTGCCGGAAGACAATCTGGAGAACTTCTACATCAATCGTTTCGGCCGCAAGCTGTATTCCATGTTCTTCGAGGGCTATACCGAGAAGCTGTGGGGGCGCCACCCGTCCGAGATTTCGGCCGATTGGGGTGCGCAGCGCGTCAAGGGCCTGAGCATCATGGGTGTGCTGAAGAACGCCTTCCAGAAGCTGCTGCCGAAGAAGCGTGATAATTCCGAGGTCGAGACTTCGCTGATCGAAGAGTTCTGGTACCCGAAGTATGGTCCGGGCCAGCTGTGGGAGACCGTGGAATCCAACTGCGAGAACGCGGGTGTGAAGGTCGTTACCGATGCCAAGGTTATCGAGGTGCGCCAGCAGAACGGCCATATCTCCTCCGTGGTGACCGAGGCCGCCGACGGCACTCGTACCGAATGGAACGCCGATCAGTTCATCTCCTCCATGCCGGTCAAGGATCTGGTCGAGGCCATTGACGCCGCGGGTGTCGATACCGAGGCCGCGGCGACCGGCTCCAAGGCCGCTCCCGAAGCCGTCACCGAGGTGGCCGAAGGCCTGCCGTACCGCGATTTCGTGACCGTCGGCCTGCTGGTCAACCATCTCAAGCTTGAAAACACCACCGACATTCCCACCCTCGGCAATCCGCCGATCGTGCCGGATTGCTGGATCTACGTGCAGGATCCGGGCTACAAGGTCGGTCGTATCCAGGTGTTCAACAACTGGAGCCCGTATCTGGTCAAGAACGTTGACGATACCGTGTGGATCGGCTTGGAGTACTTCTGCGAGGAAGGCGACACCTTCTGGAACATGAGCGAGGAGGACGCGGTGAAATTCGCCATTTCCGAGCTGATGCGCATGGGTGTCATCGAAAAACCGGAGGATGTGCTCGATTCCCATCGCGAACGCGTCAAGAAGGCGTACCCCGCCTACTTCGATACGTATGACCGTATCGACGAGGTCATCGATTATCTTGACGGTTTCGGCAACCTGTATTGCGTGGGCCGCAACGGCCAGCATCGCTACAACAACATGGATCACTCCATGGCAACCGCCATCGAGGCCGTTGACAATATCAAGTCCGGCAAGGCGACCAAGGAAAACGTCTGGTCCGTGAACACCGACCAGTCCTACCACGAGGAGAAGTAGCCGGTAACAAGGCGATGATTCGCCGATAGGCCGTTATCTATGCCAAGAGCGCACGCCGAAGGAATTCGGGTGCGCTCTTGGCATAGAAACGCATACGATGGGGTGGAACATGGCGTTTCAACGCACGTCGGCAATGATGCAAAAAGCGTACGGAAACCACGATATGACAGCGTGTTGCGTTGTCCGGGGCGGCGTTGTACAGTGAAGCAAGTTCGTGTGCATGGTTTGCCACGGATTCTCATCGCGGCGTGAAGCCGCAATCACTCTTCAGAATCGTCAGGGAATACGATTGGCGAATGCTGTGGAAAGGTATATAACGTGGCCAATAGCCAAGATCTTGAGAGCATGAAATTGCCGGAGCTGAAGGAGCTTGCCAAGCAGATGGGACTGCGCGGCACTTCCACTATGCGCAAGCCGGAGCTGCTTGCTACGCTTCAGGCCGCTCGTTCCGGCGGCGAAGCGCCTGCCGGTGTCACTGTAAAAGCTCCGAAGACCAGCGCTCCGAAGGCCTCTGAACCTGTGGAAGGCAAGAGCGAGAAGGCTGCCGAGGCCAAATCCAAGAAGCAGTCCGACGCCGCACCTGCTCAAGCGGATACTGCGGAGAATACCACCCGTCGCGACCGCACCGCCGCAAAGGATAAGGCGCATGAAGCCGTGGATCTGCTGGCCACGCTGGATCTTGACGCTGCGAAGGAAGGCGATCGCAAGGAGCGTAAGCCGCGTCGCCGCATTCACGATGAGCTTGATGGTGAGGAACTGATCGCCGGCAACGTGCGCCGTCGTCGTCATCGCAAGGATCAGGATGCGCCGAGCGAGGAGACCGCGCGCGATCTTGACGATATTCTTGCGTCCCTGCCGGGCGGTAAGCAGGAATCCCGCAACGATGGGGAATCGTATCGTGGCCGTGAAGAGCGCGGCGAGCGTGAGAACCGCGAGGGACGCGACGGCCGCGACCGTCGTGGCCGTCGTCTGCGTGGCCGCAACCGTGATTTCGACGAGCGCGACGAGCGCCGCAATCGTAACGAGCGCAACGACCGTAACGACCGCAACGCGGACAATGCGGAGAACGACAACCGCGATGCCGCACGCAACGAGCGTAACGATCGCAATGATCGCAATGAACAGCAGGCCGATCTCGTGCCGGTCGCCGGTATTGTCGACGTGCTGGAATCCTACGCATTCATCCGTACCTCCGGCTATCTGCCGGGTCCGAACGACGTGTACGTTTCCATGGGCCAGGTCAAGAAGTACGGTCTGCGCAAGGGCGACGCCGTGCATGGCGCCATTCGCGCACCGCGCGAGGGCGAGCGCCGCAACCAGCGTCAGAAGTTCGTGCCGCTGCAGTCCATCGATTCCATCAACGGCATGAGCGTCGAGGAATCCATGGGCCGTCCTCAGTTCAACAAGCTCACCCCGCTGTACCCGCAGGAACGCCTGAAGCAGGAGACCACGCCGAACAAGCTCACCGGCCGCATCATGGATATCATCTCCCCGATCGGCAAGGGTCAGCGTGGCCTGATCGTATCGCCTCCGAAGGCCGGCAAGACGATCACCTTGCAGAACATCGCCAACGCCATCACCACCAATAATCCTGAAGTGCATCTGATGGTCGTGCTGGTGGACGAGCGCCCCGAGGAAGTCACCGATATGGAACGTACGGTGCAGGGCGAGGTCATTTCCTCCACCTTCGACCGCCCGGCATCCGATCACACCATCGTGGCCGAACTCGCCATCGAACGTGCCAAGCGCCTGGTGGAGCTTGGCCAGGATGTGGTCGTGCTGCTTGATTCCATGACCCGTCTGGCCCGTGCCTACAATATCGCGGCACCGGCTTCCGGGCGTATTCTGTCCGGCGGTGTGGATGCCCAGGCGCTGTACCCGCCGAAGAAGTTCTTCGGCGCCGCCCGCAACATCGAAAACGGCGGCTCCCTGACCATCATCTCCTCCGCGCTGGTGGAAACCGGTTCCAAGATGGATGAGGTGATCTTCGAGGAATTCAAGGGCACCGGCAACATGGAACTGCGTCTGAGCCGCGAACTGGCGGAAAAGCGCATGTTCCCGGCCATCGATGTGAACGCCTCCGGCACGCGCCGCGAGGAGCTCATCACCGATCCGAAGGAGCTGCCGATCATCTACCGTCTGCGTCGTCTGTTCGGCGGCATGGAAGCCGAGCAGGCCTACCAGACCCTGGTGCCGCGCTTGAAGAAGACGGCATCCAACCGCGACTTCCTTGCCGCGATCGTGCAGCAGGCCAACGCCAGCAACGCCACCAACGGCAACTGAGAGGCGCAAGGTTCGCGTAAGGCTGTATAAGGTTTACGCAGGGTTCGCCATCTGGGTTTCCCCAGGGGTTTGGGCGGGTTCCGGTTTTGCCCGGGCCCGCCTTTTGCTTGCCGTTTCGCATGGCGTATCGTAGTGCTTCGATTGGAAACCGATTGTGGCCATTCGGTGGGGTAGGCTAACCGTATGAGTGATTCCGAACATAGCGACTGGCAGAAGACCACCATCGATTCGGCCCAGGCCGAACAGCATCCGGAAACTGCCCAGGCAGTCGCAAAGATTAAGGCATTGCGCCAATCCATCGACAATATTGACTCCGCGATCGTCTCGTTGCTCGCGGAACGGTTCAAAGCCACCTCTCAGGTCGGTGTATTGAAGGCTGGCGCCGGATTCGCGCCGGAAGACACAAAACGTGAGGATTACCAGATCGAACGCTTGCACCGTATCGCCGTTGATGCGGGTCTTGATCCGGAAATTGCGGAAATGTACCGCGAATTCGTGGTCACGGAAGCCAAGAAACGCCATCAGCGTATTGCCGACGCTGGGGGAGACCCGGGCGTGCTTGATGTGTTCGCATGATTCCCGCGTGACGCCCACGTGTGAGATATGCGTATGCCAGATGCTCGCAGGGACAGGTGCCTGGACTGAATACAGCAGTTATCCGTACGACTATCTCCAGACATCCCGCGCAATTGCTTTCCCAAACTACCGACGCTGAGGTAGGCCTAAGCGTCGGTAGTTTGCGGAAAAGAAGATCAGCCCTCAAACCATCGACGGTGGGATACCCCTGAGCGTCGGTAGTTTGAGGGCTGATCTCGTGTCTACTTACTTACTCACTTCTTCTTAGGCTTCTTGGCCGGCGGCTCGCCGAGTTCGGATTCCTCGACGATCACTTCGGCTGCGGCCTCGGTTTCGGCCTTGGCTTTGTCCAGAGCATCCTTGGCGGCGGCAAGGGCACCGGCGAAGCTGATCTTGCCGACCACGCGTCCGGCCTCGGCGATGTCGCCCAGCGCGCTCTGAATGGATTCGCGCACATCATCGGCCACGCCCAGCGTTACGGACAGGATCGGGGTCTTCATCGAGACCTTCGCCTTGGACTTGATGCCGCGCAGAGCGGCCAGTGCCTCGCCGGCATGGGTCAGCAGCTCCGGGGAGACCTTCGCCGCAGCCGCCTCGTACACGTCCGGAGTCGGCCATGCGGCACGGTGCACGGAACCCTCGCCGGCATGCATCCAGCTCCACACCTCTTCGGCGGCGTACGGCAGGAACGGTGCCAGCAGACGGGCGAACGCGTCCAGCCCCAGACCCAATGCGGTGCGTGCGGACTTGACCGCGGTCTCGCTTGGCACGTTGCCAGTGGCATCGGCGGTGCCATAGGCACGGTTCTTCACCAGCTCGATGTAATCGTCGCAGAACTGCCAGAAATAGTCCTCGATGGCTTCCAACGCCTTGGAATGCTCATAGGAGTTCAGCGCCGCAGTGGCTTCGCGTACCACCAGAGCCATCTTCGCCATGGCCGCACGGTCCAGCGGTTCGGTCACATCTGCCGGATTCCACGTTGCGGTGGCGGCTTCGGCCACATGGTGGTTCTCGTCCTCACGGCCGATGGCCAGTGCGAACTTGGTCGCGTTGAGCAGCTTGATGGCCAAGCGGCGGCCGATCTTCATCTGGCCCTCGTCGTATGTGGCATCCAGACCCAGACGTGCGGAAGCGGCCCAGTAACGCACTGCGTCGGCGCCGAACTGCTTGATCGGCTTGTCGGGCACCACCACGTTGCCCTTGGACTTCGACATCTTCTTGTGATCCGGGTCGAGAATCCAGCCGGACAGTGTCGCATGGGCCCACGGCAGGCACTTGTTCTCAAGGTGGGCGCGATCGACGGTGGAGAACAGCCAGGTGCGGATGATGTCCTGACCCTGCGGGCGCAGATCCATCGGGAAGGTGGCGTTGAAGATCGCCTGGTTCTCTTCGCCAGGCTCCTCCCAGCGGGTTACGATCTGCGGGGTGAGGGAGGAAGTCGCCCAGGTGTCCATGATGTCCGGTTCGGCGGTGAAGCCGCCGGGCACGTCACGCTGGTCCTCGGTGTAGCCTTCCGGCACGTCGTCGGTCGGGTCGATCGGCAGAACGTCTTCGCTCGGCGTGATCGGGTGATCATAATCCGGGGTGCCGTCTTCCTTCACCGGGTACCACAACGGGAACGGCACGCCGAAGAAGCGCTGGCGGGAGATCAGCCAGTCGCCGTTCAGGCCGTGCACCCAGTTCTCATAGCGCACGCGCATGAAGTCGGGGTGGAAGTTCAGTTCCTTGCCGCGCTCGATGAGTTCGGCGTTCAGCTTCTCGTCGGTGCCGCCGTTCTTCAGATACCACTGGCGGGAGGTGACGATTTCGAGCGGCTTGTCGCCCTTCTCGTAGAAGT
>ERZ507026.216-NODE-216-length-31353-cov-6.170458_pt1 | contig 31353 bp, 32 predicted proteins | sample MGYA00512876_ERZ507026 | MGnify/ENA metagenome assembly ERZ507026 | reverse complement strand
TGTTCTCTGCGATGAAATCATAGTCAGCCAGCAGTGCACGGCTGAACTGCTTGAATCGCTGGGCGGGTAACTCGATTACCTTATCTACACTGCATGCTTCGCCTTCATTGACCGTGAGCATTTCCGTGCGTTTGAGCACAGAGAAAAAGCTATCAACCTCCTCCACCTTGCAGTCCACCTTGATCGCGTCGCCGATCTCCAATGCCTCCAACAGCTCCATGCAGTGTGCGTACTGGTCATGTGGGATGGGTAATGGGATGGTCGCCACGCCGTATTCCGGGTGGTTGGGATTACCGAGAACCGCTTGAATCATCATGTTTCATTCACTCCTTTTTCCAAATTCAAAACCGCATCTCCGTATTTGGCCATCAGTAGTGCGCCAGTGATCAGGTGGAACGCCTCATCTGTGACCAGTTCCGGAGACGCAAGGTCCGCAAGAGTAATATTGCAGCAGCCGACTGCAATGGCCTTCGCCGCCTGGTAGACGCTGTATAACTCCGGCTCAATCCCTCCGAGACGGACGCTTTGAAAGTCAAAACCGTCGTTCCCGCATTTCCAGACCATTCTGCGCCAAAGGCTCTCGTATGCCGTGAGCAGGAAGAGGGCCGCTTTGTTCCGGTCAGACAGACGCCAGCAGCGTTCCCGCCAGTATGTCCATCTTCGCCGGTGGGCATTGGACAGGAAGAATTGAGGGTTTCTTTCTCTGAGTTGCTGATGCATCCGTTTTCGGAACTGCGGCCCCATAGAGGGTGCGAAGCAGTCCCGCACGAACTCATTCAGCTCCAGTACACCTGCCTCGATCCGTTCATCCAGGCAGGTACATTCACATAGACGGCACGGATGCTTGCGGACATAGTTCTGGCAGTATTCGCACGCCACATCTTTGGGCGTGTAATGAAATGGGCTGCGGTATATCCCACCGCCTCTGGGTTTTTGACCGGGCTGAGACATCATCAACTGCTCCAACGCCTGCAGCGGCGTGTCTCGCATGAAATAGTACGGCATAAGCGAACTCCTCTCTGAAATGAAAAAAGGGCCGGAATCTTATTGCTAAGACTCCGGCCCGTTCCGTTTGATATTACATTGTCTGTTGCTGCGCGACTTGTTCCAAGGCTTCTTCCTGCTGCCGGATTCGCTCGTCCAAATCCGGCACACACTCCTCAATCTGCTGCTGAACACTGCGGATCATTTTTTCCTGCTCTCCCGTGAGTTCGAAGAAATCTCCGTCTACAGAGTCCGCACAGCAGCGATAAATCTCGGTCATCTGCTCTGGGGTGAAAAGCCGTTCCTTTTGAATCAGCCCGGAGCGGATAGCAAAGTCCTGTTTGGCTCCTGCATAGTTCTCCATGAAATAGTGCCCATGACATACGCCTGTGTGCCCATAGGCCCAATCCCATGTGACGAAGTGAACTCCGTGTTTGCTCTGAACTCCAGCCAGCACAGTGCCATTGAAATCGGCCAGCACCTTGTAGCCGTCCTCTAAACCATCGGCTTTCAAAACGGGCGCTGTCTCCATCTGGCGCATATATTCCGCTGTGTTTCTGACGATCTCATACACCATGTCCTTGGCGGCGACCCGTTCCGGTTCATTAATGTCCTCATTTCGGTAGGTGATGCCGCCGTTCTCGGTCACCTCGCACAGCGGCGCACCGTCAAGCAGGACACGAAGCTTGCCGGTATCAGTTTTGCCCGTCTGAAATCCTTCTCGGGCAAGGACGATTGCCGTTTCTCTGAGGTAACGGTCCTTTTCTTCTGTGCTGATGCTCATGTAACTCCTCCCGTGCATAAAAAATAAGGCCGGAGCATGATTGCTCCGGCCTTCAAATACAGGCGCTGCGACCAGCGCCCTTTTTGAAATGAAAAAAGGCGCCGCTTTCTCAGTCCGTCAGGACCAACAAAACGACGCCCAAATCTTTGTGAGTTTTTTTGAGAAAAATACCGCTGCCAGTCGGAAAAATCGCCATTCAAAAAGGGCGCTGGCTGAATGCATCTGCTCGAAAAGGGAAAACGCCCGGTTCGAATCGGGGCAGACGCTCTGAAACAGCGATTTGCATCTATGGTTTGAAAGAAGAAATCCGGGCCCGAAAAAGCCCGGAAACGGTTGATGCGCCTGGCTTTTCGCCAGACGCATCTATACCGTTTAGTTAATATGGCGGAGAGTTAGGGATTCGAACCCTAGAGACCTTTCGGTCTACAGCATTTCGAGTGCTGCACCTTCGACCACTCGGACAACTCTCCGTGTCTATTTTCGTCCGGTTTTCTTTCCAGAAATTTGCTCAAAAATTCGTTGGAGAGAAAACAGGAGAGACGGCAAAAAATATTCGATTTTGAGATTTTCTGTGTTGAGGAATTTCAAGGAGAATCAGGGGGACGAAATTCCCAGCTTCTGCCGAAATTTCGAGTCAGCCCTGTTATGACCACTTCCGTATGAAAGCTTTGACCCGCCTATCATATCACAAATTTTCCCGCCGTGCAACAGATATTGCCGCATATTTTTCTCCGCCGCCGCATGAGATGATAGGGAGGAGGGAAACGCTATGAAACCGAAGATCTATCTCTATGGGACAAGCGGCCAATACGGCAACTATCTGGCAGCACTGACGGAGGCGGGAGCGAAGCCGGTGCTGAGCCGGGACCTGTTCCGGGCTTGCGGCTGCGACGGGCTGCTGTTGCCCGGCGGCGGGGACATCGGGGTCACGCTGGAGGCCACGGACAGCTTTCTTATCCGGTCCTTTGCCGACAGCGGCCGTCCCATTCTGGGCATCTGCCGGGGGATGCAGGCACTGAATGTCTTTTTCGGCGGCACGCTCCACGCCCGCATCCCCGGACACCAGCAGGTGCAGGGAGATCTGATCCACCCCACACGGGCCAGAGGACTGCTTTCGCAGCTGCTGGGGCCGGCCCCGCTGGTAAACAGCAACCACCATCAGGCGGTGCGGGTGCTGGGGGAGGAACTGTGCCTTTTGCAACAGGCGGCCGACGGCACCATCGAGGGCTTCTGCCATGAGACACTGCCCATTTTGGGCGTACAATGGCACCCGGAGCGCCAGAGCGGCGCCCGCCTGCGGGCGGATGCGGTGGATGCCGGGCCGCTGCTGCGGTATTTTGTGGGCCAATGCAGTTGCAAATCTGCGCCGGGACTGGTACACTGTGAGAAAAGGGGGGAGGCTGATGAAAGCCATCACACGGGAACTAAATCTGGAGCTGGGACGGCCTACGGCGGATGAAGCTCTGCGGCGGCTGGAGGCGGAGCTGGAAGCGGCCCGCCATATGAACACGCCGCTGCTGAAGCTGATCCACGGATACGGCTCCTCCGGCAAGGGCGGGCGCATCCGTACTGCCAGCCGAAAGTATCTGCTGGCCCAGCAGGAGCAGGGGCGCATCGCCGCTGTGGTGCCGGGGGAACGGTTTACCATCTTCGATGAGACTACCCGCCGGGCCTTGCAGCAGTATCCCCATCTGCGGCAGGACCGGGATCTGGAGCGGGAGAACATGGGCGTGACCTTCGTGTTCATGCGCCGCTTCTGAGAAAAATGCCATACCATAATATACAATACACTAATATACAATACACTGATACGGAGGAATGGATCATGGAACGTACCTATGCAGAATACGCCGCCCGGCAGGCCATGGAGCTGCTGGCCATCGATAGCCCCACGGGCTTCACGGCCCGTGCGGCAGATTGGGTGCAGCGGGCCTTTGAAGAGCTGGGCTATCCCGCCCGGCGCACCGCCAAGGGCGGTGTGCTGGTGGATCTGGGCGGCCGGGGCGACGGCCTGCTGCTGGAGGCTCACGCCGACACGCTGGGCGGCATGGTGGCGGAGGTGAAGAATAGTGGCCGCCTGCGCCTGACGCCCTTGGGCGGGATGCGGGCGGAAAACGGCGAGGCGGAGAACGTCCGGGTCTATACCCGTGGCGGGCGGGTGCTGGAGGGAACCTTCCAGCTGTGCAACGCCTCCGTCCACGTCAACGGCCAGTACGGCGACACCAAGCGCACCTTCGACAGCTGCGAGGTGGTGCTGGACGAGGACGTGAAGTCCGCCGAGGAGACCCGCACGCTGGGGGTCGAGGTGGGGGACGTGGTGTGCTTCGAGCCCCGCACCCGCCTCACCGCCTCCGGCTATATCAAGAGCCGCTTTCTGGACGACAAGCTGTCGGTGGGCATCCTGCTGGGTCTGGCCAAGTACCTTAAGGACACCGGCACAGTCCCCCAGCGCCATGTGTACCTCCATGTGACGGTGTACGAGGAGGTGGGCCACGGCGGCGCCGCCAATGTCCCGCAGGGGGTGACGGAGGCCATCAGCGTGGATATGGGCTGCGTGGGCGAGGGACTGCAATGCACCGAGCGGCAGGTATCCATCTGCGCCAAGGACTCCGGCGGCCCGTACAGCTATGAGGTGGTGGGCAAGCTCATCGATGCCGCTCGCCGCACCGGGGCGGACTATGCGGTGGACGTGTACCCCCACTACGGCTCCGATGTGGAGGCTACCCTGTCGGCGGGCCATGACCTGCGCCACGGCCTCATCGGCGCCGGGGTCTACGCCAGCCACGGCTACGAGCGCAGCCATGTGGACGGCGTGTGGAACACCCTGAAGGTGCTGGCGGGCTATCTGGAGGCGGACGGTGTCCGGTAACGCCTTCCCGCCCCGGCCCCACCTTACCACCCCGCGCCTGACACTGAATGCCCTGACCCCGGCAGACTGCGGAGACTACGCCGCCCTGTGCCGGGATGCCCGGCGCAACCGCTGGTGGGGCTACGACTACCGGGAGGAGCAGCCCCATCCCCCGGAGGAGTGGTTCCTGCAGGCGTCGGAGGAGGACTACGCCGCCGGGCGGGAGCTGGGCCTTGCGGTGCGGCTCCGGGGCCGGTGCATCGGGGAGGTGGTGTTCACCCACTTCGACGGCCACGGCACGGCGGAGCTGGGCTGCCGCATCGCTGCCGCCTATGCCGGTCACGGCTACGGCACCGAGGCCTTTGCCGCCGCTCTGGCGTGGGGCCTGAAGGGCTGGGGCCTGCGGCGGGTGACGGCCAAATGCTTCCGGGAGAATCATCCCTCCCGGCATATGCTGGCCGCCTGTATGGACCCCACCGGTGAGGACGAGACGTACTTCTATTTTGAGAAATGTATACAAAATGAGAATGATATGCATATGGATATTTTATCAGAATGAAAAAAATATATAATTAGGTAAAAGTATTGACAAATATAGACGAGATGTGATATGCTCCGAGTACACCAATATGTACCTTAGCGGAGTAAGGAGAAACCTATGACAAACAAAAGCGCACTTGGTTTGGGCCTCATTATAACTGCTGTCTATACATTTGGACTGGGAGCGGACCTCATAATTTATGTCGGGTATGCATTTGTACTGATAGGACTGCTTATCCTGCTGTTGGAGGCTATTAAAGAGTAACAGCATTACATGAAGACGGATCGGAGAACGCTCACCTCGTGAGGTGGGCGCTCTCCTTTTGCATATTCCCCGGCAGAAATTCCCATACTACCTCCAAACGCAAGGCGGAGGAGACGGCATGAAACGGGTGAAGGATGCATTTGACGAAAGGGCGGCGGCGCTGGACGGCCTGCTGGGGGTGGGGCGCAGCTTCGACATGATCGGGCGGACCCTGCGGATCGGCGGCCGCCGGGCCAGGCTATGGGTGGTCAACGGCTACGCCGACGACACGGTGCTGGAGCGGGCTATCTCCGCATGGCTGCCCATCCCGTCGCTGGAGGACGTGGGGACATTGCAGGCCTTTGCCGACCGCTACGTCAGCGTCTGCGACGCAGCAGTGGAGATGGACCGGCTGAAGGCGGTGACGGCGGTATTCGCCGGCAAGACCCTGCTCGTCATCGACGGCTTTCCCGGCGGCGTGGTGCTGGATGCCAAGCAGTTCCCCCTGCGCTCCGTGGAGGAGCCGGATACCAGCAAGGTGCTGCGGGGCAGCCACGACGGCTTCGGGGAGAGCGTCATGAAGAACGCCGCCCTGCTGCGCCGCCGCATCCGGGACTCGCAGCTGACGCTGGAGTCTTTGCAGGTGGGGACCCGCTCCCGGACGGACGTGGTGCTGTGTTACATGGAAAACCGGGTGGACCGGAAGCTGCTGGATCAGCTGCGGAAAAAGCTGGAGGCCATGGACGTGGGCTCCATTGCCATGAGTCAGGAGAGCGTGGCGGAGGCCATCGCCCCGCCCCAATGGTGGAACCCCTTCCCCAAGACCCGCTATACCGAGCGGCCGGATGTGGCGGCGGCCTCGGTGCTGGAGGGGGATATCCTGCTGATGATCGACAATACCCCGGCGGTGATGCTGCTGCCGTGCAGCCTGTTCCGGTTTCTGGAGGAGGTCAACGACTACTATTTCCCACCGCTGGTGGGGACGTATCTGCGGATCGTCCGGGTCATCGTGCTGTTTCTCACGCTGTTTGTAACGCCCCTGTGGTATCTGCTGGTGAAGTCGCCGGATACCCTCCACGAGAGCCTGCACTTCCTCCTGATCGAGGACGAGTACTATGTGCCGCTGATCTTGCAGCTGCTGCTGGTGGAGTTCATTATCGACGTGCTGAAGCTGGCCTCCCTCAACACGCCGGACGTGCTCAGCAACTCCTTCAGTATGCTGGGAGCACTGATTTTAGGAGACTTTGCGGTGCAGGCCCGGTGGCTGGTGCCGGAGGTGCTGGTGTATATGGCCTTCGTGGCCATCGCCAACTACGCCCAGCACAGCTACGAGATGGGCTACGCCGTGAAGCTGTGCCGCATGGCGCTGCTGCTGCTCATCTGGCTGTTTGACTGGTGGGGCTTCATCGGCGGTGTTCTGGGCACCCTGACCCTTATTGCCAGCACCCGTCCCCTCATCGGAAAGGGCTATCTTTACCCCTTCATTCCCTTCAACGGCAAGGACCTGTGGGCCCTGCTGCATCGCCGCCCCATTGACCGGAATAACAGCTGAGGGTTGCAAAATTTCCAAAAACAAGGCCGTCCCACTTGTCAGCGGGGCGGCTTTGTGCTATTCTTAGCATGGTTTTTTGCGTAATGACGCATTTCTGCAAAGAGGGGAGAGGATATCGTGGCGCAGCTGAGCGAGAAGCGACTGTTCCTGCTGGACATGGACGGCACCATCTATCTGGATGAGCGGCTCTTCGACGGCGTGCCGGAGTTTCTGAGGTATGTCCGGTGTGTGGGAGGGCGCTATCTGTTCCTCACCAACAACTCCTCCCGTGGCGTGGAGGGGTACATAGAAAAGATGCACCGGCTGGGCATCGACACCTGCCGGGAGGATTATCTGACCTCCGTGGATGCCACCATCCGTTATCTGCGGGCGAGCCTGCCGGGAAGGATCTGCTATGTGGCGGGAACTGTGTCCTTTATGGACCAGCTGGCGCAGGCGGGCATCCCTGTGACCCGTGACCGGGAGCAGGCGGAGGTGCTGCTGTGCGGCTTCGACACGGAGCTGACCTTTCAGAAGCTGGAGGACGCCTGCATCCTGCTGAACCGGGGCGTCCCCTTCATCGCCACCAATCCGGACTGGGTCTGCCCTACATGGTACGGCTCCGTGCCGGACTGCGGCAGCGTGTGCCGGATGCTCACCACCGCCACCGGGCGGGAGCCCACCTTCATCGGCAAGCCCCAGCCGGAGATGGCGAGGCTGGCCATGGGGCGGACAGGCTTTTCCCCGGAGCAGACGGTGCTGCTGGGGGACCGGCTCTATACCGACATCGCCTGCGGCGTTAACGCAGGCATTGACACCGTGTTCGTCCTGTCTGGCGAAGGCACGCAGGCGGATATCGCCGCCTATCAGATTCACCCCACCTGGGTGTATCCCGACATCGGTACCCTGTACCGGGAACTGGAGGAGACTGTATGAAACTCAACTACAAGCGGATCATTCTGGTGGGCTTTGCCTTCTTCCTGATCCAGGCCTTCTGGCAGGCGTATGACAATACCATCCCCATGATCCTCACCAACAAGTTCGGCATGAGTCAGGCATGGTCCGGCGCCATTATGGCGCTGGATAACGTGCTGGCCCTGTTCATGCTGCCGCTGTTCGGCGCCATCTCCGACAAGCACCACAGCAAGTGGGGCCGCCGGACGCCCTTCATCGTGGTGGGTACCCTCATTGCCGCCGTGATGCTCATTGCTCTGTCTTTCGTGGATAACGCCCAGCTGCACCACATCTCCGATGTGGCCGCCATCGACGACCCGGCGGCGCTGGAGACCATCTACGACCGGGAGGCGGATGAGACGCTGCTGACCCCCGGCGGCCAGAAGTTTGTGCTCAGCCGCCAGTTCACCAAGGAGGAGTTCACCCAGATCCGCAGCCAGATCACCGTGGACGGTGCCGCCGTCACCAACCCCGACTACACCAACTACGTGATGCCGGCCCGGCAGGCCTGCGCTTGGGACGCCACCGCCAAAAGCCCGGTGACGCTGGTGTTTTTCATCGCTCTGCTGCTGGTGATCCTGGTGTCCATGGCGGTGTTCCGCTCCCCGGCAGTGGCGCTGATGCCGGATGTGACCTTAAAGCCTCTGCGCTCCAAGGCCAATGCCGTCATCAACCTCATGGGCTCCGCCGGCGGGATCCTGGTGCTGGTGCTGGGCATGGTGTTCGCCACCTCTGCCGTCCGCAACTCCCTGATAAGCTATACCGGCTATTTCGCCGTCATTGCCGCCATCATGCTGGCGGCGCTGGTGGTGTTCATGCTGACGGTGCGGGAGAACGAGTGGGCCGCCGAGATGCAGCAGCAGTCGGTGGAGCTGGGACTGGAGGATAAGGAGGAGGCCGCCACCGGCGAACGGAAGCTGTCGGTGGACGAGGTGAAATCCCTGATCTTCCTGCTGCTGTCCATTGTGCTGTGGTTCTTTGGCTACAACGCCGTGACCAGCAAATATTCTGTCTACGCCAGCAATATCCTCCACAAGGATTATAACCTGACCCTGATCATCGCTCAGGCGGCGGCCATCATTTCCTATCTGCCGGTGGGCTTCATCGCCTCCAGGGTGGGCCGGAAAAAGACCATTCTGGCGGGCGTCGTCATGCTGACCGCCGCCTTCACCACCGCCTCCTTCATGAGCGCCGAGAGTCCCACCATGCTCATGAATGCCATGTTCGCTCTGGCGGGCATCGCATGGGCCACCATCAACGTCAACTCCTTCCCTATGGTGGTGGAGATGTGCTCCGGCGGCAACGTGGGCAAGTACACCGGCTTTTACTACACCGCCTCCATGGCGGCGCAGGTAGCCACGCCCATGCTCTCCGGCCTGCTGATGGACCGCATGGGGATGCACGTGCTGTTCCCCTATGCCGCCGTGTTCACGGCGCTGGCCTTTGTGACCATGCTGTTTGTCCGCCACGGCGACAGCAAGCCGGAGGCCAAATGGGGGCTGGAAGCTCTGGATGAAATGGAGGACTGACGCCAAATGCCTGTTGTCATTGTACTGCTGGTACTGATCATTCTGGCGGAACTGTTTCTGCTGATGCTGCGCTGCCGCCGGGAGCATCCCGGCTGGAAGCTGCTGCGGCAGTACCGCTACGCCCACCGGGGCTACCACGACAAGCCCCATATTCCGGAAAACTCCATGGCGGCCTTCCGCCGTGCCATTGAACACGGCTACGGTGCTGAGCTGGACGTCCATCTGATGAAGGACGGCCGCCTGGCGGTGATCCACGACGCCAGTCTCAAGCGCACCGCCGGGGCGGACGTTCTGGTGGAGGACCTGACGGCGGAGGAGCTGAAGCAGTACCGCCTGGAGGAGACGCAGGAGCAGATCCCCCTTCTGGAGGAGGTGCTGCCCCTGTTTCAGGGGAAAACGCCCCTCATCATCGAGCTGAAGGCGGAGCGGGGCAACCATGCCCAGCTGGCGGAGGCCACCTGCACCATGTTGGACCGGTTCCGGGTGAATTACTGCATCGAGTCCTTCGACCCCCGGTGCATCCTGTGGCTGAAAAAGCATCGGCCCCTGATCATCCGGGGCCAGCTGTCGGAGCAGTTCCTGCGCCACGGGGAGTCCGGCGGCGGACACGGAAGGCTTACCATGTGGCTGCTGGGGAATCTGCTGACCAACGTGGCTACCCAGCCGGATTTCATCGCCTATCGGTTCTCCGACCGGGAGAATCTGTGCCTGCGGCTGTGCCATAAAGTATATCATGTGCAGGAGGTCAACTGGACCATCCGAGCGAAGGAAGAAATGGAAGCTGCGGAGCAGGCGGGGAACCTCGTCATCTTCGAGTGCTTCGATCCGGAGGTGTAAGCCATGCGAGTCATTACAGGAACGGCCAGAGGCCGGCGGCTCAAGGAGCTGCAGGGGATGGAGACCCGTCCCACCACCGACAAGGTCAAGGAGAGCCTGTTCTCCATCATCCAATTTGACATCGAGGGCCGCCGGGTGCTGGATCTCTTTGCCGGCACCGGCCAGCTGGGCATCGAGGCCCTGAGCCGTGGAGCGGCGGAGGCGGTGTTCGTGGACCGGCGTCCGGATGCCGTGCGTCTGGTGCAGGAGAATCTGGCCCTGTGCGGCTTTACCGATCGGGCCAGAGTGAAGTCCGGGGATGCGCTGGCGTATCTCAAAAGCGGGGAGAAGTTCGACCTGATCTTTCTGGATCCGCCCTACGCCGCCGACCTGCTGGAGCAGGCCCTTACCGCCATCGCTTCGTTTGACATTTGCCGGGAGCATGGTATAATTGTGGCGGAGAGCGCCGCCGATAAGGTGCTGCCGGAGCTTCCGGCGCCCTATCGCCTGTATCGGGAATACCGCTACGGAAAGATCAGACTGTCGGTGTATCACCGCAGCGGAAACGAGGACGAGACCACATGAAAACAGCCATCTATCCCGGCAGCTTTGACCCCATCACGCTGGGACATCTGGATATCATCCGCCGCAGCGCCCCCTGCTTTGACCGGCTCTTTGTCTGTGTCATGGTGAACTGCGACAAAAAGCCCATGTTCTCCCCGGAGCAGCGGCTGGAGCTGATCCGCCGCTCGGTGGCGGATCTGCCCAATGTGGAGGCGGAGCTTTACAGCGGCCTGCTGGCGGATTACGCCCGGCAGAAGGGAGCGGGCATTCTGGTGAAGGGCGTCCGCAACACCACGGATTTTGATTTGGAGTATCAACAGGCGGCCATCAACCGGGGCATCTGTCCGGAGCTGGAGACGCTGCTGCTGCCGGCCAGTCCGGCCTATCAGCACTTCAGCAGCACTATGGTGCGGGAGATGATCCGGTACGGCCAGCCTTTGGAAAAATATGTTCCCGCCCCGGTGGCGGAGGAACTGAAAGGGAGGTAAACCTTATGGAAGAGAAGGATGTGCAGCGACTGCTGGATATGCTTTACAGCATGATCGACGAGGCCAAGAGTGCGGCCTTCAGCTCGGATAAGTGCGTCATCAGCCGTGATGAGGCGCTGGATCTGCTGGACGATATCCGGGCCAAGCTGCCGCTGGAGATCAAGAAGGCGCAGGAGCTGGTGCGGGCGCGGGAGGAGTATGTGTCCTCCGCCAAGAAGGAAGTGGAGAAGATGCTGCGTCAGGCGGAGCTGGACGCCAAGGTCATCGTCTCCGAGAGCGAGACCCTGCAGCAGGCCCGCCGCAAGAGTTCCGAGATCATTCGTCGGGCCGAGGAACGCAGCAAGGAGCTGTACCACGTGGCCAACACCTACACCGAGGACGCTCTGCGCCGGACGGAGGAGGCCATTCAGGCGGCGCTGGACGAGGTGAAGGAGTCCCGTGTCCGGTTCCGGGCCACCTCCAACGAGCAGATGCAGGCCAATCAGGAGAAGCTGCGGGAGCGGAGATCCGCCTCGGAGCAACCCCAGAGCGATGAGGATGCTTGACGAAATTTTCGGCTGATTTTTGTGCAATTTTATTGAAAAACAACATAACACAAGAAGGGGCAGGTGAGAGCTTGTCCCTTCTGTCGTTTGCGGAAGAAAACGGGCGAATATCTTGTAGTGATAAAAAACAGCGGGTACTATATATAGTACCCGCCGTTTTTGCCTCTTTCGGCACTGAAACGAATGTTCTGGAAAACGAAGAAAATGCTGGAAATAATGAAAAAAACCACGGGTTTTGCTTACAAAAGCCGGGAAAATGGTACTTGCAATCGGCGGAGAAATCCTGTATACTCAACGTAGCGGTGGGGAATTATGGTGCGTTTACCCATGATTGTGGTGCAAAAGCCCACAAAGTGGAGGGCCATTCCCTAAAGTGGGGCAGCTGCCCACAACGCTGAGATTTGCCGAAAAAGTTGCGGGAAAGGGGTGAAACAGGCATGACGGGTCAGTATTTTCACAATATTGATGCCAAGGGACGCCTGTTTATCCCTGCCAAGCTGCGGGAGCAGCTGGGAGATACCCTCCACGTGACGGTGGGGCAGGACGGCTGCCTGTCCGTTTATTCCGACGCCGAGTGGGAGAAGTTCCAGCAAAAGCTGGACGAGCGCAACTTTACCGACGTGAAAAAGCTCCGGCTGATGTTTGCGTACATGGCGGACTGCGAGCCGGATGCACAGGGCCGCATCCTCATCCCCAACCACCTGCGCCAGCGGGCGAAGCTGGAAAAGGAAGTGGTGGTGGCCGGTATCTTCAACCGTGTGGAGATCTGGAACGCCCAGCGCTGGGCCGAGCTGGAGGAGGAGGCCTTTTCCTCCGGTTCACTGGAGCAGGCGATGGAAGAAATGGGGCTGTAAGAGATGGCGTTTGACCGCAATGCCGAGGCCGATCAGGCCTACGGCCACAAGCCGGTGCTGCTGGACGAGTGCCTGGAGGCGCTGGCCATCCGCCCCGACGGCGTCTATCTGGACGGCACACTGGGCCGGGCCGGTCACTCACTGGAGATCCTCCGCCGCCTGACGGCAGGGGGAAGGCTCATCGGTCTGGACCGGGACGGGACGGCGCTGGAGGCCGCCCGTGTCCGTTTGGCGGAGTACGCCGACCGGGTGACGCTGGTCCACAGCAACTTCAGCCGTCTGGCGGAGGTGCTGGACGACCTGCACATCGACGCCGTGGACGGGATGCTCTTTGACTTGGGCGTCTCCTCCCCACAGTTGGACGATGCAGAGCGTGGCTTTTCCTATATGCACGACGCCCCGCTGGATATGCGGATGGACCGCACGGCGGGTCTGACGGCACGGGACGTGGTCAACGGCTGGAGTTATGAGGAGCTGCGGCGCCTCCTGTTTGAATACGGCGAGGAACGCTATGCCCCCGCCATCGCCCGGCACATCGTGGAGCGCCGGGAAAAGGCCCCCATCGAGACTACGGGGCAGCTGGTGGAGGTGATCCGCTCCGCCATGCCTCCGGCGGCGCTGCGGGAGAAGCAGCACCCCGCCAAGCGGAGCTTTCAGGCCATCCGCATCGCTGTCAACGGCGAGCTGGAGGAGCTGCCGCCCATGCTGCGTGCAGCGGCGCAGCGGCTGCATCCCGGCGGACGGCTGGCGGTGATCTCCTTCCACTCGCTGGAGGACCGCATCATTAAGAAAACCATGCAGGAGTTGGCCACCGGCTGCACCTGCCCGCCGAATTTCCCGGTGTGTGTCTGCGGCAAGAAGCCGCAGATGAAGCTGGTGAGCCGCAAGCCCATCGTGGCCACGGAGGCGGAGCTGACCTACAATCCCCGTGCCCGGAGCGCCAAGCTGCGGGTGGCGGAGAAGCTATAAACGAGAGAACGGGGGCCTGTCCCCCTGACCATACAGAGGATACGGAAAGGAGCTGCCGTCATGGCACAACAGAAGAGACGACCCAACACAATGGTATATGGGAATCTGGCCTACGATCTGGATACACTGGCCAGCCAGCGGCAGCTGGAGGAGGCAGCCCGCCCGGAGCGGCAGTCCCGGCCCCAGCAGGCGCCCCGCCACCGGACGGCGGCCCGTCCCCGGCAGCGGGTGTCCCCCTTGGTCCTGTGTGCCATGGGTGCGCTGGCAGCCATGGCGGTGGTGCTGGTCATGGGTTACATCCAGCTGATGGCGGTCACCGGATCCATCAGCGACCTGCAGGAGCAGGTCAGCCAGCTGGAGGATCAGCGGGTGAGTCTGGTGATGGACTATGAGCGCACCTTCGATATGGCCAAGATCAAGGAGGCCGCCGAGGCGGCGGGCATGAAGAAGCCCACCGCCGGACAGGTGGAATACGTGGAGCTGGGCGGCGGCAGCAAGGCAGAGGTCTATCAGGCCGAGAGCGACAGCCTGCTGAGCCGGCTGACCCGCAGCGTGAAAAACGGTATCGGCGCTCTGGTGGAATATTTCCGCTGAGCGACGCCATATAGTGGACCATACGCAAGGAGTAAGAAGGTGACTTCTTGCTCCTTGCCTGACATTGCGGCGGCGCAGACCGCAGGGAGCAGAGCATGGCAGAAAGCAGAAGGAAAAGTGAAAACATCCGGCGAGCCAACCGGGTCATCCAGACCCGTACCTTTGTGCTGATGCTGGTGCTGGGCGTGGCGGTGTTTCTGGTGCTGGCCCTGAAGCTGTATCAGCTGCAGATCAAGCAGCACGACTACTACCAGAGCAAGGCGCTGGATCAGCAGACCCGCAGCACTGTGGTGACGGCCTCACGAGGCACCATCTACGACTGCAACGGCAACGAGCTGGCGGTATCGGCCACGGCGGAGACGGTGTTCCTCTCTCCCAAGGAACTGGCGGAGGAGCTGGAAAAGCCTGAGACCAAGTGGACCAAGGAGAGTCTCTCCGCCGGCCTGAGTCAGCTGCTGGGTGTGACGCAGGAGAGTATTCTGGAGCAGATGGAGCGCACCTACTCCCAGTACGAGGTGGTGAAGCTCCGGGTGGACGAGGACACGGCCAACGCCGTCCGGGAGTTCCTCAATGACAACGAGGTCCACGGCGCGTATCTGGAGACCGATGCCAAGCGCTACTATCCCTATGGCTCGCTGGCGGCCCACGTCATCGGCTTCGTGGGAACGGACAACACCGGCCTCTACGGGCTGGAGGCCCAGTATGAGGAGGAACTGCAGGGCCAGACGGGTCTGGTGGTCAGCGCCAAGGACAACGGCGGCAACGCCCTGCCCTATGAATACGAGCAGTACTACGCCTCCCACAACGGCGACGATCTGGTGCTGACGCTGGATACCAACGTCCAGTACTATCTGGAGAAATACGTCAAGGAGATGGCGGACCAGTTCGAGGCTGCCAACGGCGCCACCGGCATCGTCATGGACGTCAAGACCGGCGGCGTGCTGGGCATGGTGTCCTACCCCAACTACGATCTGAACAACTACTCCGAGGTGTCGGACGCCCGCCTGAAGGCGGCCATCGAGGACGGCAGCGCCTCACTGGCGGATCAGCAGCTGCGCCAGTGGCGCAACAAGGCCCTCAACGACACCTATGAGCCCGGCTCCACCTTCAAGATCCTGACGCTGTCGGCAGCGCTGGAGGAGGGCGTGGTGGATATGAGCTCCACCTTTGAATGCTCCGGCTCCATCACCGTCATGGGCCAGACCATCCACTGCAGCAACACCAGCGGCCACGGGCATCAGACCCTGAAGGAGGCCACCGGTAACTCCTGCAACCCCGCCTTCATCAACTGTGGCCTGGGGTTGGGAACGGATACCTTCTATGAGTATATGCGCTCCTTCGGCCTGCTGGATGGCTCCGGCATCGATCTGGCCGGTGAGGCCACCGGCATCTTCATGGCCCAGAGCGACTTTTCGCAGCTGGATCTGGCCTGCTACGCCTTCGGCCAGAACTTCAACGTGACCCCCATCTCCCTCATCGCCGCACAGGCCGCCTGCATCAACGGCGGCTACCTGTACCAGCCCCATGTGGTGGAGCAGGTCCGGGACAGCAGCGGCGCTGTGGTGTATCAGCACGACAACACCCCCCTGCGTCAGGTAGTCAGCCAGCAGACCTCCGCCATGGCCCGTGAGTGCCTGGAGTATGTGGTCTCCGATGGCGGCGGCCGCAACGGACAGGTGAAGGGCTACCGCATCGGCGGCAAGACCGGTACGGCGGATAAGGGCAAGACCGGCGACGTGGTGGTGTCCTTCGTGGCCTTTGCCCCGGCGGACGATCCACAGATCATCATGCTCATCGCCATGGATTCCCCCGCCCGTGACACCGGCACCTACCCCTCCGGCGGCGCCATGGTGGCTCCGGTGGCCAGCAAGATCATGGCGGAGATCCTCCCCTATCTGGGCATCGAGCCCACCTACACCGCTGAGGAGCTCATGGGTGCCGACACCACCGTCCCCTATGTGGTGGGCATGACCCGTGAGGAAGCCCAGCAGCGGGTGAAGGATCGTGGCTTCGGCTGCCAGATCGTCGGTGACGGCGATACCATCACCGACCAGACCCCTGCCGGCGGGGCCATCATCCCCGGCAACGCCACGGTGATCCTCTATGCCGGGGCGGAGAAAGACACAGAGCTGTGTACTGTCCCCAACCTGCTGGGCCGGACGGCGTCGGAGGCCAATTCGCTGGCCAGCAACGCCGGACTGATCCTGCGCTTCACCGGCGCCACCAACAGCACCTCCGGCAGCATCGTGGTGCTGAATCAGGATGCAGAGGCCGGTGCTCAGGTGGAGCCCGGCACCGTCATCAGCGTGCAGCTGGGGGATACCAGCCTCAACGACTGAGCTAAAACAGAGCAGAAAGGAAGTCTTTTCGTGGATCTCAGGGCGCTGCTGGCGGGACTCACCTCCGCCGCCGTGCCGCAGGTGCCGGAGGTCACCGGTGTCTGCTGCGATTCACAGAGGATACGCCCCGGCGACGTGTTCGTAGCCATTCCCGGCTTCCGGGAGGATGGCCGCTGCCACATCGCCGAGGCCAAGGCACGAGGGGCCGTGTGCGTCCTGAGCCGGGAGCCGGTGCAGGAGCTGCCATGGGCCGCCGTGCAGGACCCCCGCCGTGCGCGGGCGGAGGCCAGCGCACGCTTCTACCGCCATCCGGACCGGGAACTGGCGGTGGTGGGCGTCACCGGCACCAACGGCAAGACCACCACCACCTGTCTGGTGCGCCACATCCTCCGACAGGCGCTGGGGGTGCGGGTGGGCCTGATAGGCACCATCCGGAACCTGATCGACGAGACGGAGCTGGAGACGGAGCGCACCACCCCGGAGTCCTGCGACGTCTACCGCCTGCTGCGGCAGATGGCTGATGCCGGATGCCGCTATGGGGTGATGGAGGTGTCCTCCCATGCGCTGGCGCTGGAGCGGGTATGGGGCATCACCTTCCGGGTGGGGGCCTTTACCAACCTCACACGGGACCATCTGGACTTTCACCGCACCATGGAGGACTACTGTGATGCCAAGGCGCAGCTGTTCCGCCAGTGCGAGGCAGCCGTCTGCAACGGCGACGACCCGTGGACGCCCCGGCTGCTGCGAGAATGTGCCTGCCCCGTGCTGCGCTACGGCACCGGGGATAGCAGCCGCCTGCGGGGGGAGAACCTCCGCCTGACGGCCCGGAGCGTGGCCTTTGACGCCCTTCTGGATGGGCGGCGCATCCCAGTGACCGTCCCCATTCCCGGCCGCTTCACCATGTATAACGCACTGGCGGCGCTGGGCATCTGCCATATGCTGGGCGTTCCGCCGGAGCAGGGGGCAGCAGCGCTGCAAACGGCCTCCGGCATCAAGGGACGCATGGAGGTGGTCCCCACGCCGGGCCTGCCGTGTACCGTTCTCATCGACTATGCCCACACGCCGGATGCACTGGAAAACGTGCTGACGGCGGTGCGGGGCTTTGCTGAGGGCCGGGTGGTGGCGGTGTTCGGCTGCGGCGGCGACCGGGACCGGGAGAAGCGCCCGCAGATGGGCCGCATCGTCTCCCGGTTGGCGGATGTGGCGGTGGTCACCTCCGACAACCCCCGCTGGGAGCAGCCGGAGAAGATCATCGAGGATATCCTGCCGGGCCTGACCGGCCCCGCCGAGAGCGTCGTCATCTGCGACCGGCGGGAGGCCATCGGCTGGGCACTAAAAAACAGCCGCCCCAAGGACGTTATCGTCCTGTGCGGCAAGGGCCACGAGACGTATCAGGAGGTGTGCGGCGAAAAGCGGCACATGGACGAGCGGGAACTGGTGGCGGCATATACCAACGGATAACACCGCCCTGCGGGGCGAGAGGGAGAGAAGAATATGTATATTATACTGGCAGGCGTTATCAGCCTTATCGTGACACTCATCGCAGGAAAGCTGCTGATCCCGGCACTGGTGAAGCTGAAGGCGGGGCAGAGCATCAAGGAGATCGGTCCCACCTGGCACATGAACAAGCAGGGGACCCCCACCATGGGCGGCCTCATGTTCATCATCGGCATCGGCGTGGCCATTCTGGCGGCGGGCTGGCCGGAGATGCTGGAGGGCCGCTTCACCCACCTGTATGTCTACGCCTTTGCACTGGTGTTCGGCGTCATCGGCTACATCGACGACTATCAGAAGGTGAAGCATCACCACAACACCGGCCTCACCGCCCCCCAGAAGTTCCTGCTTCAGCTGGCGGCGGCCATTGCCTTCCTGTGTCTCATGCGGTACGAGGGCATGCTGAGCCCCAACCTGTATATCCCCTTCTTCAACACCCACATCGTCATGAACTGGGTGGTGTATATGATCTTCGCTGCCTTCGTCATCGTGGGTACGGTGAACGCCGTCAACATCACCGACGGACTGGACGGCCTGTCCTCCAGCGTGACGCTGCCGGTGGCGCTGTTCTTTGCGGTGATGGGTGCCGTGTGGGGCGGTTTCACGCAGCTGGGTGTCTTTGCCGGGGCCATGTTCGGCGGCCTGCTGGGCTTTCTGTACTATAATCACTATCCCGCCAAGGTGTTCATGGGCGATACCGGCTCCCTGTTTCTGGGGGGCGCCATTGCGGCGCTGGCCTTCGCCTACGATATGCCGCTGATCCTGCTGCTGGTGGGCTTCGTGTACCTGTGCGAGACCCTGTCCGATATCATACAGGTGGCCTACTTCAAGGCCACCCACGGCAAGCGCATCTTCAAGATGGCGCCGCTGCACCACCACTTCGAGATGTGCGGCTGGAACGAGAAGAAGATCGTGGCGGTGTTCACCGCCGTCAGCGCCCTGATGTGCCTGCTGGCCTATTGGGGCGTGGCCGATCGCTTCTCCCTGTAACGACTCATTGACATTCTGCGGGAAAGGAGGGATCCCTATGCCTAATACGGTACGCCGCCCCGACGACGACAGACGCCGCCGGGAGGCCCAGCGCCGCCGCCAGCGAGAGGAGGCGGAGCGCCGGGAGCAGATACGCACCAGCCGGGACCACCGGCAGCGCACCACGCAGCTGGAGCGCCAGTCCCTCATGGGACCCATGGATCTTCCCTTCCTGCTTCTGACGCTGCTGCTCACCGGCGTGGGGCTGGTGATGGTGTTTTCCGCCAGCTTCCCCTCGGCCTATTATGAGACCGGCGACGGGGCATACTACTTCAAACGCCAGCTGATCTTTGCGGTGCTGGGGCTGTTTGCCATGGTGGTCATGTCCCGCATCAACTACCAGCGGCTGCGAGGGGCTTCCAAGCTGCTGCTGGGCTTTGCCGTCTTCCTGCTGGTGCTGGTGATCGTGCCGAAGAACCCTCTGGCCATCACCAACAACAACGCCACCCGCTGGCTGGGTACGCAGAGCTTCTCCTTCCAGCCCTCCGAGATCGCCAAGCTGGCGGTAGTGGTCTACTTTGCCGACAGTATCTCCAAGAAAAAACGGAAAATGGAGACCTGGCGCTACGGCGTCGTGCCGTATCTGGCGGTGCTGGGCCTGATCGCCATTCTGATGATGCTGGAGCCGCATCTGTCCGGAACCATCCTCATCGTGGGGACGGGCATTGTCATGATGATCGTGGGCGGCATCCAGCGCTGGCTGGTGGCCGCTGGTCTGGGCGGCGTGGGCATCGTGGCGGTGCTGTATGTGCAGCTGGTGGAAAAGGGTATCATCCAGTACGGTAAGGGCCGTATCGATACTTGGCGTGACCCCTTCAACGAGGCGTGGTTCCACGGCGACGGCTGGCAGATCAGCCAGAGCCTCATCGCCATCGGCTCCGGCGGCCTGCTGGGTGTGGGACTGGGCAAGAGCCGGCAGAAGTTCCTCTATCTGCCGGAGGAGCACAACGACTGCATCTTTGCGGTGGTGTGCGAGGAGCTGGGCCTCATCGGGGCCTGCGTGGTGATGCTGCTGTTTGCACTGCTGATCCTCCGTGGCTTCTGGATCGCCCTCCACGCCAAGGACCGCTTCGGCACCCTGATGGTGGTGGGCATCATGACCCTCATCAGCCTGCAAACCTTTTTGAACATTGCGGTGGTCACGGGATTGATTCCCGCCACCGGTATCTCATTGCCGTTTTTCAGCTACGGCGGCACGGCGCTGGCGCTGCAATTATTTGAAATGGGTATCGTGCTCAGCGTATCCCGCCAGATCCCGGCGCCCCGCAACGGTTAGGAGGAAGCTATATGAACGTGATCTTTACCTGCGGCGGCACGGCGGGCCATGTGAACCCGGCGCTGGCGCTGGCGGGCTATATGCAGGAGCGGCATCCGGATCTGCGGGTGCTGTTCGTGGGAACGCCCCGTGGCATGGAACGGGGACTCATCGAAAAGGCGGGGTACGACTTCCGCTCCATCGAGGTCTCCAGCTTCCAGCGGTCCCTGTCCCCGTCGGGCATCGCCCACAACGTGAAAAGCCTTAAAAATCTGGCGTTGGCCGGCTCCAGAGCCCGTGCCATCCTCCGGGATTTCCGCCCCGATCTGGTGGTGGGTACCGGCGGCTACGCCAGCTATCCCATGGTGAAATACGCCGCCAAGGAGGGCATCCCCACGGCAGTCCACGAGTCCAACATGGTCCCCGGTCTCACCACCAAAATGCTGGAGGGCTATGCCGGGTGCATCATGGTGGGCTTCGAGGAGTGCCGCCAGCACTATAAGCACCCGGAGAAGATCGTGGTCACCGGCACACCGGTGCGGGGCGACTTCTTCCGCCAGACCAGGGAGCAGGCCCGGCAGAAGCTGGGACTCACCGACGACCGGCCGCTGGCCGTCTCCTTCTGGGGCAGTCTCGGCGCACGATTCATGAACGAGCATATGCTGGACTTCTTCCGCTTGGAGGCGAGGGACGGAATGCCCTTTCACCACATTCACGCCGCCGGCAAGGGCAGTTGGGATACCATGCGCCAAACGCTGGAGATGGAGCAGCTGACGAAGACACCGGGACTGGATGTCCAGGAGTATATCTACGACATGGCGGATGTCATGCGTGCGGCGGATCTGGTGATCTGCCGGGCGGGAGCCTCCACCGTCAGCGAGCTGACGGCGCTGGCAGTCCCGGCGGTGATCGTCCCCTCCCCCTACGTCACCAACAACCATCAGGAGAAGAATGCCCGGATCCTGGAAAAACACGGCGGCGCACGGGTCATTCTGGAGAAGGATGCCACCGGCGAAGCCCTCTACCGGGCCGCCGGAGAGATCCTCCGCTCCCCGGAGCTGCGCCGCAGCATGAGCGCCGGCATGGCGGAGCTGGGCATCCCCGACGCCACGGAGCGCATCTATCGGACCGTCATGGCCCTGCGGAAGTAACACCACACATTGTCCCCCTGCATAGGATGGCGAAAACGCTAAGAAAGGCGGGGGCATATGAGTGCGATCATCATCCGGGGCGGGCGGCCCCTCTCCGGCAGCCTGACGGTGCAGGGGGCCAAAAACAGCGTGCTGCCCATTCTGGCAGCCACCCTTTTGAGCGGGGAGGTGTGCCGCATCCGGCACTGTCCCCGTCTGCGGGACGTGGAGACGGCCATGGAGATCCTGCGGCATCTGGGCTGCCGTGCGGACTGGCAGGGCAGAGACCTGCTGGTGGACGCCGCAGACCTGACCCGTTGGGATGTGCCGGATCACCTCATGAGCCGGATGCGCTCGTCGGTGGTGTTTCTGGGAGCCATTCTTGCCCGCTGCGGACAGGCGGAAATGACCTATCCCGGCGGCTGTGAGTTGGGAGCCCGGCCCATTGACCTGCACCTTGCGGCGCTGCGGAGCATGGGGGCGGCCATTCAGGAGACCGGCGGACGGCTGGTCTGCCGCCGGGAGCGCCTTACCGGCACGGAGATCGTGCTGAGCCTCCCCAGCGTGGGAGCCACGGAGAACGCCATGCTGGCGGCCTGCGGTGCAGAGGGAACTACCGTCATCGCCAACGCCGCCCGTGAGCCGGAGATCGTGGATTTGCAGACCTTTTTGCAGAAAATGGGCGCCCATGTGCAGGGGGCGGGCAGCTCCACCGTGGTGGTGGAGGGCGGCGCACCCCTCCATGGCTGCGTACATACGGTGGTGGCGGACCGCATCGTGGCCGCTACCTATCTGGCGGCCGCCGCCGGCACCGGCGGCGATATCCGTCTGGAGGGCGTGGACTACCGTCACCTCTCCGCCGTTGCCACGATGCTGCGTCAGGCGGGATGCCGCCTCACCTGCGGCGAGACCTCCATCCGCCTGCAGGCTCCCCGGCGGCTGCAAAGCGCAGGCCCCATCCGCACGGCTCCGTATCCCGGTTTTCCCACGGACGCACAGGCGGTGCTGATGGCGTCGCTGCTGCGATCGGAGGGAGCCACCGTCTTTGTGGAGAACATCTTCGACAGCCGCTACCGCCATGTGCCGGAGATGGTGCGGATGGGAGCGGATATCCGACTGGAGGGCCGGGTGGCCGTGGTATGCGGCGTAGACCGGCTCCACGGAGCCGCTGTCCGGGCCAAGGAGCTGCGGGGCGGCGCATCGCTGGTGCTGGCGGGCCTTCAGGCGGAGGGCGAGACCACCGTCACCGGCGTGGAGCACATTCAACGAGGATATGAAGACCTGACGGGGGAGCTGGCGCAGCTGGGTGCCGACATCCGTCAGGAGGAACGATAAAAGGAGAGCACTTATGGCCAGACGCAGCAGAAGAAACAGACGGCGCAGGCGGGGAAGGTTTGCCTTCCTCTATAGGTTGCTGTGCTTCGTGCTGATCTGTGCCGCCATCGTGGGAGCGTTGGTGCTGTTTTTCAAGGTGGATACCATCTCTGTCAGCGGCAACGACCGCTACTCCCGTGAGACGATTTTGGCCGCCAGCGGCGTCTCGGAGGGGGATAATCTCTTCCTCCTGAACAAGTACGATGCGGCGGCCAGGATCACCGAGGCCCTGCCCTATGTGGAGTCGGTGCGGCTGAGCCGCAAGCTGCCGGGGACTCTGCGCATCGATATCGTGGAGTGCAGCGACCCGGCGGGCATTCAGCAGGACGGCCATTGCTGGCTTATCAGCCCGGAGGGCAAGCTGGTGGATTCCCCTGCCGAGGCCCCAAACGGCTGCCCTATGGTCACGGGCCTGTCCCTGACAGACCCGCAGGTGGGGAGCCTTGCGGCGGTGCCGGAGGAGCAGTCCGGGGATCTTGCCCGGCTGCTGGAGCTGCTGCGCCAGCTGCGCTCCAAGGGCATGACCGCCCAGATCGGAGAGATCCGCTTCGAGGAGAGCGGCATCGTCCTGCGGTATCAGGACCGGCTGGACGTGTGTCTGGACCGGGAGGATGATTTCGCCTACCGCCTGAGATATCTGGCGGCGGTGCTGGAGAAGCTGGAGGAAAACGAGACCGGCACCATCCGCTGGGATGCCGAGGGCAGCGCCCGGTTTATTCCCGGATAAGGGATTTTTTCGGGAAATCCCGTCGGAACACTTGACGGGACAGGTAAACCGTAATACAATAAACAAAATACTGTATCTTGGGTATACGGACAGAAAACGTGTCTTTGACATACAAATTACGGCAGGAGGAAGCGTCATGGCTTTTGGGTTTGAAACAGGACCGGAGAACGTGGTAAGTATCAAGGTGGTGGGCGTCGGCGGCGGCGGCAATAATGTGGTCAACCGCATGGTGCGCTCCGGCGTAAAGGGCGTGGATTTCATCGCCGTCAATACGGATAAGCAGGCGCTGAATACCTCCAGCGCCGGATATAAGCTCCAGATCGGTGAGAAGCTCACCCACGGACAGGGCGCAGGCGCCAATCCGGAGGTGGGCCAGAAGGCCGCCGAGGAGAGCCGCACCCAGCTGTCCAAGGCGCTGGAGGACACCGACATGGTGTTCATCACCGCCGGTATGGGCGGCGGCACCGGCACCGGCGCAGCCCCCGTGGTGGCGGAGATCGCACGGGAGCAGGGCGTCCTGACGGTGGGCGTGGTCACCAAGCCCTTCGGCTTCGAGGGCCAGAAGCGGATGCGTGCGGCGGAGGCCGGCATTGAGCAGCTTCGCGGCAAGGTGGACTCTCTGGTCATCATCCCCAACGAGCGGCTGAAGTACGCCACCGATCAGAAGATCACCTTCCGCAACGCCTTTGAAATTGCCGACGACGTGCTGCGCCAGGCGGTGCAGAGCATCTCCGACCTGATCCGGGACACCGGCTTTATCAATCTGGACTTTGCCGACGTCACCGCCGTCATGAAGGATGCCGGCCTTGCCCATATGGGCGTGGGCCGTGCCGCCGGCAAGGGCAAGGCCGAGGAGGCCGCCCGCATGGCCATCTCCAGCCCCCTGCTGGAGACCTCCATCAACGGCGCCAAGGGCGTCCTCATCAACGTCACCGGCTCCATGGACATCGGTCTGGAGGAGGTGGAGCAGGCCGCCACGCTGGTGCAGCAGGCGGTACATCCCGATGCCCTGACCATCTTCGGCGCCACCTTCGACGAGGAGCTGGACGACGAGATCCGTGTCACCGTCATCGCCACCGGCTTTGAGAGCAATGACCAGCAGGAAGCCCCTGCTGCCCCCGCCGCTGCCGATACGCAGCAGCCCACGCAGGATGATGCCGCTGCCCCTGCCGCCGCCCCCCAGCCTCTGGACGAGGCCGAGGGCGAGAAGGCAGAGGAGAGCGATGTGGACCGTTCCTTCGACGAGATTTTGAAGATCTTCAGCCGTGGCGATAAGTTCTGAACACGAAATAAAAAGAGGCCGCACCCAGCGGCCTCTTTTTTGATACGTGAAAATGGCAATCTCCTGTATTGCCTGAAAGTCCATAAGCTGGGATATTATATGCCATAAGATGATGAGAACGAACAACTTTGTATAAAATGACATAAAACGGACGGATTTGATGGGAAACTGAACAAAATTACAGAGAAACAGTTGACAATTATCGCTGGATTAAGTATGATGATTTTGTCAGAAGCCACCCACGAGGAACCCATCATGCCAGATGGTGCAGTCCGGGCGATTATCACGGAGGGAGAACTTACTAACGAACTTTTGGAGTATCCTGATGGAAGAATGTATCTCGACGGAAGTGAAGTGATTTTTACATCGGATTTAGAGATCACGGATGAATTGAAAGCTGACTTCTCCATGTTTCCTGATGCGGTGACCCCACAAGTTGTTCACCGGTATGAAATCGTTAAAAAATGCCCTTATGGAAATGCTGGCGACTATATAGTGGGTTCTACTACGAAGGATAATGTGATGATCGGAAAGGAGAATGCCTTCAAGGATTTGACTTTTACAGCTTTCTATAAGGTTGTCGCAGAGATATTGGGCCTTCTTTCTGGTGTTCCGGCAGGTGTTATTGAGACTGGTTTGAATAATGTATATGATATGCTTAAAAAGCAAGCTCCTCGATCCAATGCGATGGGGGTGAAGGATTACAGATCGGTTCATCGCCTGTATGGATTCACTATTAGTAGTAGCCTTTCGGTTGCTCGACATCAGTCTACCTATTACTACGATACAAACTATACGAGTGTAATTGGTGATGCATACTACATCTACTATGAGAAATTTACCTACTAAGGAGTTGTGCTATGAAAAAGGTGGACAAGCAGAACCGGTTGCGGTGGCTTGCAGCTGTTTGTATCATTTGGGGCGGGCTGATTGAGCTGCATTTTACAGCAGCGGGACAGTATGGCGCCGGGATATTTCACTATGCCGCAGCACCTACGGCGAAGATCGAGGGGGATGTCCTTGCCGGGCTCCTATTGACGCTGGGAGGATTTGCAGGCTTTTCTCTGGCGATCGACGGCGTCCTCGTTCTGGCGAAGGCTTTGAAAAAAACGCCATGGAGCAGCGCAGCCTGCTGCAAAATAATTGCCTGATCAGTGGCTGGGCCCTATTGGGAATGGCGGTCTACGAGTTAATCGTTCACCATGGCCTGACCGCCTACCGAAACAATGTCCCCGTTACCTATTTCGGCGGGATGGAGGCCACGGTATCGCTGATTTGGATCCCTGCGCTGCTGATGGGCCTGATCCCGTTGGGGATCGGCTTGTGGATGAAAAAGAAAGCCCCTGCACAATAAAAAATCCCCCCGCTGCGGCAGCGCCGCAGGCCGCTCGCCGGTACGAAATAGTAAAAACGTGTCCTTACGGAAATGCGGGGGACTATATCGATGGTGCCACTTCGTGGAAAAATGTAGGGATTGGGAAGAATAATACTTTTCGCAACATTACGCTGACGGCTTTTGCAAGTGTTATATGTGCGGCCATCGGCCTTCTTTCTTCTGTAGTGGGAGCTGCGCTTCTTGCAGCAGGAGTGAAAGAGACATTCGATTTAATTAAATCAAAAGCTCCCGATGCGAATGCACTCTCTTTGTCGGATTATCGCTCTGTTCATCGGCTGTATGGATTTACCATCAGTAGCAGTCTTTCTGTTGCCAGGCATGAGACGACATACTTCTACAACAGCGATTACACCGGGAAAATTGGCTCATCGCATATTTATTACGAAAAGTTTACCCACTGAGAGGAGATGACGATTTGTCTGAGATTTCTAAAAAGGATCGTTTTACGGTGCCGGCGGTCATCTGCCTGATTTGCAATGTGCTGCTGTTCATCCATCTCTGCGGTGCAGGGGCTTACGCTGGCGGCAATCTTCATTATGAGGCGGCCAACACGCAGATGGAACGGAATGAGGAATTTTTCCATCAGTTTTTCCTGTCGAATCATCTGATGGGGATTGCCGAAACCCTTGCCATGGTGGCTGCGCTCATTGCCTTGCTGATGGTCATCCATGTTTGGTGGAAAAGTGCCGTGGAGCGCCGGACAAAGCTGCGGGATCTTTGCATTTTTAACGGTATCATCCTTCTGATTTCCGTCTATGAACTGGTGGCTCACGGCGGACTCACCGCCTACCGGGATGAAATACCGCTGCACTATTTCGGTGGGCCTCCGGCCACGACCCTGCTGATTTGGCTGCCGTGTCTGGTACTGACTCTCATCCCCATGATCGTTTACTTCCGCACGAAGCGAATCACCCCGGCGGATTAAGAAATAAAAACCAGCCCCATCGTATCCATACGATGGGGCTGGTTTTTGCAGAGTGCAGCAAGCAATTTTCGTTACGTCGGAGCGCCGCCGCTCATCAGCCCCAGCTGATAAAAGGCCACGGCGCTGGCGGCGGCCACGTTCAGGGAGTCCACTCCGTGGGTCATGGGGATGCGGACCGTGTAGTCGCAGGCGGCGATGGTACCGTCGGACAGACCGTCCCCTTCGGTCCCCAGCACCACCGCCAGCTTCTCCGCCGCCATAAGCCGGGGGTCGTTCAGAAGCAGCGAGTCCTCCCGCAGGGCCATGGCCACCGTCTGGAAGCCCAACCGCCGCAGCCGCTCCGGCCACGGAGCCTCCAGATACGTCCATGGGATGAGAAACACATTGCCCATGCTGACACGGGAAGCCCGCCGGTACAGGGGGTCGCTCCCGGCGGCGGTGAGCAGCACCGCATCCATACCCAGAGCGGCGGCGCAGCGGAAGATAGCCCCGATGTTGGTGGGATTCATGACATTTTCCAGCACGGCGATGCGCCGGGCGTTGGCGCACACCTCCTCCACCGTGGGGAGGGCCGGGCGGCGCATGGCACACAGCATCCCACGGGTCAGATGGAAGCCCGTCAGCCGGGTCAGCACCTCCGGCGCAGCGGTGTAGACGGGGATGTCCTCCGGGCAGCGCTCCAGCAGGGGCAGGGCCTGAGACGTCAGGTGCCGTGGCTCCATGAGAAAGGACACCGGCACGCAGCCGCTCTCCAGCGCCCGCCCGATGACCAGCGGGCTTTCTGCGATAAAGAGGGCGTTTGCGGGGTCTGCCCGGTTGACCAGCTGGTTTTCCGTCAGACGGGCGTAGACGTCCAGCTCCGGGGTGTCGAAATCGGTGATGGAGATGATGTGGGCCATGGCTGCCTCCTGCGTTTTTTCTCTATTGTAGCCGTCAAAGGCCGCTGCGTCAACGGGATATTGACTTTCCGTCGTCAAAACGGTATGATACAAGGAGAATTTACGACATAGGGGAAAGTACGATGGCAGAGAGGATCACCGCACGAAAGAGGCAGGCCATGGAGATGCGCCGCCGGATCCAGGAGACGGCGCTGGATCTGTTTGACCGGGAGGGCTTTGAAAACGTCTCCGTGGAGGAGATCGCTCAGGCCGCCGGCTGCTCCGTGGGCAATATCTATCACTACTTCAAAAGCAAGGACGAACTGGCCATCCAGCTGACCCAGCACGTGGACGAGGCGTATCAGGTGCTGGAGCAGGCGTATCTGGCGGACACCGATCGCTCCGGCCGAGAGAAGCTGCTGGACTTCGTGGGCCGGTCGTTGGAGATCAGCGTGGGGGACGAGGTGCTGTATAAGGCCTTCATCCACGGGCTGCGCTACCCGGAGCAGGGCGTACTGAAGGGCAGCGAGAAGCGGGTATACTACCGCCTGCTGGGGGAGCTGGTGGATCTGTGCCGCCGGGAGGGCAGCATCCGGCAGGAGCTGACCACGGCGGAGGTGGTGGAGGAGTTGGTGACGCTGCACCGGGGGATGCTCTTCGAGTGGCGCATCTATGAGGGCGGCTTCCCACTGGCCCAGCGGGGCCGCCGCATGGCGGAGCATCTGCTGGATGGGATGCGGGGATGAAGGCCCTGACCATCCGCAGGCTTCGGCCATCGGACGCCGAAGCGCTGTATAGGATTCTGTCCGACCGGCAGGTGATGCGCTATCTGGAGCCGCCTTATGACCGCCTTCAAACGGAGCAGTTCCTCCGGGAGGCGGGGCTTGCGGAGCCGCCCCTTGTATACGGCGCAGAGGAGGGCGGCCGTCTGCTGGGCTACGTCATCTACCACGCCTATGACCCGGACAGCATGGAGCTGGGCTGGGTGCTCTCCCCGGACTGCTGGGGGAAGGGCTATGCCTCCCGGCTGACGGACCGGCTGGTGGAGCTGGCCCACCAGGCAGGAAAGACGGCGGTCATCGAGTGCGTCCCGGAGCAGACCGCCACCCGGCACATCGCTGAGAAAAAGGGCTTTGCCTATGTGGGCCGCACCGACGGACTGGAGGTATACCGTCTGCCGCCCAACGAATAATGATCCCAGAGAGGAGCCATCCGGCTCCTCTTTTCTGCGTTTCCACCAGCTTCCGGCGGAGAATTTTGTGGGCTTTGACGGGTTTTGGAAAATTCCCCGCCGGACATTGACAAACCGGCGGCAGACTGCCATAATAAAATCATTCATTAAGTAATTCGGTGAAAGACATCACCGGGAGAGGGGAAACGGATGAAGGTACTGGTCATCAATCCCGGCGCCACCTCCACCAAGGTGGCGGTGTTTGAGGAGGAGCAGGAGCTGCTGAAAAAGAGCATCGTCCACACGGCTCAGGAGCTGGAGGGCTTCGACCGGGTCATCGATCAGGCGGACTTCCGCCAGCGGGCCGTGCTGGAGGCGGTGGCGGAGGGCGGTTTCCGCTTGGAGGATTTCGATGCCGTGTGCGGCCGTGGCGGCCTGTACCGCCCTATCCCCTCCGGCACCTACGCCGTCAGCGACCGGGTGATGCAGGATGTGGAGCAGGCCCCCTACGGCGAGCATCCCTCCAATCTGGGGGCGTATCTGGCCCGGCGCATTGGTGATCTGGTCGGTATCCCGGCCTTTTTCGTGGACCCGGTGTGCGTGGACGAGATGACGGAGGTGGCCCATGTCTCCGGCTTTGCGGAGTTCCGACGGCTGAGCCAGTTCCACGCCCTGAACCAGAAGTCCGTGGGCCGCAAGGCGGCCCGCCGGCTGGGCAAGTCCTACGAGGAGGCTCGGCTCATCGTCTGCCATTTGGGCGGTGGCGTGTCCGTGGCGGCCCATGACCATGGCCGTGTGGTGGACGTGTTCAACGTCAAGGATGAGGGGGCCATGGGCATGGATCGTGGCGGCGGCCTGCCGGTGAATCAGCTCATCGGCTACTGCTATGCCGGCCGCAGTCGGGAGGAGGTCAAGCGGACGCTGGGCCGCCGCTCCGGGATGCTGTCCTATGTGGGTACCACGGACTTCCGGGAGATCTGCGCCGGGGTGGTGTCCGGAGACGAGCGGTTCACGGCGGCCTACCGGGCGCTGGTGTACCAGCTGGCCAAGGACATCGGCGCCATGGCGGCGGTGCTGCATTTCGAGGTGGATGCCATCGTCTACACCGGTGGCATGGCCTATGAGCAGTTTTTCTGTGACGATATCACCGCCTATGTGGGGCGGCTGGCCCCCGTCCTGCGGTTTCCCGGCGAGGAGGAGATGCGGGCGCTGGCGGAGGGTGCCCTGCGGGTGCTCCACGGTGAGGCACAGGCGGAAAGATATTAAATACATCCCGGCATAGTCATGTTGATACCAACCGGAACAGAAAGGTGAAAAATCATATGAAGCATCTCATGAGCGGCAACGAGGCCACGGCCAGAGGCGTGTACGAGGCAGGCATCAAGATATGCTCCGCCTACCCCGGCACCCCCAGCACGGAGATTTTAGAGAACCTGCCCCCCTATCAGAAAGACGTCTACTGCGAGTGGGCGCCCAACGAGAAGGTGGCGGTGGAGGTGGCCTACGGGGCCTCCATTGCCGGGTCCCGCTCCTTCTGCACCATGAAAATGGTGGGCCTGAACGTAGCGGCGGATCCCTTGTTCACCGCCGGCTATATGGGCGTGGGCGGCGGCTTCGTGGTGGTGACGGCGGACGATCCCAGCTGTCACTCCTCTCAGAATGAGCAGGATAACCGCCACTATGCACGGGCGGCCAAGATCGCCATGGTGGAGCCCAGCGACCCGCAGGAGTGCAAGGACTTCGTGGCTCTGGCCTGTGAGCTGTCGGAGGAGTTCGATACCCCGGTGCTGTACCGCACCACCACACGGGTCTGCCACTCCAAGGGGCTGGTGCAGTGGGGGGAGCGCCGGGAGCATACGGCGCCGCCCTACCGGCGCAACGTCCGCAAGTTCGTCTGCACCCCCGCCCACGCCTACGCCAACCACCCGCTGGTGGAGGAGCGGCTGCGGCGGCTGGAGGAGTACGGCTGCACCCGTGCGCTGGAAAACGGCCTGAACAAGCGGGAGCTGGGCGACGGCAAGGTGGGCGTCATCACGGCCTCCGTGGCCTATGAGTACGCCAAGGAGGTGTTCCCGGAGGGGACGTCCTTCCTGAAGCTGGGCCTGACCT
>ERZ507026.215-NODE-215-length-31406-cov-9.600204_pt1 | contig 31406 bp, 25 predicted proteins | sample MGYA00512876_ERZ507026 | MGnify/ENA metagenome assembly ERZ507026 | reverse complement strand
CGATCTGGAGGCCCACGCGGCGGCCGGGGGAGGCCGCGCCCCGGCGGGCGGCCCCGCCTTCGCGGGGGACGGGCCCGGCTGGGACCCGCCGGCGCGCGTCGGCGCCCCCGTCGGCCTGCCCGAGCTGGCGGTCGAGCTCCGGGCGCGGGAGGGCACGGCCGCGCCCGACCCCGTCGCCTACTCGTCGCCGGCGCCCCGGGGCTTCTCGTCGGGCGGCGCCGACGCGCAGAGGGTCGCCGACGCCGTGGTGACCGTGCTCCTGCGCGACATGCCGCCCGCCCGCGCGCTCGTCGCGCGGGAGCTGGTCTACGGGTGCCTCACGTTCCTCAGGCACTGGCGCCCGTCCGGCGAGCTCGGGTCCCCGGCGCTCCTCGCGCTCGTCCGTGAGGAGGCAGAGGGGCGCCTGCGCGCCCGCGTCGTCGCGGTCTGCGAGGGCCGGCCGCTCGACGGCGACGCCGCCCGCGGGGACGGGTGGCGCGGGCGGAGGGGCGACCCCGCGCTGCGCACGGTCACCTGCGGCATCGAGCACGCCGGCGTCTCCCCGCGCGAGGACTCGGCGCTGCGGCGCCTGGCCTACTACTGGCTCCTCGCCGGCGACGACGCTCGGGCGATCGCCCGCGAGGTCGCGGACAGGATCGAGCCCCTCGCGGGCGGGCCGGCGCCCGCCGACTAGGCGGCGGGCGAGTGCCGCCCGGTCGGTCATCATTAAGGAGAAGGCCTAGGCCGGCGCCTGCCGCCACGACGCGATTGGGCACTGGGAGAAGCCTCCACAGGCTCGTCTGAACACCACCTTCGGCGAGCGCCCGCCCCCGGATGATCCCGGGGGCGGGCGCTCTCGTCTTATGCCTTGCGCGGGATACCGCTTCACGGGCTTGGCGTCGCGGAATCTCTCGGCCGTTGCCCGCCCCTCGGTCGGGCCTCTCTCGATTACCTCTTCCGGGACCCGTGGTCCGGCGGGACCGGCACCGGGATGCGCACGGGGCGCGGGGGCCTCCTGTCCTCGCCCACGGGGTCGGACAGGAATCGCTTTCTGTATACCTCGATGTACTCCTCGCGCTCGCGGGCGAGGTGCTCCTCGGCGTCGCGCGCGCGGGGTGCCGCGGCGTCCACGAACATCGGCGGGCCTCCCCTGCCGGAGCACGCGCAGGCCATGTCGACGCGCTCGAGCGGGCCGAGCTTGGCGCCGGAGATGGCCCCGCGGCGGGCGTAGAGGAAGTCGTCGACGCCGCCCATGGTGAGCCCGTCCCCGCGGGCCTTCACGGCCCCGACGAGCCTCCTGTCGGGAAGCCCCCGGCTCGTCGTGAGGAAGGCGGAGAGCCCCGCGGGGTCGCGCGAGAGCTCGGCGAGGTCGCGCTCGCCGATCACCTTCTGCTCGATGAGCGTGGCGAGGAGCCTCGCCTGGCTCGCCCTGGGAGGGGTGTGGTAGCGGTGGTCGCCGGCCTTGCGCGAGCGCTCCCTCTCGGCCTCGATCCGCTTCATCGCGGCGCGGGCGGCGGCCTGCTGCTCCGGGGTCTTGGGCGGCTTGCTCGCCACCTTCGGGCGGTGGTCGATCCGGTGGGGGTTCCTCTCCCGCGGGGCCTCGCCCGGGGCGTCGACCCTCGCCCCGCCGTCCTTGCCGAAGGAGATCTTCCCGTGGGTCGCCGGGCCGTAGAGCGTCACGTAGGTCAACTCGTATGTCCTGCGCGCGGACTGGATCGACTCGAGCTCGGCGCGCGCCTGCTCGAGCTCCTTGCCGAGCTCCCGTGACATCGCGCGGCAGAGCCTGAGCAGCGCGAGGGCCTTCTCCTCGTCCGTCGCGGACTCGAGCCCGGCGTGCGCGATGTAGGCAGAGCCGGTCCTGAGCCCGGCCTCCACGCGGGCGGAGAGCTCCTCGACGCGTGCCTCGAGGGTCTTGCGCTCGCGTCTCTCGGCGGGCGAGGAGAAGAGCCTGCCGGACGCCGCGGCGGAGAGCTCGGCGAGCCTCGCCGCGGCCTCGTCGCGCTCACGGACGGCCTCGACGATGGCGAGCGCGCGGTCGGCGCCGGCCCTCATCCCGTCGACCTCAGACTCGGCGCGGGCGACGTTCTCCTCGAGGATCCGCACGCGCCGCATGAGCGCGCCGTGGTGCGTGATGCCAGCCGCGGAGAGCTCGGCGACCGCGTCGAGCACGCCGTCGATGCGGCGCAGGCGCGGGTTGAGGGCGCGGCGCTGGAGCGCCCAGTCCTCCATCGTGCGGTCGGCGGGAGCCCAGGGCGAGCCGGGCGCGTGGACGTTGTGGCGCCCGCGCAGGGCGCGCGCCGCGGGCGGGACGTAGGCGTCGCGTTCGGGCGCCCGGCGCCACATCGCGTCGAAGTCGACGCCCAGGCGCGTGCGGAGCGCGTCCTCGGTGTACTCGGCGCCGAGCTTGGCGGCGCGCACCCTCATGGTGTGCTCGCCGCCCTCCGGGTGGTGGAACACGAGGCCGCGTCCGCGCTTGGCGCTCTCGCGCGTGACGGTCACGCCGGTGGCGGCGAGGCGTTCGAGGAAGTCCTCCCAAGACGACGCAGCCTCGGCCGAGCGGTCGACGGCGCCGCGGATCTGCTCCTTCCAGGATCGCGAGCCGGCGGCGCGCTCCCACGCCTCGGTCTTGGCGCGCTGCTCGGATTCCTCGAGCCGCTGCCTCCATTCCTTGAACTGGGGGAGGTCCCGCAGGCCGTGCTCCTCGCAGATCCTCTGGAGCTTGTCCCACTGTCTGTAGATGTCCCCGTCGCTGACCTGGATCTTGTAGCCTGTCTTCGGGTGCACCGTGTTGACCACAACGTGGGCGTGCGTGATGCCGTTCTTGTTGTCATCATGCACCACGACGACGTGCTCGAACCCGGGGAACATCGCCTCGGCCCACTCGTCGGCGACGTCGGCGCACTCCTCGGCCGACACCTTGTCCTCGGGGTCGGGCGACACGATGAAGTGTCCGTAGGTTCTCTTGCTGTCCTTGCCGTAGCGCATGCGCGTGGCCTGCATCCGGGCTGCCCAGTTGTTCTCGTCCGCGGCGACGAGGCCGGGCGACGAGCGGAAGGCGCGAACCCGCGACTCTATGGCGCCGTGGCCGTGCTCGAGGTAGTCCTTGATCTGGCTCTTCGTGACGTCGTCGCCGAAGGCGAGGTAGTCCTGCAGCTCCTCGTTCGAGCGCCCGCGCCCGTCTTTCGTGCCGTCCCCCGACGACTTGCCGGGCTTCTTGTGGCCCCACCCGACGGTCTTAAGCATCGCCATTTTCATCGCTCCCATCTATACGGGATCAGGTCGGTCCACGACTCCGTCGAGGAGACGCGTCAATGTCTTGTCCGATTCAACGATTTATACGCTGACCCGATGCCGTCCATCGCCTTGCCGAGCTCCATCTCGCATCCGAAGGTGAACATTCGCAGGCGGTCGGCGGTCTCGATCAGCGCGTCGCGGACGTCCGGGTCGACGGCCTCGCGCGACTGCGTCTCGATCCTCGCCGCGGACCTCGCGATGCCGGACAGGCGCTCCGAGATCCTCTGGAGATTCTCGTAGTCGTCGTCGACGCTCCTCTTCGCGGCGACCGCGCCGCGGCCCTCCGGGCGCAGCGTCGACGAGACGATGTAGTCGGTCATCGTCATCCCCGCCTCGGAGGCGCGCAGGCGGAGTTCCTCGGCTTCTGCGGGGGTAAGCCTGATGTTCAGCTGGCTCCTGCGCTTCCGCCCCTTCATGTGGCTTCCGTCGTTCTTCTCAGTCATAGTCCCTGCCTTTCTTATCCGGTAGGCAGGATGTTCCCCTAGACGGCTATACATTTAGGGGTGTTCCCGAACGGGACGGATGCCCCCTATGGGCATGCTTCTCTTCCCGGCGCAGCCGGCCAAGTTAGGGCAGAGCCCTGTATTTGTCAGCGGACCGGCCCGAAGGGCTGGGCGGCTAGACAAATACGACTCTTGCAACCCTCCCTATATATCTGTGCACAAATAGCGAGGTTATGGGACAATAGAGCTGTTCAGGACAGGTGCTGATTGGGGGAAACATGGGCCGCAGGAAGATGCCGCCGACCCGCGTGAAGGGCGTGAGGCTCTCAAAGGATCTGTGGGATGAGGTCGAGGCCGACGCTCGTAAGAGGGGCGTGAGTGCTAACGCGGAGGCCGCCCGCAGAATCGAAAGCGCGCCTCACCGCCAGGCGTCCCCGGGGTCGCGTGTGCGGGTTCAGGCGGACTCGCTCGACGCCTGCGTCGCCGCCACGCTCGCGCTGGCGGGTTGCGGCCTGCTCGCGACCCGGCCGCCCGCGAAGTCGGGGGACGGCGGCTGGGAGTGCGCCGTGGAAGCGCCGCGCGACGGCGCCGAGGGCTGAGCCCGACGGCGGCAGGCCGGGCGTCGGGCACGGCGTCGAACGCCTTGATTGGTCGCCGTGCCCGCGCGTCGGAGGACGCCGAAGTGCTCGGCGACGTGGCCCCCGTGGGCGGCGCAAGGTCTGCGAGGACAAGGCGCACCAAGGCCGAAACGGCTGCCGACTCTCGCACGTTAGATGGCGAAGAGGTTAAGAATTAGATACGCGAGCAAATAACAAACCCGTCGCGGGACGAAGCCGCGGCGGGTTTGTTATTTGCTCGGTTGCGGGCGCTGGGCCCGTTGGGTTTTATTGCCCCACGTGGGCGCGGGGCGTTACGGTGGGCGTCGGCGCTGGAACGCGGCCGACATAAATACTAGAAGGGAATATCCTCGTCGTACACGTCGGCCGGCGGCGGCGTCTGTTGTCTCGACGAGGGCGCCGGGGCGGCGTAGACGGGCTGCGCGGGGATCTCTACGCGGCCGCCCGCCCCCTCGTAGCCGGTGATGGCCACGGTTCCCGGCTCTCGCTGCTCGTAGACGATGCCGTCGGAGGTCGTTGCCGCGACCGCGACCTGGGCGGGAAGCCCCAGGGGCATCGGTGCGCCAAGGACGATCGCCAGGGCAACGAGCTGAGCCGCGAGAATCCATCGCAGGCGTCCAAGAAGAGACGGTCGGCTCTTGAGGCTGGCGGGGTTCGTGCGATCGGTCATGGCTGCTCCGCCCATGCGGGGATTTGGGAAAGGCGACCTTATTGGTAGAGGGGCTTCTTAGCCCTCGAGCGCGGCGATCATGGCAGCGCTGAACGCCTCGAGATCCGCCGGACGGCGCGAGGTGATGAGCCTCCAGCCGTTCGCGTCGTCCACGTGGCACTCCTCATCGAGCCAGGTCGCGCCCGCGTGCTCAAGGTCGACGCGGATGTAGCGGCAGCTCGTCATCGTCTTGCCCTGGAGCACGTCGGCGTTCACGAGGACCCAGGGGCCATGGCACACCGCCGCGATTGGCTTGCCGGCCACGGCGAAATCCTGCGCCAGCTTGTGGGCCTCGGGGCGCACGCGCAGGCGGTCGACGTTCACGGTGCCCCCGGGGATCACAAGGAGGTCGAAGTCGCGAGCGTCCACGTCCTCGAGTCCGCAATCAGGCGCGTAGTGAATGCCCTCATGCTGGTCGTGGACCACGCAGTCCGCCGGATCGGGGTAGCTCGCGCCCGCCACGGTCACCTGGACCCCGGCGGCGCGAAGGTCCTCGACGGGACGGGTGAGCTCGGGTTCCTCGATGCCAAAAGAGGCGATGATCACGAGGGCGCGCTTCTGAGAGAGGCCCTTCTTTGCGGGGGCCTGACCAGAGACCTGCCGTGCGGAATCTGACATATGGATGCTCCTTATATGACGGGACGGACGCTCCGGGCGAGGATCCGCAAGCGGCGGCGAGCCTGGAACGGATTTATTTCCTTGCAGCTTAGTACTGTACCAGCAAGTCCACTAACCGTGTCACCTGACCGGCTCCAAAACCCGATAGGGCTAAACAAGACTCTTGACCAGCGGTTTGTTTGAAACCAAGTTGTCAGGAAAGCGCGGATTCCTGCTTCGTAGACTCCCCGCTCGCGCGGTTTCTCATGAGTCTCCACAGGTGTAGATTCCGACCCTGGCGGCCGTATGGGGCCATTGTCCCATACGGCCGCAAGCCCGCGCGAGAAACTCGTCGCGTCAACCTTGGCGCGATCCCAGCCGCCATCGTCGGTGCCAACCACCGCCCCTCGCTCTTGTTGCGTCCACGCGTGCATGGCACGCATGCTGTGCCTCGTCGCGGACAACTAGTCCCGCCGCCGGAGGCGCGACGGAGAGGCCGCGTGACGCCCCCGATCGATGCGCATGCTCACGGGGTCGTGGGCGGGCTCATGAGCTCGACGTCGTCGGCGACGACGCGAAGACGGCTGCGATGGGTGCCGTCGGACGCCTGCCATGACTCGTGGCGGAGCCTTCTATCGACGGCGACCTTAGGCCCTTTTAATATCAATCTGTTAAGCGCCGCGCCGCGGGCGCCGAAGACGGCGCATCTGAGGGGGCGGGGCGAGGAAGCGCGGCTGGTGGGCGCCGACTGCGGTTGGCCATGCGGGCTGGGCCGGATAAGGTTCCTCTTGCCCTTCACGACGACCCCTTGCATCGCATGTGCACGTGCTGGTAGACTGCCTTTCGCCCGTATTGCTCGGGTCATTTTATCCAGAGTCGGGGTAGAGAGTTGGCTCGATGATCCCGACACCAACCGGCCGAGAGGCACGGTGGTCCTGCCAGCATCGATGAAAGGGGTCCAACATGGACGATTTCTCCGTGCGCGAAGAGCACGACTTCCACAACCTGACTGTCAAGCCGAGGCGCATGCACCTTCTCGATGAGCCGAGCGGATACGTCTCGGCGCTTGCCAAGGATTGTCTCGCCCACCAGATGCGCTTCTCCGTGGGGAGGCTTGAGAGCGAGCTTCTCGCCGAGGGCACGCCCCACGTGTTGCAGATTGCCTTTGAGGGCGGCGACGACCGCACGCCCGCTATCTGGACGCTCTACGCCGATGGGGACGCCGTTGCCCACGGCACGGGCGAGTTCGCGCACGAGTGCTTCTGCGAGAGCGCTACGGGGTTCCTCGACGCGTGTCGGGCCGCCGTCCACGCCGCGCCCCTTCCCGTATGGAGCGGTCGCGAGTACGAGATGCTTCATGCTGCGAGGAAGATAGCTGCTTTGTAATACGTACGTGATCCGCCGGCGAGTTGGGACGGCGCTCTTTGAATTTTGCTGGTCCGCTAAGCTGCTAAGTTGGGGCTGTCGGTCTTCGGGTTTGAGAGAGTTGCGGGTGCTTGGTCTCTTCGGGCGCGGAATCTCTTCGTGAGCTCTGGCGAGATTGCCTTGCAGCCTGACGCTGCCGGGTGTCGGCTGCCGGCCGCATTCGGTGCCTTGCGGTAACCGGCTGCGGCGAGAATGGTCACCGCCCAAGTGCCCGGAGACGACGCGTGATGGTGTGGGCGACCCGGACGACCCAAGCACGAAGGGCCCAGAGCGGCGGGCACTGGAGCTGGCGGAAGCGACCGGGCTTCGCACGGAACGGCCTCGACTAATGGCGTCGGCGTGTGGCGGCTTCGGGCTGCTCTACTGGACGGGCATCCGCTGCGGCGAGCTCCTGGCGCTCACTCCGTCCGACTTCATGCTGGATAGCTCGCGGCTGCGCATCAACAAGTCGTACCAGAGCCTCCGCGGCGTGGACACCGTGACCGACCCCAAGACGCCCAAGTCGGCGCGCACGATCGTCATGTCCGCCTTCCTGCGCGACGAGATGGCGGACTTCATCGAGCCGCGCGACGACGTCGCCCCGACGAGCGCCTATTCGCCGTGACCAAGCACTTCCTGACCCACGAGATGGAGCGAGGGCGCAAGGCTTCGGGCGTGAAGCGCATCCGCATACACGACATACGCCACAGCCACGTGAGCCTGCCGATCGAGATGGGCTTCTCCGCGCTGGCCATCGCCGGGCGCATTGGCCACGAGGCGGTAGACATCACCTACCGCTACGCGCGCCTGTTCCCACGAAGCAGGACGAGATGGCAGCCGCGCTCGACGGGGCGAGGGGGGGGTAAGAAGGATGCCGTGCGGGAACAGCGCCCGCAAGCGCAGCAAGACGATGACGTTTCTCTGCACGCCCGAGGAGCACAAGCTCATATACGAGATGGCAGCTTGGAGCGGCATGAGCAGGCAGGACTACATCATCGCCAAGCTCACCGATACCCAGATTGAGGTGAGGCCCTCTGTGAGCGTACGAAAGGCGCTGAAGGACTCGATGGCGGAGTTGGTCAAGGAGGTGCACCTGGCGGTCTCCTACGGCGAGCTGAGCGAGTCCCTGCAGCAGAGGCTCGGGTACGTGATGAGGCTCTTCGTGGCGCTCGGCGAGGGGACTGACGTGCCAACGGTAGAGACATCGCCACGAACCACCCCTTTGGAAGAGTCGGTGGCAACCGTAATGGGTGCAGAATCCAACACTGCGAGCATTTTCGGAATGGGGCGCAGACAACGTCTAAAGCCCAAGCTCGGCAATCAGCTTCTTCATGGTGAGGGCCCATTCGAGCTGCTCGGATATGAACCTCGGCCAGGCGGTCTCGTTGTTCTTGATCTTGCAGCCGTCTTTGTAGAAGCGAAGCCCCGAAGCCTTCTTGGCGTCGAAGGGTGTGGCCGCAAGGCCGAGACGTTCTTCAAACAAATCGGTGTTGTCGATGGCCTTGTGGCCGATTTCCTTGTCGTCGGGTGCGTAGAACTCGATGCCGATGCGGCCGTGCTGCGTGTCTATGAGTAATGCGATATGGTAGGCGGACGTGCCGCAGCGCAGCGTCGTCCAATGATCCTTCGAGGGCTTCTGCGGATTGAAAACCTTCAAAAACTCGGGAGTCGCCTGGGCTACCTCGCGGTACTTGGTCCAGTAAGACAGCTTGACGCGCTCGGTCTCAGAGAGACCCTCGCTGAGCTTGATGGCCTTCGTCCACTCGTTCGGCTGCTCGACCACGTTGAAGCGCGGGGCGGGCAGTGAGTCCCCGATGGACCACAGCTCTATCTCCACCAGGAAGAACCCGAAATCGCTGTCGGTGTGCTGGTTGAGCCACTCGATGGCCTGACGGTGCTCGTCGCGCGCGCGTGCCACCACCCACACGACGACCTCGGCGCCCTTGCCAGCGGCGTAGGTGATTACCTTGCCCAGGTGGTCGTGGTTGGTGTCCTCGAGTTGGTTCTCGATGATCACCTTGCGCCCGGTGCCGGCTTCCTGCGCATAGATGTCGACATTGAACGAACCCACCGACGACTCGGTCTCTATAAGCTCGAGCTCAATGCCGACTGCGGAGCTCAGCATGGCAAGGTTGGATTCCGCAGAGAGCCACTTGGTAAAGTCGAGCGCCTCATGAGGCCATACGTCGCGCAGCTCGACCTTCTTGAGCTTGTCGAGGCTATATTTCATCGTACAACCTTCCTATGCAGTGATATTCGATTCTCTGCCGGATTGCGCAAACCATTCTTTGTCAATCTTCTCAACTGTCAGATCGATTATCTTTTTGAATTCACCTGCAATGTAGGTGCATTCTTTGGTTGCATCATTTGGGACGCTAACGTCATATTCGGGCTTTGCCTTAAGATTCTTGAAGAAAGCCTCATACAGCTTTTTTGAATCGACAACCAGGTCGTCTTTCCCAATGACAAAGACTGCTACGTCATCAATTGAAAAGATGAACTTTTCTGAATCCTCCGAAACGCTAATTTGCTTTTTCATATCGTTTCATCCTCTTTCGAATTGCATCTAGGCCTCCATCGACGTTCTCGGCAACCACGTCAAGCATCTTGTATTCCATGCATTCGAATTCCAGCGCACCGCTTTGTACGGTTAAGCTGCCGTCCTTCCTGCCAATGAATATGACGTTATCGACGTCGAGGTTAACCAGGAATTGAGGGTTGTGCGTAATCAAGACCACTTGTCTTGATTCGGCGATATCACGGAATTCGTTAATAACGACCTCCTTGATTGCCTTTTGAGATATCTGATCTTCGGGCTGATCGACGAAATAGATACCATCGCCAAGTTCTGTGTCCCTCAGCAATGAGAAGTACAGCTGAGCGTTGAAGCCTTGAGAAAGCTCTTCGTAGACATCATCTTTATTTCGATTGATGGCCTTGACTGGCTCCAGTGCTTTCGAGACCTCTTTGGTCATGTTTTGGCGCACGATTTCTATCGGATCGTCGGCATCCGCAGGGTAATTCTTCAGCGACTCGACCAACCAATTGCAGTCAACGGTCTTGAAGTCTATTGCGCGACGTGCCTTGAGAATCCCTTTGAGGCAGTTTTGCAAAAGTTCAGCATTGACGGCGCTTGTTTTGGTTTTTGATACAAACGAAAGGGGTCCAACGGGGTTAACCTTGGGTTCTATTTCGATGGATTCGAATTCAAAACTAAATTCATCTACCGAGTGCTCCTTCTTTACCAGGTCTGATATTGAAGCAGCCAACCCTTCTATCGCTGCGATATAGTTCGATTCGAGTTTCTGGGCATCAGTCGAAAACTGCTTGTATTGCCGACCTAGCTCCTGAACGGTGGTGTTGATAGCATTGATGACCTTTTTCTCACACAAGACCGAGTTAATAGTCGCCTCGTAACGTTTTCTGATCTTCGAGATAAGTCTGTGCGAAACACTGATTGCCTCGAGGTCATCTTCTTTGAGCACCGCAGAATGAATCTCGCCAAGCGACTCTATTTTCTTCTCTATGCTTTTTAAATCATCGACTAGCCTCTGCTCCGGGGCCTCATCCAAGGAAGGTAGACGGCCTTGGAAGGAGATAGTCGAAGAGGGCGAAGCGGTGCGCTCCGACAAGATGGTGACGTTCGACAATTCGCTTAGCGCTGCTTGATAGCCGCACGATGCAGACAAGGCATTGCATAGAAGCTCGATTTGCGTCGCCGCCGCTTCTTTGAAAGGTTCGGTGTCTATAGGTTCGGGAAAATGGTTTCCCAGCAGATCTTTAGTCTTTCCTTTGCCGAGATTCTCAAATAACTTTCTGATGGATTCTTGACCATCAACGCACAAACGGTTTTCTGCCGGCACAGACGTAACGACTTTTACGCCGACCTTCTCTAGATATTTCTTCTGGCCATTTGCTGTCGCCATCGCGACGCCGTTGAAACCAACCAATGAATTCATGATACTCGACTTGCCAACCGAGTTGTCGCCGATGATTGCGTTGATGCCAGGCGACAGAGGTATGTGCGCCTCCTTGCCATTGATCTCAATGACGATTTCATCCAAAGATTTGGTGGAGCCAGAAAAGAAGCTCCCGACGGTTTTGATTCGAGAAATATCCGTGACCGCCATCGCGAGGCCGCGGAACGTGGGGAGGCATTTGAGATACGTGAACGGGAGGTCACCAGTATTGACTGCATCTACACCCGGGTATACGTCCCATTGATGGCAATCTGAACCGGTAATGAAACGTAGACGTTCGCTAACTTCCCGATTTGCGGCGAACGATTTGTTGAAAAGCTCATTCCTCCTGTTTTTGTATTCATAGGCTTCGAAATACTCCATGAATAGAAACTCGTTGAACTGATCATCTCCGACGGAGTTCGCATCGTTGGCTCGCTTTCGAGATGAGCCCGGACTGGCTTTCTGGTGAGCTATGGTGACGATGTTCAGCCCGATTGAGCGGATGATTTCCCAGTACTTCTCCTCACTGAATGAGGAACCACAGTCGTAATCCGGAGCATTGCCCTTCCATGGAATTTTGGCCTGAAGCCCCTGGAGTTTCTGGTCGTCTGAATCATCGAAGATGGTGACGACGTGGACGGTCTTCGGCCCATCTGCCGTTGAAAATGCGACGCTGAATTCTATACCGGGCAAAACCTTGTCAAGGCTGTTTTCCTGACTGGCATAATCTCGGAGTTTGTCGAATAGTTGATAGTCGAAGCAATCATGGTCCGTTATGGAAGCCATATTCACACCGTGCTTGTTCAGCGCGGCAACGAGGATGGGCAGATTGTCTGCGGTGCCTGATGACACTTTTGACCCGTCTTTATGCTTTGACGCTGCAGAGTGGATATGCAAGTCGATCTTAACCGGCTTTTGAGCGACCTTTTGAACCATCTGGCATCTACCCAATCTTCATGTAGGTTATTTCGAACGCCTTCACGCGGCGCATTTCAGGCATGCGGCCTTCTATGCTGAAGGCGTCATTGCTGTCAAAGCGTTGCCAGATATCCAGCCCCCGGTCGAGCAAGATGTCCCACGCGTTGTCGATTTTGAGGTGGCGCGCGTGCAACGTTCCACTCTCATCAATCTTCCACGTGAAATCGAGCCCCAGAGGCATCGTTGAGTCCTTGATTCGCTCTAGATAGTCCTCCTGTTTCGAATCGGGGTATTCGTCGGGCGCCGTAATCAGATGCACCTTAATAGAAGGCACATCGTGCTTGAAATGGCGTACGACCACTTCAAGCAACTCCATGACATTGCGGCACTGGTGGAATGTTCTTACGTAAGGATCGATTATCTCTATTTCATGAGCACCCTCAAGATACGCACCGAACAACTTCTCGTAGGAGACTCCGCGTTGGTTCTCGCGCAGCGCGAGATGCCCAGGCTTCGGATCAGGCCTCTTATTTGTAACCGGTTCGGAAGACGCAGAGGGTGCTTTCGAATCAGGAGCGGCAATGGCTTGCGATCCTTCGTTACCGTGACGCTCGTAATCCGTCATGGGTTCGCTCGTTGTTGATGACGCAACGGGCTCTTCGCCGAAAGCACCCAGTGCGGCGTCTTCCGTCGCAATCCCAGAACCCTCCCATGGCACTTTATCCAACGAATGATACGTCATGGGATAGTCGAGCTCCTCGAGCGTCGCCACCTGCTTCCAGGCGCCGCCCTCCTTGGGGCGGTACGCGAAGTCCACGCGTTCGAAGGTTTCGTCGATGCGAATGAGCGTGTCCTTCACACGCTTGCGCAGCTCCAGCGCGAACTCCACGATCTCGGCCGCCTCCTCGGCGGTCTCGTTGCGCCCAGGGAACAAGATCTTCATCAGGCCAGCGCAGGTCTTCACCACGCCGTCGCGGTCGCGCGTCGATATGCTGCTTGAAAGCTCGAAGAACCGGTCGACCTCGCCCGAGTAGTCCATAGGCCGCATAGCACGCAGCGCCTCGGCCAGGTAGTCCACGATGAAGCCGAAGTCGCTGCAGAACATATCGCCGCGGATGATGTCCATCTCCCAGCCGGGGATGTAGGCGTGCAGGCGGTCGATGAACGCCGGGTCGTGATACACGGCGGGCAGGTCGTCCAGAAGGTCAGTCTGGTTGATCATGTAGCTCACGTCGTGGCTCGTGTTGCCCACGAACACCATGGACGCCTCGGCGGTCACCTGCTCGATGCCGCGGCTGAAGCTCTTATTGGCCATGTAGTTCTTCATGATGTCCACGATGTCGGCCTTGGGCTTCTTGCTCTTGCCGGCGAACTCGTCGAACGCCACGCAGTCCCAGTAGCCCACCAGGCCAATCTTGCCCGTCGAGTTGTTCACGAACAGCTTCGCAGGCGTCACCTCGCCGCCCGATATGAGGATGCCGTGCGGGCTGAACTCACTGAACACGTGGCTCTTGCCCGTACCCTTGGGACCCAGTTCCACCAGGTTGTAGTTGCGCTCGCAGTAGGTCACTAGTCGCGTAAGCTGGAACAGCTTGGCGCGCCGCCCCAGTAGCGCTGGGTCCAGGCCTATGGAGCGTATCAGCACGTCGATCCACTCGTCCTCAGTGAAGCGCGAGCGCCGTTCCACGTAGCCCTCGAAGTCGAACCGGCTCATCTGGATGGGCTTCAGGTTCATCAGGATGTAGGGCGACTCGTCGCGCGCCTCGTTGGGCTCGTAGGCCAAGTCCGCGATGCACCATACGCCCGACACCAGCAGGCGCCTGTTCTTCTTCACCGTGTCCGAGCTCACCAGTACCTTGCTCACGCCCAGATTCTCGAACGTGGCCTCGTAGGCGTCGCGCTTCTCGTTGAGCGTGACGGACACCTTGTCGATGATGCGCTTGTACTCCGACTGCTTGATGTCGCTGCGGATGGCGCCCGCCTCGGCGCGCTGCACGTAGTGTTTGGCCAGGATGCTGCGCACGCGCTCCACGCCTGCTTCGATCTGCCCCTCGTCGTCGGTGGCGCAGTTCTGCCCCAAGAGGAACTCCAGCACGTAGCTCGGCACGGCGGCGTTGCCCTTCACGAGCTTCACCAGGTCCTTGCGCACCACGTATCCCGTGAACACGTCGTTGAGTTTCTTGTCCAAATCGTTCACAAAACGGTCCTTCCCGCGCACCATGAAAATGGCGCGCAAATAAAACTATCGAAACTGCAAGCCGCCCATCAGGCATTTTTCAAGAGCGCTACCGTATTGTCGCCCCGTATGAAAATGGCGCGCAAATAAAGCCGTCACGCCCAGCTCGGGACGTACGTCATATACTTTCTTCCGCCGTTGGGGTCGTAGGGCTTGATGAGCCCTGCGTCCACCGTGTCGCGGATCAGGCGAGAGATGGTCGAGGCGCTCGGCTCGTCCGCTCCGAACCGGGCCCTAAGCGACGCGTTTCCCATGAGCGCGCCCTCCATGTAGCAGACGCACGCGTGCCAGTACGCAGCCATGACCCTGTCGCTCGGCAGCATGCTCGAGAAGGGCACCCGGGCGCGCAGCGTGACCTTCATGCTCCCCGCGCCGCTCTCGTAGTCGTCCACCTTCGGCGATGGCAGGAACATCTCCTCGCAGCTCATGACCACCTTGTCCCAGCCCGTGCCCAGCTCCTCGCAGATGCCGAAGCGGCGCATGAGCGAGGCCAGGCGCTGGTTCCTCGACCGGGGAGGGTTGTCGAGCAGCCGCAGGGGCTCCACTAGCGAGGCGCCCGGGTTGGTGAACTCGACCCTGTCGTCGAACACTTCGACGAGCGGGCCGTTGCCCGAGGTCGTCAGGTCCTGGTGCACAAGCATGTTCGCAATGAGCTCGCGAAGTGCCTCGGCAGGGTACGGGGCTTGCTGGGTGCGCAACGCGTTGCCGATGGGTTCGTTCGACGGCAGGATGGCGTGGAGGTACTCGATGGTCTGCTCGAAGCCGTTGGCGTAGCCGACGAGGGAAACGCGATCCTTCAGAATTGCGCGCCGTCCCGTGCCTTCGTATTTGACGATCCTGACGGCCTTTCGCTCAAGGCTGGCGAAGTCGGACAGGTTGCGGGCAAGAAGGAGCGCTCCCAGATTCGTTACCGAGAAGCGCCCGTCGTCCTGCTTCGACACCAGGCAGTCCTCGCCCAGGTAGCGTATGGTCTCCTCCTGGGTCTGCGGCAGCGGAAGTCTCAGCAGCTCGAAGTACTTCGCGTAGTCGAGCAGCTCGAGCACGCCGCGTAGCGGCACGTCCTCAAGCGCCGTGGACGCCTCGTAATCGGCCTTGGTTATCTTGTTCCATACTTCGGTCTCTATCGCCGGGTAGCTTTTCAGCGGCTTGGTGTAGGAGCCCACCCTGATGTAGGCGACGTTCTCGAAGTCGACCGTGTGGGAGAAGGCTGGCCGGACCGAGAGCACGACTACGCGGCGCCCGTCGCATTCCCCTTCGACGAACTCGAACGACGCGTTGCCCGAGAGCTGGTGGTGAAGCCAGTTCTCGACCTCTTCGTTGCCGCACTTCAGCGTGCGATGGTCGAACTCGGTCCCCACGACCTCGTGTGTTGCGTCGTCGACACCCCATATCATGTACGCACGCGACGCCTCCCGATGTGTGGCCGAGTTCGCGAGAGCGCTGATGTCGCGGCCGATCATCTTGGGGTCTTTGTTGTTGGTCTTGAACTCCACCCACTCGAGCTCGGTTGTGGTTTTCGCAAGCTCGGAAACGAGCAGTCCGGCATCTTTCATCAAAGCTCCTCCTATGCGGCCTACTTCCAAGTGCTCAGGCCCGTGACCTTGACAAGGGCATGCGGGAACTTGTTGTAATTTACCTTTACGCCGTCGTCCAGGTCGATGTCCACGCGCTCGTTGGTCAGCGGGTAGATGACGGTACGCTCCCAATCGGTGAGCTCGTGCACCGCCGCACGATACTTATCAGCCTGGCGGTTGTCGGCGGCGCGGTCGCTCTGGTCGAGCTGGCCGATCTTCGCGTTGATCTTCTCAATGTATTCGCGAAGATACTTAGTCAGAATTTGACCGACCGTACTCGGCGTATAGCGGTGCATGTAAACAAGCACCTGGAAGCTGCCCTTGGGGCTCGCGAACATCCAATAGATGGGGCGCTTTCCGCTGCCTGTCACCTGGTAGGTGGCGCAGTGGTCCTTGTAGAAATCCTTCACGAAGTACTTGCGCAGGTCCTTGCCCAGGGCGTCCTCGATGAACCTCACGTTCTCGTCGAGCGTCTCGGCGCCATAGGTCACTTCGAGCCACTTGCGGAATTGAGCCACGATGTCGTCGCTAAACCACTCGCCGTCAAGTACGGGGAGGATGGCATCCTCATCGGGCAGGAATCCGGCATTGGGGACCTTCGCCCTGAAGTCATCCACCGTCTGCTGTGCGTCGGCCAAGATTAGCCCCGGCGCAAAGGTCGAGTAGCGGCCCATGATGCAACCGACGCCATAGGAGACGAGAGACTTCACGTCGCGCACCAGGTCGGCACGGCGTACCGATACCTTGTCGTCAGGCACCTCGATGGGCACCTCACCTTCCATGCCGTAGATGCACGCGAAGATGCGGTTGAGCTCTTCCTCATTGGCCTTAAGCTGGTTGAATCGATTGCCGCACTCATCGCTCCAGCGTTTGAATCTCTCCGAAATCAGCGAGACGGAGGCCGCACGGGCATAGGAGTCAACGCCATAGGAGAGCTGCTCGGCGCGTTCGCGCGCAGACGGGGCAAGCGGATGCCACTCGAAGTCCCAAGAGGTTTCGAACGAATCCCAATCAATGCGTGAAAGAGTAATGCAATTGGAAACTATGCCTTCTGAATCCTCGTAGGCACCCTCAACCGAAGGCAGCTGAGCAATATCGCTGAACTTGAGATGCAGCGCTTCACTTAGGCAGTTAAGAATCGTTGCGGCCGTGCTTGTATTCATAAATGCAAGGAAAGCTGCAAGGATCTCTTGCGAAGACGCAAACCCCATTGCCCCTGTCGAATCGAAAAGAAATCCGCTAGGACAATAACGCACATGGAGTTCAGAAGATATCGTTGACCAGGTTAAACCTTCACGTCCAGCAAACTCCCCATTGAAATTATGCGAACGAAGGCGTCCTGTTTTCTGGTCAAAGTTGTGCTTAATCGCGTACCCATCGTTTTCCCAATTGACAACATAGTCATTATTGCCGTACCAACGTCTGAACTCGCCGCCTTTTTGATAGGCGCGCCATTTTTGAGAAGCCGTCTTATTGTTTTTCCCCGGCAGAAAACAGTTACTAATTGCAGGCTCGAACCATAGTCGTAAAAAGGCGTCATTGTCTGCCGTTGACATACCTTCTCGCGTTGTCAAAGCAGTTGACAGCCGATGCTCGCTAAGGGCACCGACAATTGTATTGGTCAATCTATATGCAATCTTGTTATCAGGCGTTTCCTTAAAAAAGCTTGCGTCATGCAAGTATGTGATACCAGCGCTAGCAGCTCCTTTAAGGCAAACTTCTTTAAGAGCGCCGCTCTTTTCGTGAGCATCGCTAAAATCGGCTAAGCGAACGAAGAATCCTGTTGTCGAACCCATGTCATTGCAAATAATGGTTGCTGACGTCGAAACAACCTCACCGCCAATCGTTTCGAAACCCCTCGTTCCAATATGGGCCATTTCGAGTATCTGTTTGGCAGTGGTAATTTCCTTACGCAGTTTTTTATAAGAAGGGATGAACATCCAAGACTGCATTGTAATCATGCTTGAATAGCCGCCCTTGTTTACCAAACTAAAGCTACGCTTGATAAAACAAGTGCAGAGGTCGCTTTTTTCGCTTGGATAATATGTCTTGGTCCAGTCAGAAAGCCATGCATCGAATTTCCCACTCGTTAGATACGGCGGATTCGCGACCACGCAATCAACCCTGCGCGAGAGGGCCTTGAGCACGCCTTTCATCGTTCGCAGCTTCCTGAGTATGTCCATCCCGAGCAGATCATCCTCGCTGAAGCTCGCGATGGCGGTGTCCACGGCGGCCATGTCGCCAGGTGCGGGCACGTAGAGGCTGCCCACCTCGGTCATGTGCTCGAAGGCTTCGAGGAGCTCGGCTGTGTTCGCGATCGGGCCCGCGCCCGCAAGCACGCCTGGTTCGAACTTGACGGGCTCGAGTACCGTCAAGTTCGCATCGATGCACTTTTCGAAAAACTCGGGATCCTTCTCGCGCGCCTTCATCTCGAGCGCGAACTTGGCGATCTCAGCCGCGCGGCCGTCGATCTCCATGCCGAAGAGGTTGTTCTGCAGAATAAGCGCCGGGATGTCCTCCGGGAAGTAGCCCTCCTCTTGATAGATTTCGAAGAGCAGGTCGAATGCGTACACGAGGATATGCCCTGAACCGCATGCAGGATCGCAGAGCGTCAGCTCCTCGGGCGAGTAGACCTTTATGAAGTCCTCGGTCTCGCCCTCAGGGGCTATGTAGTAGTCCATCTTGTCCGCGAGCGCCGAGCCCGGGTTGTTGAGCATCCAGAGGCGCCCAAGGGAGTTCTCCACGAGGTATTTAACAATCCAGTCGGGCGTGAACAGCTGTGTGGCAGGCGCGATGTCGTCCGCGGTCGCCTTGCGTCCGCTGTCGTTGTACTCCGCCTTGCGTTCCGCCACGTAGAACTGGTAGAGCCAGCCCAGCACCTCAACGGTCTCGCACTCCTCGTCGTCCATGTCCTCAACGATGCGGCCAAGAATCGAATCTTCGGCGAGGAGGCCCTGCGGCATGACGAGGCTCGACGCCGCTGCCTCGCCAAACAGATACGGCATCGCTGCGGCGTAGCGGTCACACACCGCAACCAGCAGCTCGCCATAGGCCGCCTCGGTACGGTTCGCGCCGGAGCCGCTGCCGCCGGCGAGAACGCTCTGCACGCGGTCGCGCACCAGACGCGAGAAACCGAAGTCGGGGTCGAACACGCCCTGGGCGGCGTCGGCGAGAATCGCAGGCTGGGTCGCGCCCGGGCGCGGCGTCACCACGGGGACGGGCGTGTAGCCCTTTGCATCCATGAAGCGCAGCGCGCACAGGCGGTTGAACCAGGTGTACGCCGTCGACTCGACCACGGCGTCCATGCCTTTGTCGCTGATGGCGGTCTCGAGCTGCCGGGTCTTATCGGGCTGGTCGAGACGCTCGGCGCTGCCAGGCTCGAGCACGGCGTCGATCCTGGCAGCGACCTCGGCGCGCAGAGCGTCGCGAGCGCCGAAGGCCAGGTTCTTGATTTTGTTGGAGTCCATGTCTGCCGTCCTAGAAATCGAAGTCGTTGCCGAACGCGCGGTTCACGGAGAGCTGCTGCTCCCACTCGGCGTCGAACTGGTTGGTGTTTCCCACGCGCCTGCTTATTCTCAGCACGGCGGCGGCGCAGTCATCCACGTCGTCGGTCACATGGAGCGTGACGTGTGTCTTTCGCTCCTCGGAACCTTGCGCCGTGCTCGCGAGCTCGAGCGTTTGCTCCTCGGCGCAAAGGAGACGGCTCGCATCGTTGGGGTCGTAGAGGCCGACGCGCACGGTCAGCGGGGTCACCTTCGCCGAGCACGGCTCCGTCTGGTACACGTCGAGCATCACCGTCGATCCCGTGATGGAGGGCCTGCCGGTGAGGAAGCCCTGTACGCCGGTGCATTCCGCGGCGCGGAGGCTGTCGACGCGTTGTATGGTTACCACTGGGACGACATTCTCCTGCAGGGAGGCGCCCCCGTGGACGTAGCGGGCGCCGCTGCCGCGCAGGCGAAGGCGCGTGATGCCGCGGGGGAAGGCGAACCTGCCCGCACCGTCGAGCGAGAGCTCCGCCGAGGAGTACTCGATGAGGATATCGCTCTTCGGCAGGGTCGTGCCCATGGCGTACCTCCTGCCGTGGCTGACGTCCTGACCGGGGGCATGGGCGAGGTCCGAGAGCCCGTCGACTGCGGCGTAGTTGAACTCCTCCACCTCCCTGTCCTGGTAGAGGAAGCCGTGGTCGGCGGTCACGATCACCTTGCCGCACCCGGCGCGCAAGAGTTCGCCGGCTATCTTCGCCACCTGGGAGATGGCGTCCTCGCAGGCGGCGAAGACCTCGCCCTCGGTGTCGCGGGAGTCGCCGCGCTTGTCGATCGCGTTGTGGTAGACCATCACGAGCGGAGCGTCCTCGACGGGCGGAAGACTGTCCTCTAACACCTTCGATGCCTGGAGGAGCACCGCCCCCGGCATCGCCGCCTCCACCACTTTCTGGCGGTTGGCGAGCCCGTCCGTGGCGTCGCCGCCTTTCAGCACGTTTTCAGTCGCCGGGTTGACCGTCATGGCCCCCCGCGGGAGCAGCGCGGCCATGCCCAGCTGGGTGTAGCTGGGCAGCATGCAGGCCATGGCCTCGCAGTCCGCGCCCACGCGGGCCCGGCCCAAGGACAAGGCTCCGCTGGCGACCCGCGCCGCCAGGTCTGCGCCGACCTCGTAGCGCATCGCATCTGAGACTATGACTCCGAGTCGCTTGCCGTCCTCTGCTCTCGGGAACTCTTTCTCCACCTTCTCGTAGAAGAAATCCGCCTGCGAGGGGATGTCCGCGGGCGGGTAGAAGCCTGCGTCCATGAGGTGCAGCTGCCAACGGTCGGTGAGGTCGACGAGAAACTTGCCATACGCGTCGTCCACCTGCGACACGAGCTCGCCAGCCCTCCTCTTGAAGCCTGCGGGCGCCTTGCGCATGGCGCCGACGAATCGGCGGTACTCCTCGTCAACGCGGTGCCAGTCGGCGCGGTACGCCTCGAAGATGTCCCTCTCCGTCGTCATGGCGGTGCAGGCGTCCTTGTAGGCTTCGATTCCCTCGAGCGCCGCCGCTCCGGCGGCCAAGGCCTCGTACTGGCAGGCATAGTCCTCGAACCAGTGGGTGTGCAGGCGCAGGTTTAGCTCTGCGCGGGCGTCTGCTGCGCGCAACGTGCCGTCGAGGGCGCGGCCGAGCATGTCGGCGACGATCCAGTCATCGAAGACGGGGACGGCGTCGATGGTGCCGACGGCTTCCATGGTGCGCTCGCCTGTCGGCACCGACGAGCTGACGGCATCAGAGTACTCGCGTGCCAGCGCGTCGTACGAATCGCGGGTGCGGCTGTTCGCGGCGAGGTCGGCGAGTATGCGCGAGGCGTCCGCCTTGAGGGGCGCGCCATCGTGTGCGAGGTCCGCGCAACGGGCCTTGAGCATCCTGAGGGCTAGGTCCTCGGGGGTCGGGTCCTCGCCGGCGGGCGCGGCGTAACCCACGACCTCGAGGACCTCGGACCAGAGCGTCGCTGCGAGTCCGCATTCGCGGATAGTGCGCAGGGTCTTGCCCTGCCCGCGGCCGAGATCCACGAGGAGCCTCTTCACTACGTCGCGCACGGCGTCGCGTGGGGCCTCGGCCCTTGACCCCGCGCATGCCGCGAGCATCGCCAGCCGCAGGGCGCGTTCGTCGCCTTTGGGAAGCGGGGTCGCGGCGAGGGCGCCGCGGCGTTCCTTCGAGTTGAAGAAGCTGCCGTGCTCGCTAAGCACGGCAGCGAGAGGCATGGGGACGTCGCACTCGCTCGCCCAGATCCCCTCCATCTTGCACGTGAAGGGTGTCGCGGCGAGCTTCACGTCGTAGAGGAAGTCATCCTGCGGGCGGGGCTTGGGGCCGGAACGATAGATTACGAGGCTGCGGGCCGGCCGTTCGCGAAGGATCGTCCGCTTGCTGGAAAGCTCCGCACCGGTCACGTCAACGATCGCGCCGTTGCCCAGATCGAGGGCATCGACGATTTCGGCGTACTCGCCGGGCTCGTCCTCCCAGAACAGCGTCGCGTGGCCGTGGTCGAACTGTCCCTTGATCCTGTCCTCTATTTCATGTATGTCGATGTCCACTGTCCTACCTCGTAACGATGATTCCGTCGTCGACCTTGGCCTCGAGCTCGGCGCGCAGCGCCTCGAGGTAGTCGTCGATATCCTGCCTGCTCTTAATGGTCGGCCTGCTGTAGGCGCCCACGCGGAGGGAGCTCAGCTCGCAGGTCCTGGGTGCCCGCGGCCGCGCGGGCTCTGGCTGCGGGCCGCCGCCCGTCTCATCGGTCTTCGCGGCATCCGGCTCGGATGAGGACTCGGGCTCGGGCGGGTTCAGGAGTGCGACTATCCTCGCGGCATTGTCCCTCTTGAACGATTCGAGGAAGGTCCGGATGCGCAGCGGCGACCGTTCTACCGACAGCTTGTCCGCAGCCCGCTCGAAGAGCTCGGCGAACATGCGCCGGCTCTCCTCTGGCAGAGCGTTGAGGTCGCATGTGCTCTCGAACGAGGCGCGGTATTCGTCGAGCTCGCCGGCGACGCCGGCGCGCAGGTTCTCCCTTGCGCGGTCGATCTCGTCCTTTGCGCGCCTGACGGCGCCTGCCGCGCGGGGGATCTCGCGGGACTTGTAGCATTCGGGGTCGCCCGCGACCGCAAGCGTACCCTCGAGTTCGGCGGGGACGTCGATGCCGAGGTCGCGCATCTCGGAAAGGCCGCTCTCGCCGAACTCCTTGACCTCGTTCCACTTGGCAGCGAGCTGCGAGCCTTCGATGAACTGCTTCATCCTTGAGAGATCTGTCTTTGCCTCGGTGAGGCCGTCCGCGCTCTCGGGGAACTGGTCGACGATCCATTTCCAGTCGCCGCTCACGGCGCCGCGCGCGTGGTCGAGCTTTCCTACCTTTTCGGCGAACTCCGCGGCGAAGGGATAGGCCGAGGCACGTCCCTGGGCGTCGCGGAACGTCGGGACCTCCTGCTCGAGTTGGGATGCCAGCTCGCCGGCGATGGTCTTGGCGTCCCCGCCGACGGGATTGGTGCCCACGAGATTTCTGTATGCGCTCTTGATTTTTGCGAGCCGCTCGGGTGGCACGGCCTCGACCTTGGAGACGACGAGCTTTTCCATGTCGCGGCCGGTTTTGAGCGCCTGCGCGAGGGAGGAGCCCTCAAGCAGCGCTCCGGCCTTGCGGATCTCGATGCGGCTGGCGGCGTAGAGCGTCGCCACGGCATTGCGGACGGCGACGTCGGGCCACCCGTACTCGTCCTTCGTGAAATGCGCCGCCAGGCTCGCCGTGCCTTCGCCGCCGACGGTGACGGAACAGCCCGAGCCCATAAGGCCGATCCAGCTGAGAACGGTCTGGGCGTACTCGGGCAGGGGAAGATCGATGATCGCCTGGGCGGGCAGGCAGCTGTTGTAGACGTCGCTGTCGCTGTAGTTCTGCGTGATCTGCTGCAAGCCCGTGTAGCTGCGCCGCACGAGCTCGCCCATGGCGCACTCGACCGCGGTCTTTCCCGTGCCGCTCACGGATTCGGTGACGTCGACCCCGGAGACGTAGAATCGGGCTTTCCCGATCAATCCTTCCAGGTCGGAGCGGAGCTTGCGCGACTGCCCGTTGAGCATCGCCCTCTTGTCGGAGATGATCGTTCCGCGTACCTCGCCCGTGCCGCTCGCCTGGTTCACGTATTTGTTGGTCTTCACGAACATGGCGACGTCGTTGAGGAACGCGTTGGGATCGTGCAGCGCGACGGTGAGCGTCTTGGGGCCCGAGGCGGGGATGTCGGCGATGCCGGAGGGGGCGTCGGTCACGATGTCGAGGGTCAGGTCGCTGCCCCCGCGCCCGATGGCGTCGCCGTTCACCTTGAGGTTGTAGGGAAAAACATGGGAGAAAGCGCCGTTCTCGTATACTGCGCGCGAAGCGCCTACGATGTCCTTGAACGCCTCGCCGATCTTGTCGCGCACGTCCGAGGTCTGGATCTCCGTGTTGCGTATCTCCTTCTCTATGTCCTTCTCGTCGTCGGTGAGATACTCGTAGACGTTTGAGTTGGGGTTTCGCCGGATGTAGAGCTGGCGTTCGAGTTCGGCTAGCGCGTCCTTGATCTCCTGCTCGAGCGTCGCCGTGTTCTGCTTGAAGGACCCGTACAGCAGCACGCGAAGGTTGCCCGACGTCGCCCTGAAGTCCTTGCAGTACTTCACGAGCAGGAGCGCCTTCAGGACGCGGATGGCCATGGGCATGTTCGCGAGGTTTGTCTCTGCGGTGCTGATGGCGCCGTAGACCTCGCTCTTCAGCGAGTTGCGAAGCCCCTCGAACATCGAGTCGAACGTCGCCAGGTCCTGACCCTCCGTCGAGCCATCTCCGCGGTTGAGCTCGACGCCGACCTCCTGGAACACTCCGAGCATCGAGCGTGCGCCCGTCGAGTGGTGCCTGCCGGTGAAGGCGTTGTAGTCGGAAAGCCCGCGCATGGCGGAGATGAAGAGCTCGAACTGGTAGGACACGAAGGGGTACGTGTCCACGAAATCGTCCTCGTCCCTGTAGTTCACGTAACGCTTCGAGCCGTCGGCGAAGTCGAAGAGCACCGGGAAGTCGTCCTTGTACCTGTCGTACATTGCGCCCAGGGCGGAGAGGGCATCGCGGCTCTTGGCCAGAAGACGCTGCTTGATGACCTCCTTGGCGTCCTTGGACGTGAGCTGCATCTTGACCTTGAACCGCGCCTGGATCTTGGAGAAGTCGTTGGCGGACCTGTCGGTCATCTGGCCGATGGTGTCCTCCATGTTCTCCTGGCTGGTGACAACCACCCATGAAGCGCCGTCGCACACGGTGGCGAGTTCCTCTGCAACGGATTGCAGATTGGTCATCAGGTTTGAATCCTTGGCGATGTACTGGCCGGCCTCGTCGACGAAGAAGTTCAAGCGGAACCCGGGTCCGTGCGCGTCGATGTATTCTTTTACGCGCAGCGCGAAGGCGTGGATGTCGGGCTTGTAGGTCTGCTGGTAGTAGCTTACGACGTTGCCGTTGGTTCCGGGCTCGTTTCCGCACACCTCGTCGAAAGCCGCGGTGATCTTGGTGCCGTAAAGGAGCGCCGCCTTGCGGACGTCCTCCCACGGTTTTTCGGTTGCCGCCTCGATCCTCGCCTTGAATGCGTCCAGTAGTCCCTCCCGATCGAGGTCATATTCCATTTTGGCGATATGCTGCTGGTCGCCGTCAAAGTAGCCGCAATGGCGGTTGAATACCTTGATGAAGGCGGCAAGGAGACCTCCCGCCTCGGTGCGGCCCTGGTTGGGCGCGATGATGTCGATGTTGAAGAGGATCGACTCGCTCGGATGGCGGGTGCGGGCCACTTCCATGGCGCCCCGCAGCGCGGGGTCGTCCTCAAGCTTGGGCAGGATGTAGTCGATGGCCCGTTTGCCAGCGACCTCCTGGTCCTCCAGGATCACGGCGAGGATCTTCAGCAAGTGAGACTTGCCGCTGCCGAAGAAGCCCGCGATCCACGCTCCGTTGCCGGTGGCGTCGGGGTCGTTGTACTCGTCGAAGAAGCGGCCGAGATGCCCCGCGAGTTCGGGGGTGATGACGTACTCGTCAAGCTCGTTGGCGAGGTGCTCGACGCTGGAGGCCTTCACGACCGCGTCGATTGGCCTGTCGATTGGCTTTTCGTACATGTCCTCGTATCTCATGGGATTGCCTCCTAAAGGTCGAACACGCTCGTCGCACGGTAGTAGCCGCCGTTCGCGTCAGAGGGGATGTTCAGTATGTCAAGAGAGGTCGATCCGTCGGCGTTCTGGCGGTATTCGCCGGGAAACACCAGCACGATCGGTGTATCGATATCAATCTCGCCCAGCAGCGTGTGGGTGCGTACGTAGGGGAACGTCTCCCCGACGCCCGTGATGAATGCGATGTCGCACTCCGCCTCGCCGATGAGCCTCTCGACGGCGGGCTTGATGACGCTTGTGACGCTGATGGTGTCTTGCAGCATCATGATCAGCTCATCCCGCGTGGCGGCTTGCTCTGCCTCGCAAAGGGGTTCCCACATGCCCTGCGAATCCAGGTAGTCGAGGACGATGTCGTAGAGGTTCACCTGTACGGCGCGAACCCCCCTGTTGGGCAGGTCGTCGGCGCAGACGGCCGTCACGAGGTCCCGAGCATAGGACCTTTGGGACGGCGGATACGGCAGGATGTAGGTCGATTGCCGCATGGTGAAGCCCTTGCGGCCGAGCAGTGCGTCATCGGAGAGGCGCTCCACAATGAAGGAGCGCGCTTCAGGCGCTCCGATATGCTCGAACTTCCGGGTCACAATAGGACACCTGCCTTCGGGAATAGCTCGATGTCCCACGGTGCGCGCCCGCGAACGAGCGTCGCAAAGCGGGGCGAGGGATAGAGCGGGGTTATGTTGTAGGCGTCGTCGAGGAGGCGGCATTCGCGGAGCATCCCGAAAGCCCTGATCTCGAGCTGCTTGCGCGACTTGTCGGTAAGGCGTGCAAGCTCGGGGTGGTCCATCGACTCCTCGTCGACGAATGCCGTCCACGCCGTTCGCGGCACGTCGGGCACCATCTTGGAGAAGCGTGCGGCGACGACGTTGGTCGAGAACGCGCGCAGGACGGGATAGGTGCGGCAGATGACGACCCAAATCATGGCGAGCTGGTCGTCGTCGACGGCGTCGGCTAAGAATGCCATCTCGTCCGTGTCGAGCATCCTGAGGCGTTTGACGAGCTCGCTGCCCACGCGCTTGCGCGTGCTCTCCTTGTTGAGGCTGATGATGTTGTCCTCGACGATGCGCCGCCTGACCTCGGTCCAGTCAAAGCAGTCGACGTAGGCCCTGGCCACCTCCACGGTCTCGGGCCTGCGGGCGCCGATGCTCGTGAAAGAGAGGCTGTACTTCTGCTCGCTATCTGCCATTCGTGAGCTCCTTGATGAGGCTTTCGCGGACGTAGGCGCTCAGGCTCGTGCCCTTTAACGCGGCCGCCTCTTTAGCGGCATCTCGCAGCGTGTCAGGAATCCTGATGGTGATGGCGGTCTGGTCGCCACTCACCAGATACTCCCTTATGTCGGTGGAATTCGCGTCATTGCGGATCATATCGGCGTAGCCCATATCGTCCATCCTAATGCTTGCAATGTGCAATACATTGTAATTGTATGCCATAGTGCACCGCCGTGTTTCCAGAAGGACGAAAAACAGGAGAGGCGCGAACCACTTGATGAATATCGTTTCAACGGGGTATTTACAGCCGAAGAGCGCCTAGCGCCTTGACCCCGGTCGTTGCCTGCTCCTCGGCGTAGAGAATCTCGTTCTGCGCCTCCAGGATGCGCGCGGCGTCCCCGGTGCGCTCGGCGCACCTCTGGCTTATCGACCTCAGGGCCAGGACGCCTTTGACGTCGAGCGGGTCCAGCTGGTCGGCGTGCGCCATGGACTCGAGCAGCTGGTCCAGGCCCCTCGCCAACCTCCCGGCATCCGCCTGTGTTTCGTCAAGAGGATTTGAGCAAAAAGAGCATCGGAAATTGGGCAGCCCGAGCATCGGAGGCGCGCACGCTTTTTGAGCGGCTAGCCCTCCCGCATGAGGGCATGGCGGACGTAGTAGGACTCGCCGCGGAACTGGACGAGCCTCCCGTGGTGGACAATGCGGTCGATTACGGCGGCGGCCATCTGGTCGTCCCCGAACACCGACCCCCACCTGCTGAACTCAAGGTTCGTGGTGATTACCGCCGACTGCCTCTCGTAAGCGTCGGCGAAGACCTGGAAGAGCAGCCTCGCCCCGTCCGCGTCGAGCGGGAGAAACCCGAGCTCGTCTATGTCGTCTATGTCGAGTAGGCGAGCCTTACCGATGAGCGCGGCCTCCCGGCCGGGCCCCCTCGTCGCGGGCGCGCCTCAGGCGCATCACGAGCGAGGACGTCGTGAAGAAGCGCGCCTCGAGCCTCCTCTCGCACGCCGGCGCGCAGCGCCTGAGCAACGCCGCGCGCTTCGAGGCCTCCCGGCCGGGCCTCTCCGCCTCGAGGTGGCCCGTCAGGTACTCCACCTGCTTCGGGGCGCCGAGCCCCGACCACTCCTCCAGGACGGCGATGGTGAGCGAGCACGACCTCCCGACCTCTGCGACATGAGGGCGACGCACTGCCGGTCGTTCGAGTGCGGGAGCGTCGCGACCAGCAGCTTGAGGTCGAGGGCCCTCTCGCCGACCGCGGCGCGGAAGTTCCCGAAATCGACCTGGCAGGTGCCGGGCGCCCACTCGAGCTCGAGGTACCCCTCTCCGCCCGCCGCCGCCCGGGCGAGCCTGAGCTCGCGGACGAACCTCTGCACGGTGGAGTAAGAGCCGCCGTAGCCGCGCTCGGCGACGAGCCTGTCGTAGATCCGCCTGGCTGTGTGGCGCTGCTTCCTCGGGGCCCCGAGGTCGGCCTCGAGAACGCCCGCGACCCATTCCTCGTTGCCCTCGAGCGCGGGCCTGCCCCTCCTCCGGGGCATCGGCGCGGCGGGCGACATGTCCTCCATGTCGGCGTACTTCGCCACGGTGTTCCGGCTCACGTGGAGCATTCGGGCGATCTCGGACCTCGAGCGCCCGGCGGCATCCATCGACCGTATATCATTCACTGTGTCCAGGGGCACGGTCATCTCCTCCATCCTTCCCGGGCGGGCTCGCCAAAGTAACCGCCCGGGGAAACCATACGGCGAGGGCCGCGCCCCCGGTCCCCGGGGCGCGGCCCTCTTGCTTAAACTGCTCAATTTTTCGTGCTCACGGTGCTTGTTTCCCAGTGATCACTCGGACCACTTCTTAGTGAACATCAACACGCGCGGACGTAAGCGATCCGGCCAGGCAGCCAACGCCGCCGTCGGCGCCGGTCGCATATAGCCACGAGGCATCGACGGCAAGCGCCCCGAAGGGCACGCCATCGCCGGGATCCTCGTCTAGCAGGTGCGCGCCGTAAGCGCGCATGCCCGCTCCGGAGCCCGCGCCCGCGGCAACAAGGCGCCCGCCACCGCGAACGACAAGACGACCCGCGACCAGGCCGGCCACGACCTCGTCCTCGATGCCGGCCCCGTCGGCCTGTGCATCGACGGTGCAGCCGTCTACCACCAATGCCTGAAACGCGTGAATCCCGCACTGCGATCCCGTGGCCGTTAGCGACCCGGTGCCGCGGAGCGTCAGGTTGCCCCACACCTCCAGACCGCACTGCGAAATGTCCACGATGGACGTTTGCATCTCCTTTACGGAGTTTTGCCCGGTCAGGGTCACCACCAGGTCGCCTTCGGCGCCGATGGCCTCGCCAGAAAAGCCGCTGAGCTCCAGGTGGTCGGCATCGGTCCAAGCCCAACCGGGCCCGAGACGCCCGACTCGTAGTACGTCGCGCCCTCAATGATAAGGCTCTCCGCACCCGCGGCACAAGAAGGCCCACCCAGCAAAACGCATAGGCAGGCCATGGCGGTAAACAGGATGTAGTGACGGCTAGTGTGGAACGCGGTGGCAAACATAACCGCTCCGATCTTCGCAGGAGCAAATAGAAGTTGCATCAGGAAATGCCCTAGTAGCAGCATTTATTAGTGTGGCGAGATCAGATAAGCGGCGAGGAAGAACCCCTGGGGTCGATTCGAGAAATTAGGCGTAAATCGTTTTGCCGGCCGGTGAAAGGCGGGGTTGCACGGCATCAATTGACCGTACTGTTTCCTAATAGTTTATTCCATTCGCATCGCAAATTGCGCGACAGAGCCTTGAGACCTGCTTGGTGCAGTCACCCAATGGGGTGAATCCAGATTCGCAGGCCAGTTTGGCAATCGCGATTTTGTTAGGCGTTAAAGAGCGCGTTCCCTCGAACTTGAAATTTAAAGGGCAGGTAAAACGTTCGCCGAGATCATGGTTCCACCTCTTGCCTGGATGAGCAGTCTCAATGGACGCCGTCAAAGCATCCGCCGGCACGTAGTTCTCAATTGTAGAACCCCACGTTACCCAATGCATGGCACCACTTTGCTTGCATTCCTCAATGACACGTCTTTTCGTCTTACCTAGTCGAGCATTTTTACTCTTCTTGTCGGAATCCATCAAAATGCAGAAATGAGTATTGATTCGGAAGAGAGATACCAGTTTTTCACTAGAGCCACCGGGGCTTGCATCGAGCGCGTTCAGGAGTTTGCCGCCGTACAGCATGATGCTGTAATGAACGCCTTCGACAAGGTGAGCGGAGTTCTCCTTCGCCCATTTCTCAATCCAATAGATGAGGTAGATGCGATCAGACGGGCCCTCCACCCATACAATGTAGTTTGATTGAAGCAGATCAGATGCATGAGCCCCCAGGTCGTCTAGCAAATCACGGGCCAGTGCCATCCCGTTGAGCTGCTGGCATGTAGACACGCCATTCTTTTTGCTCACATGTGCTACCTGAACACCCGGAGCGTTGATGATAGTCGGTGAATGCGTCGTCACAATGAAACGATTGGCATCATCGTGCAGGAGATATTCAATAAACCTCGCTTGGAGCGCAGGATGAAGATGAATCTCCGGCTCTTCGATACAGATGATTTTGTCAGTGTTGCAAGCAACGACAGCAGCGAGAATAATCAGCTCAGTCAGACCGGTGCCGAGTGACTCAAGCGGTAGGTAATCGGTGTCAGCGGTCTTCACTGCGATCTCATGGCTCTCATGGGATACAAGTATCGCTGCACCGCTATCGTTCAGAACGTCGCGAACAAAATCCTGAAGTTTGCTCCAGCGCTGTCTAGACTGTTCAAAATCTTTTCGCTCGGGGTTATATAACCTTAGCAAAGCCGCAGGGAGGCCTACGCCACTGTTGATAGGGTTATGCCGGCTCGACAAATCAGCGTCTTCGATAGATCTAATTGCTCCAACCTTTAGAAACTTGGGGAGCGAGTCCCATGGCATCGCTGTGCGTATGATATTGCTGTAGTTCAGGCTGTCATCTCCGGCACTGCCACAGTACGCAAGAGATGCGTCGGTTAAATTGCCGATTGTCAAGCTCGAAGCCTGATATTGCGAGAAATGTGCATGTAAAGTGGCGTCATAACCAATAGAGTTTTGTCCCCACCCAAGAGAGAAATCAAGCCATGCGGCGGTTTCATTTTCAGAAATGTACGGAACGTCGTTAAGCAGTTTGAGCAACGATTTCGCATATTCCTGTTGGCCAGACGATCGGGCATTTGGCATGAGCGTCTCTTCGAGTGCATCGATATTGACACAAAAAGAGATGGTCGCCGGAGGAAGCTCATTTTGAGCATTTAGTCTTAAAGGTACATCGGCTCTTGTTAACGGATTATCTTCTCGTCGAATATCGCCGCGCTCGCTAATCGCCTCAATAACTCTGATGAAATAATCAATGAGTGCCGACTTGCCGCAATTATTCTGCCCGGAAACAACCTGGACTTTATCAAAGGGGCCTATACGTGCGGGCTCAGCGCCAGTGAAAGAGCGGAAGCCCGCGCAACCAAACCCAACAAATGGATTCCTGGAGAAAGATCCGACTGACAATTGAGCCTTCTTAAATCTCAATGCTTACATTACTTGTAACGTTCAGGATATAGCACTTAAAGGCTTTGAATCTAAAACTGACGAAGTTGGATAAATTGAGCTGAATTTGAGAGATTCAAGGTCTTATTCACTTGCGGCATTCTGCACCTACTTAAGAACATGACGGTTTATAAGAAAAGCGACCTTAGTGATTGCCTATTGATGAAATTGGCGAGAATAATGAGGGCGGGGGTGTATCGGCTAGTGCCGATACACCCC
>ERZ507026.211-NODE-211-length-32010-cov-8.153247_pt1 | contig 32010 bp, 27 predicted proteins | sample MGYA00512876_ERZ507026 | MGnify/ENA metagenome assembly ERZ507026 | reverse complement strand
CGATCTGCTGCGGAGGGGAGTCTCCACAATTTGGGACAAAATCCCCCGTCCCTTTTGTCCCAACTACAGGAGTTCGTCGAGGGTGGAGCCGTAGCTGGGGAGGAACTCGGTGACGAAGTCGGCGACCTCGGGGAGCTCGGCGGCGAGCTCGTCCACCGCGGAACGGCAGGTCGCCTCGGCGCTCTCGAACTCGCGGTTGCCGGCGCGCAGCTCGTCGACGCACTTGATCAGCGCCGAGATCTTGTCGGCGGCCTTGACGAGGCGGCGCAGGTAGCCGTCATTTTCGTCCTCGTCGCCGTCCGTGGGGGCGAATACCGGCTCGTATACCGGGCGGATGTCGTCGGGCAGGGTGTCGAGGAGCCGCTGCTCCGCGCCGGTCTCGACGGCCTTGTACGCGTCGAGGATCGCCGGGTCGTGGTACTTGACGGGCGTGGGCATGTCGCCGGTGATGATCTCGCTCGCGTCGTGGTACAGGCCGATGAGCGCGGCCCGGTCGGCGTCGAGGTCGCGGCCGTGGCGGACGCGACCAAGCACGCAGAGCATGTGCGCGATCATGGCGACGTCGAGCGAGTGCTCGGCGAGGTTCTCGGCGCGCGAGCTGCGCATAAGCGCCCAGCGGTCGATGTAGCGCATGCGCGACACGACGGCGAGGAAGGAGGACCCGCGCGAGGCGATGCCACCGCGCGGGTCCGTTACGCCGAATGTGGTGCGGAGGTCGGACACTAGTCCTGCTCTTCCTGGATCTTCTGGAAGGTGGCCATGAGCGGCGGCACCATCTGCTTCTTGCGGGAGACGACGCCCGGAAGCACCGCCATGCCGTCCTTGACCTCGACGCCCCAGGCGCGGCGGATGACGTCCTCGGCGCCCTCGCCGAAATAGAGCAGCTCGGTGGTGGAGGTCTTCACGTCGGTGAACATGTAGAAGACGAGCGGGAGCTCCTCGTTGGCTGCCGCCTCCTTGAGGTAGGGCCCGACGAGCTTCTCGGCGGCTTTGCGGGAGTTCTCGGTCATGAAGGAGCCCTGGCCCACGCCGAACTTGGCGTTGCCGCGCGAGAAGACCTTGAAGTCCTGGTGGAAGACCTCGTCGGCGGAGCGGCCGGTGAGGTCGGCGCCCGCCTCGAACATGGCGTCGGAGTAGGTGGGGATGTCCTCGCCGCAGAGCTTGGCCAGAGCCTCGCCGGCGTTGACGTCCATCGAGGTGCAGGTGGGGGAGCGGAACGCGAGGGTATCGGACATGATGGCCGAGAGCATGAGGCCGGCGATGTTCTTCGGGATCTCGATGCCGGACTCCTTGTACATCTGGTAGATGATGGTGCTCGTGCAGCCCACGGGCATGTTGCGGAAGAGCGCGGGGGCCTCGGTCTCGATGGAGCCGATGCGGTGGTGGTCGATGATCTCCATGATCTCGGCCTGCTCGAGGCCCTCGACCGCCTGGCTGCGCTCGTTGTGGTCGACGAGGATGACGTGCTTCTTCTTTGCGGTGAGCAGGCTCGGGGTGTTGACGAGGCCCACGTACTTGCCGTCCTCGTCGATGACGGGGAAGAAGCGGTGGCGCGAGCTCGCGATGGTCTTCTTCGCGTCGTCGACGGCGGTGTTCACGCTGAACTTGATGGTGCTCTTCTCGGGGATCATCTTTGCGCGAACCGGGATGGACATGCAGATCAGGCGCGCGGCGGCGTAGGTGTCGTAGGGCGTGGCGATGATGGCGCAGCCGTGGCGCTCGGCCGACTCCTTGACCTGGTTGGAGACGTGCGCGCCGCAGCAGACGACGATGCAGCTGGCGTCGGAGCCGACGGCGAACTGCTGGGTCTCGTAGCGGTTGGTCACGAGGACGAGGTCGCCGGCCTTGACGGCATCCTCCATCATCTCGGGGGTGGTGCCCACGCGCAGGCTGCCGGACACGACGCGCTCCTCGGGGTCGCCGAGGATCATCTGTCCGTTGAGGGTGGAGACGATGTTGGCGTACTTGGTCTTGGAGCTGCCGAGGACCTCGATGTCGAAGATGTCGAGGTTGGCGTTGGCGATGTCCTTGGTGGCGATGAGGCCGAGCAGGTTGTCGTCGCCGTCGGTGATCGAGAGGGTGTCGGTCTTGGTCTCGCGCATGACGTTCCAGGCCTCGAACAGGCTCGTCTCGGCGTCGATGCCGCCCTGCTTCTGCACCTCGGTGTCCTTGATCTGCGGGGTAACGGTGGTGATCAGCGGGGGCTCGGCGAAGCCGAAGTGCTTGAGCGCGAAGGCGGTCTCGCGGTTGACGGCGCCGGCGCGGCGGGCCTCGTAGATGTTGGTGTCGCCTACCTTGTTCTTAAGGTAAGCGTAGGCGATAGCCGAGCAGATGCTGTCGGTGTCGGGGTTGAGGTGGCCAATGACGTTGACCTTGCGGATTGCCTCGGGCATTCTTCCTCCAAAGCGCGGGCGGATTTTGAGTCATTCCTGTATTCTGCCACGTCATGGGCGGGGTTTGGGGCTTGATGAGGCCTGCACACGAAACCGCTAGGCATCTGCGGCGCCATGGGCTTCTTGCCGGCGGGCGAATAACGCGCAAGTTTGACGTCAAGAGGCGATTTTTCGAGCTGTAGATGTCAAACTTGCGCGTTGTTTTGTTGGCAAGAAGTGCGCCGCAGGAAGCGCCCGCAACGCGGCGTCCGCCTCGGCCCGTGTGCATGGCGTCGTGTCCCGGGACGAGCCCGGACCTCGGCCGTCGGCTGGCTATAATATCGAAGGTTTGTCGCAATAGATTGGAATTACATGGCCAGCCTCAAGGACCAGATCTCTTCGCGCCGCACGTTCGCCATCATCAGCCACCCGGACGCCGGCAAGACCACCCTAACCGAGAAGCTTCTCTTGTACACCGGCAGTATCCAGACGGCCGGCTCCGTCAAGGGAAAGAGCTCCGCCAAGCACGCGGTCTCGGACTGGATGGACATCGAGAAGGAGCGCGGCATCTCCGTCACGTCGTCGGTCCTGCAGTTCGAGTACGACGGGCATTGCGTGAACATCCTCGACACCCCGGGCCACCAGGACTTCTCGGAGGACACCTACCGCACCCTCATGGCCGCCGACGCCGCCGTCATGGTCATCGACGGCGCAAAGGGCGTCGAGGCCCAGACCATCAAGCTCTTCAAGGTCTGTACCCTGCGTCACATCCCAATCTTCACCTTCGTGAACAAGCTCGACCACGACGCGCGCGACCCCTTCGAGCTCATGGAGGAGATCGAGAGCGTTCTGGGCATCAACACCTACCCCATGAACTGGCCCATCGGTTCCGGCCGCAACTTCCGCGGTGTCTTTGACCGCCAGTCCCGCCGCGTGCTCGCCTTCGAGGGCGACGGCCACGCCAACGCCACAAAGAAGGTCCGCGAGATCGAGGCCGAACTCGGCAGCGACACGCTCGAGGAGCTCATCGGCCAGGAGAACCACAACAACCTGATGGACGACATCGAGCTTCTGGACGGCGCCGGCGACGAGCTCGACCTCGACGCCGTGGGCTGCGGTAAGCTTTCGCCCGTCTTCTTCGGTTCCGCGCTCACGAACTTCGGCGTCGAGCCCTTCCTCCAGGACTTCCTGCGCCTCACGTCCCCTCCGCGCGCCTACACCGATAAGCTTACGGGCGAGCTCGTCGACCCGGTCGAGAACGATTTCAGCGGCTTTGTGTTCAAGATCCAGGCAAACATGGACAAGAACCACCGCGACCGCATCGCCTTCGTGCGCATCTGCTCGGGCAAGTTCGAGCGCGGCATGAGCGCCTACCACATGCAGGGCGAGCGCAGCCTCAAGCTCGCCGTGGGCACCTCGATGATGGCCGACGACCGCGCCATCGTGGACGAGGCGTACGCCGGCGACATCGTGGGCCTCTTTGACCCGGGCATCTTCAGCATCGGCGACACCGTCTGCGCTGGCAAGAAGCGCGTTCAGTACCCGCCGATCCCGACGTTCGCGCCCGAGCACTTCGCCAAGATCTCGCAGGTGGACACCTTGAAGCGCAAGCAGTTCGTCAAGGGCATGGAGGAGCTCGCGCAGGAGGGCGCCGTCCAGATCTTCCGCGAGCTCGGCGCCGGCATGGAGTCCGTGATCGTTGGCGTCGTGGGCGTGCTGCAGTTCGAGGTGCTCGAGCAGCGCCTCGAGAGCGAGTACCACGTCAAGGTCTACCGCCAAGGCCTGCCCTACAACCAGATCCGCTGGATCCAGAACCCGCCGGACGAGGTCGACGTGCCGCGCCTCAACCTCACGCGCGACACCTGCCGCGTCGAGGACATGCGCGGCGGCAAGTTGCTGCTCTTTACCTCCGAGTGGAACATCAACTGGGCCGTCGAGCACAACGAGGGCCTCAAGCTCTCCGAGTTCGGCAACGTGACGTTCTAGCCTTCGCGCTGGCCTTCGCGCGTCCGGTTGGGTATAAGGGGCTTCGATTCGTTTGAAACCAAGCAGGGAGGCTTGCATGAAGACCTTGGTCGCGTACTTCTCGCACGCGGGGCAGAACTATGTGAACGGCGGCGTCGCCGAGCTTGAGCACGGAAACGCGGAGGTTCTCGCCGGGTTTGCCGCGCAGGCCTGCGGAGGCGACCTGTTCCACATCGAGCGCGTCGAGCCGTACCCGGCGGAGTACAAGGCGTGCGTCAAGGAGTCGATGGCCGAGCTCAAGGCGAAGGCGCGCCCCGAGCTCGCGCGCGACGTCGACGTGTCGGGCTACGACCGCGTGGTCGTCGTCTTCCCCAACTGGTGCGGGACGATGCCGATGCCCGTGTACTCCTTCCTCGAGGGCCACGACTTTGTGGGCAAGGAGATCTGGCCGCTGTGCACCCACGAGGGCAGCGGCATGGGTCAGATCGAGCAGCACGTGGCCAAGGCGTGTCCCGGTGCGACCGTGATCGAGGGCCTTGCCATCAAGGGCTCCAACGCCGCCGCGAGCGCCGACGCCGTCGCCGCTTGGCTCGCGTAGCGACTGCGGACCGTTGCAATGACTGTGCCCCGCACGGGACTTCGGGTTCCGTGCGGGGCATTTCTTATTGGCTTAGTTGTCGGCTTAGACCGTGGTCTCCACGGCCTTGGCAAGAAACGCCGTTGCTCCCTCGCCGCAGGGGCCGTCGTAGTAGGCCACGAAGCGCGGATCGGCGAGGTATCCCTGAACAAGCCCCAGGTAAGCGGCGTCCTCGGGTGCGGTGCCCCAGTGAAGGCCGACCCAGCGGCGATGCATGGCCACGAGCTTTGCCGCCTCGGGACCGCGCGGGTCGCCGTTCGCCATGGCGATCGAGAGCTGGCCCAAGACCGCGCGCTCGAGCTCCTTCAGGTCGTTCCATGAGGCCGCATCCATATCCAGGATTCTCTCGTTTGCGGCGTTGACCGCCTCGTTCCCGTAGCGCTCGCGGGCCTCGGCGCCAAAGTGCTTCTCGTTCGTGCGGACGGCACGCCAGCGCTCGAGCTGCGGCAGCACCGCGCCCATGAGCGAGACGGCCTCGTCGAGCGTTATCCCCTCGTTCTCGGCGAGCCGCGGCGCGCAGTCCTCGATCATCGCCTCCATCGTGGTGTCGTAGGTGTACTCGCCGTGGTCGTAGCACCACTTGCAGTAGCGGTCGGTCTTCTTGCCGTTCGCGTCGGTGCCGAGGTCGTCGGGTGTGAGGTACATGCCACAGCTCTCGCAGTAGTGCTCAGGCATCTCAAGCAGGTGCGAGAGCGGCTCGCCCGTGACCGCGCCGATGAGCTTCATCATGTCGATGCCCGGGGTGACCTCGCCTCGCTCCCAGCGACTCACGGCCTGGCGCGTGACGTAGAGCTTGGCTGCGAGGCCTTCCTGCGTGAGATTGTGCGCCCGGCGGATGGCGACGAGCTTGTCTGCGAATGCCATGACGGCTCCTTCCTGCGGGTTTGTTCGTTGGCATAAGTATGGCCACGGGCGCGGGAGCTGCCAAGCAATCGTTGGTTGCGCATGGCAAGGCCCTGCCGGAGCATGAGCTGCCCCACTATTCTTGGACATTGGCAAATGGGAGACGGCTCAGTCTCGGGTGGATCTTAATCTCTATATTGATTTAACCTTCTCCGGATTCTGTTTCCTTCAGAGCTCGGTGCTGCCCTCTCAAAGAATGGGCTTTATCTGCCCCTTAAGAGGGTACGTGAGACGAGCAATTGAAAGCATATATTAGCTTGGCAGCTCCAGAAATAGCCCACCCAGCTGTGCTTACGACCCGGAGCTTAAGGCAGCTCAAGATAGTGCTTGAGCGAACCGCGATGCGCTGAAGAAGCCCCTTTAGTACATCGTTCGGCGACGGCATTTTTCGGCTACGAGGCGGTTCACGAGGAAGTCAAAGAAGGCTTTGAGAATGGTGACTAAGAAGCCAGCCGGACTCGTGGCTTCGGCGTCGAAAGCTCCGAGCGAAATCCTCGCGGGGAATCAGTCATGTTTTACAAGGTCGATTCTACGTCTCGCAAGAAGGGGAATGCGCGACACTTTAGATGACCGACGAGCAGAACCAGGCTATCAGTACCGGTGCCGACGAGCACAACACGACAATATCGAAGCTAATTATCGAGGGTCCTGAACTGAGGACGGCACGCAATCGATCTAATGTGTTGAAAACGTCGGTACATTATAGTTTGAGGATGCGAGTTCATCGAATGATGAACTTATTTCGTCGGTCATATTGCTCGACCTGAGGTCTATATCGAGTTTGATGAGCGATCCATCAACTTTAAAAAGGATGACAGCTGGGACCGTTGAGATGTCGTACAGGTCCCTGAAATTAGCCAGTTCAGAATCTGTTTCTGTGTTTGTGCTGTCAAGATAGAAGACGGTTATGCCCCTGCTCTCCGAGACCTCTTGGAGCGATGGAGCGAGCTTTCTGCACCATTCACATGTTGGTCTGCCGACGAACAGAAGGAATTCTTCTCCTGCTGATATTTTTGAACCAGCCTCGACAACGGTCAGCTCATTAAAGCTTTCAATGGCATTCGCATATCCAATTAGCTCGAGTTTGAGAAGCCTGTCTTCCGAGTTCGATTCTGAAGATTCTACCCTTACCTGTCTTGTTGGCCCATATGCTGCTTTGTTTCCCTCGGTCTCAGTGTATCCGTTCACCGATATTCCTACAAAGAGAGCAAACAAGAAAACTGCTATGTAGCAGTAAAACCGTCTAACGCGAGAAATAGACCTTTTGCGCATATCAGCCACCACCTTGCGATTAAGGCTTCCTTAAGGGGGGAAGTATATTTTAACCCGCTACCACTCGGTATCGGCTTGGACCAACAGCGATTGGAGGCCTGTTATGAAGCGGTTGCTGAGTATCCTGTCGTATCTTGTTTTGGGGGTTGTCTTGATGTTGCCGGCTACCGCTTATGCCGACGAAACGAGCATCTATGCGCCATTCAGCAGTTTCGAGGAGCTTTACAACGAGTATATAGATGCTGTTGAGGATGGGGATACCGAGCGTCAGAAATGGTTACTTGAGATTGGCGAGTCGAGTCTTGATGCCGAAATAAGGATCAGTGAAGAAGCGCTGGCAAGTGTTCCAGCCCCTATGTATAACCAAGATGAGATGTACTGGATCGGTCAGTTTCCAAATTACTTTAACTATGGAACTTGGAAGTACGACAACCAGGGACGTGCCAATTTGGCTTTAGGTCCGATTAACACTGGCATTTGGTCTTCTACTGATGCGGCAAATGGGTGGAATGCAACATATACGAAGTTTCGCAATGACTCGCAGTGGGGGAATAAAAACGTTGCATGCATGAAAGATCAGTTCTATTGCCATGCGCGTCCCGTTTACTCGACAATTGCTGGGGAATGGAACCTCGAACCGTGGAGGACCTCTATGAATCCAATCACCTGTAACTAATAGCCATGAATGCCGCCATGTATGACTTTCTAATTTATACAGGCGTTGCCTTTGGTCTTGCTTCGGCTACGTTGACGATTACATGTTTTGCCGGTCGTAATAGATGGCAAAGAAACCGCCTGGCATTCGCAGCTGCAACCAGCTTGGCTCTTTGCTCGGTTTCGACTGTATGCATTGTATGGTCCATTGTGATTGACGTGCTAGAAGGCGATTGGCAGGCGCTTGTCGATACCGTGCCATATTGGGCCGCCTGTTTCACCGGCATGGTCGGATTCAACATACTTGGTGGGCTGGTGTCGCTTACTGTCCAACAAACAAAGACGGGAAGGTGACGATGCGTGGGGCTGCACGGTAAGTGCGGCCCCACGCCATTTCAATGGAGAGGTGATACGAACAACTTAGGGGTTCTGCGTTTCAGCTTTGTTAGATGATGACTTAAAATTATTCTGTTAAAAGCCAAAGGGCGAGTATTGATGACCGTGATGGACGGAGGGAAACCGTCATCCACCCGTGCGTTGAAGCACGGACTGACGGAGAAGGACATCCTGAGCGCGTGAAGAATCTTCAACGCAATCAGGATGAGGAACTTCGACATCCCGAGCGTTTCTAATGCAACGGGACCAGACGCGAAGGGCTATCTCATTGAGATCCTGCCCGCCGGGTAGGAAGGCGACAGCTTTGCCGTATGCCACACCATGAAGCCGACAATGAGATGAAGCCCCGCCGGAATATCCAACGGGGCTTCGATTTGTCTAGCTTTGAGTGCTTGCCTGGATGGCAAGAAGTGCGCGGCTTAGAGCTCGTTGCACTTCTTCATGACGACGGCGGCGCCGAGGGCGGTCGCACCGAGGGCGACGACGGCGAGGGCGTTCACGCTCTGGTCACCGGTCTGGGGAACGGCCTTGCGAGAGGTCTTCTTTGCAGCGGGCTTCTCGGCGGGGACAGCAGCGATTCCGTTGGTGTTCGTGATGTACTCGCCAAAGCGACAGGCCTTGCGAGGGCCGGCATTGTGCAGGTTGGTATCATGTGCGGGTTAAACAAACGTGCCGTCGCAGCCTTGCGCCGGCGGAAATTGTCGTCCGGGGGAACAATGAAGCCAATCGCGCATATACGCACCGACCTGCCGCAGAAGTTCGGCATTCCGCGTAATAGCTTCTTGGCGCCTGACCTGCAGGGCCGCATCGTCTTTGAGCCGGAGTTCGCGCTTCCGTCGGCGGTGGCGGGGCTCGAGGGCTTTTCTCACCTGTGGCTGCTTTGGGCTTTTGAGAACGGGTTGCCGGGCGGGGGAGCCGAGGATGTTGCGGCGGATTCGTCGCGCGGGGCTGCGCCGGACGCTGCCGTTTCCAACCCGAAGTGGTCGCCGACTGTGCGCCCGCCGCGGCTGGGCGGCTCTGGGCGCATGGGCATCTTTGCCACGCGAAGCCCCTTCAGGCCAAACCCCATCGGCCTAACCTGCGTGAAGCTCGACCGCGTGGAGATCGGCAAAGAAGGGCCCGTTATCCATGTGCTTGGCGCGGACCTGCGCGACCGGACGCCCATCTATGACATCAAGCCGTACATCCCCTTCGCCGACTGCCATCCCGACGCCACGGGAGGCTGGATCGAGGACGCGCCGTGGCGGGAGCTCGACGTGGACTTTCCGGCCGCGCTGCGCGCCCGCGTGCCCGCGCGGAAACTCGCGGGCCTCATCGAGGTCCTGCGCCAAGACCCGCGCCGCGCGGGGAGCAAACACGAGCCCGAGCGCGTGTACCACTTGGCGTACGCGGGCCTTGACGTCGCGTTTTGCGTCGATGGAGTTAAGCTGAGCGTCGTGGGCGTCGAGGCGGGGGAGTAGCGCCGCCGCTCGCCAGCCCTTCTTGCTTAGCTCTGGTACAGCTGCCAGTGCTCCACGCGCCCGTGGTCCTCGACGTGATGGGGTGCAAAGCCGAGCTTCTCTTGCACGCGGGCGGACTTGGCGTTGCCCGCATAGAATGCGCACCAAAGCTGGTCGCATCCGAGGTCATCGAAGGCGTGGTCGATCAGGGCGCGCGCCGCCTCGGGAATGAGTCCGCGTCCCCAGTAGGGCTTGCCGATCCAATATCCCAGCTCAAGTGCGTGCTCGGTCGGCTTGACGTCTTTGAGCCGCGGTTTCATGAGGCCGATCGACCCCACGGGCTCGCCGGTTTCGCGCAGCACGACCGCGAAGGTCTCGGGCGCCTGGAGTACGTCGCGGATGACCTCGCGGCTCATCTGCACCGAGGTGTGGACGGGCCACCCTGCGGCGGGGCCGACGTCGGGGTCGGACGCGTAGGTGTAGAGCGCCTCGGCGTCCGCATCCTCCCAGGGACGCAGGATTAGGCGCTTGGTCTGGAGTTCCACGACGTCGCCTCCCAGTCGATAGGCTTCGCACCGTGCTCTACCAGCAGCGCATTTGCCTGCGAGAAGGGCCTTGACCCCATAAAGGCGGGTAGCCCGCCGCCGGCGCGGTTTGCCGAGAGGGGCGAGGGGTGCGTCGAGGCCAGGCGGAACTTGTTTGCGGCGACCTCGTCGCCCAGGTTCGCCATTGCATCGTCGACCAGCTTGACGGCATGTCGTCCCCAGGTCAGGAACACGACCGGCTGCGGCAGGGTGAGGCACCTGCGCACGATGTGGTGCGTGAGCACCTGCCACCCGAGCTTGGCGTGCGAGTTCGCGGCTCCCTGGCGCACGGTGAGCGTCGTGTTGAGCAGCAGCACGCCCTGGCGCGCCCAGCCCGAGAGGTCGCCAGAAGCGGGAGTGCCGCATCCGAGGTCGGCCGTCATCTCTTTATAGATATTGCGCAGGCTTGGCGGCAGGCGGCAACCTTCGTGTACCGAGAAGGACAGGCCCATGGCCTGCCCCTCCTCGTGGTAGGGGTCCTGGCCGAGGATCACGGCGCGCACGTCGCCGGGGGCGGTCCAGGCGAGCGCGTTGAGGATGTCGTCTTGCGGCGGATAGATGGTCTGGCCGTTCGCACGCATGCCCGCGACCTCGCCAAGCAGCCGCTCGGTGGTCTTCGCGACCTCTGCCGGCGCCTCGCCGAGCCATTCCTCAACACTCATGCAGCCTCCACGTGGGACAAAAGGGACGGGGGATTTTGTCCCATTTTATCGGGAGCCGTGGGACAAAAGGGACGGGGGATTTCGTCCCAACTTGTGGAGCGGCTTTCACATTTTGGGACGAAATCCCCCGTCCCTTTTGTCCCAGCCGCTGGGGTACCATCGGGTCTGTAGGCAGCGAGCGGGGGGGGAGTGTCATGGGCAGGAGCGGCGGCGGGTCGCAAAAACAGCGGATCATCCAGGCGGTCACCACCGTCGCGCTGATCGCGGCCGCGATTCTTGGCTCGGTCCTCGGGCTCGACGACATCGCATCCGACCTCTTTGCGCTGCAAGGCGGCACTTCTTACGGAGTGGTTGCCTCCGACCAGGTAGGCAACCTCACGTTCCGCGACGCGGAGCGCCTGGAGTCGCACTTCCAGAAGCACGGCGCCGAGATGGGCTATGGCTCGGCCTCCGACTACCTTGCGGGCGCGAACGCCGTGATCTCCAATCCCGACGCGCTCCACAAGACGCAGTCCGAGGACGGCGACGACGCTTATTTCCTCGAGTCGACGGGCGAGTTCGTGGTGGTTTCCCAGAAGGGCTACATCCGGACCTATTACCTGGCGACCAAAGACTATTTCAACCGTCAGTAAGGTGCCTGATGCTCTTTGACCCCACCGAGTTGCCGTATCCCGCGCTGCTGGGAATCGCGTACCTCTTTGCGCTGAACTTCGTCACGCTTGTCGTCTACATTGTCGACAAGGCCCGCGCCGGAAGCGGCGGCTCCCGCGTCCCTGAGTCCACGTTGCTGGGGCTCGCCATGGTCGGCGGCGCGGCTGGTGCGCTTCTGGGCATGCTTCTCGTGCGGCACAAGACGCGCAAGTGGTATTTCCGCTTCACGGTGCCCGTAATGCTCGCGGCCCAGGTCGCGCTTATCGCGTGGCTTGCCCTCGGGGCCCCGGCGCTCAGTTAAGCGGCTTATCCAGCTCCCGCGAGAGCTCGGGCAGAAGCTCGGCGAAGGTCTTCTCGCGCGCGGCCTTCTTGAGCTGACACTCCCAGATCACGTGGACCGTCCACCCGTCGGCGCGCAGCGCCTCGAGGTTCTCGCGGTCGCGTTCGACGTTGCGGGCGAACTTCGCGGTCCAGTACTCGGTGTTCTTTTTCGGCGTGGAGGGGTTGCAGCGCGGGCAGCGGTGCCAGAAGCAGCCGTTGATAAAGACGGCGACCTTGCGCCCGGGCCATGCCACGTCCGGCTTTCCCGGGACCTTCCACTGCAGGCGATACCCGGTGAGCCCCGCCTCGCGCAGGCGCTCGCGCACGAGGAGCTCGGGCTTGGTGTCGCGGCCTTTGTTGCCCTGCATGGAGCGGTGCGTGCCGTAGTCTGTGGCCAAGGGCGCCGCGCGGCGTGCGAGGTTTGCGGCGAGCTTGCGCTCAGCCTCGCCGTGGCGGGCATCGCGCAGTGCCTCCGACCAGCGCTCGGTCAGCCGATTGACGTTCCAAGCGGCGTTCGCCGGGCTCGTCGAGGGCAGCACGATGGCGGGGATGCCGCAGCGATACTCGAGGAACTTCCGATACAGGCGCCCGGCCGTGGCCCCGTTGCAGACGACGGCGCGCACGGGGGCGGCCTCGAGGATGCGCGTGATGTCGTTGGCCTGCACGTTCTTTATGCTGGCGTCGCTCGATCCCTTGATGTCGCACTCGGCGATGACGTCCCACAGCGCGATACCGTGTGCAAGGAGCATCTCGCGCTTCTGGGCAATGGTGTCCGGCACCTCGCAGCCCTCGCACCCGGCGACCACGCGCCAAAACCGGTTCTGGGGGTTGCCGTAGTAGAACTCGTTCTCGCGGCTCTTTATCGACGGGAACGAGCCCAGGACGAGCACGCGCGAGCGCTCGTCGAACACGGGGTCGAACCCGTGGGATATGTGCTGGTATTGAGCGGCCATGGGCTTGATTCTACCGCAGCGGGCGAGCCCCAGCCAAAGAAGCCGCCCTTCTTGCCAGCCAATCACGTTGGCAAGAAGGGCGGCGATGACCTGCGGTCGGCGGCTAGTGCCTAGCGACGCGTGCCGAAGAGCCCGCGGACGATCTGGCTGGCGGCGGTGCGGCCGGCGGATCCGAGGATGGAGGTGGCGACGCGTCCCATGGCGTTGATTTGCTTCTGGCGCTCGCGCTCGGCGGCCCTTGCCTGGCGCTCCGCCTCTTTCTGGGCGGCCCGCTGCTGGCGCGCGGCCTCCTTCTCGGCGGCCTTCTGCGCCGCAGCCTGCTGCTTGGCAAACTCCGCCTTCTGGGCCTCGAGCTCGGCCCTTTGCCGCTCGAGCTCGGCTGCGGCCTCGTTCTGTTTCTGCTCGTCCAGGATCTTCTCGTAGGCGCTCTCGCGGTCGACAGCGGTGCCGTACTTGGCCATGAGCGCGGCTTGGCCCGAGATCACGGCGGCCTTGGCCTCCTCGGAGGCGGCGGCCATCAGGCACTGCGGGGGCAGGACCTTCGCGTTCTCGACGATCGAGGGCTTGCCGTCTTCGTCGAGAAAGCTCACGAGCGCCTCGCCCGTGCCGAGCTCCAGGATGACGTCCTCGCTCTTGAAGTTGGGGTTTTCGCGGAACGCCGCGGCGGCGGCGCGGACGGCCTTCTGCTCGGCGGGGGTGTAGGCGCGCAGGCCGTGCTGAACGCGGTTGGAGAGCTGCGCCAAGACCTCGTCGGGGATGTCGCTCGGGGACTGGGTGATGAAGTACACCCCCACGCCCTTTGAGCGCACGAGCTTGACGACCTGGATGAGCTTGTTCAGCAGCTCGGAGGGCATGTCGTTGAAGAGCAGGTGGGCCTCGTCAAAGAAGAACACGAAGCGCGGCTTGTCGAGGTCTCCGACCTCGGGGAGCTTTTCAAAGAGGTCGGAGAGCATCCAGAGCAGGAACATCGAGTAGATCTGCGGCTGCTGGATGAGGCGCGTGGCGTTCAGGATGTTGACGTAGCCGTGGCCGTTCGCGTCGCAGGCGAACCAGTCGGACAGCTCGAGCGCCGGCTCGCCGAAGAACACGTCGCCGCCCTGGTCCTCGACGGCGATGAGCGCGCGCAGGATGGCGCCCACGGACTGGGACGAGACGTTGCCGTAGGTCGTCGTGTACTCCTTGGCGTGCTCGGCCACGTAGTTGAGCATCGAGCGGAGGTCCTTCATGTCGATGAGAAGCATCTGCTTGTCGTCGGCGATGCGAAAGACGATGTTCAGCACGCCTTCCTGGACCTTGGTGAGGCCGAGCAGGCGGGAAAGAAGGACCGGGCCCATGTCCGAGACGGTGACGCGCACGGGGATGCCGCCCTCGCCGTTCATGTCCCAGAAGCGCGCGGGGCAGCCTTGGTAGGTGAAGCCATCGAGCCTGAACTTGGCGATTCGCTTCTGCATGTTCTCGGAGTCGACGCCTGCCTGGCACATGCCGGTGACGTCGCCCTTGACGTCGGCCATGAACACGGGCACGCCCGCCTGCGAGAAGCCTTCGGCCATAACCTTGAACGTGACGGTTTTTCCCGTGCCGGAGGCGCCGGCGATGAGGCCGTGGCGGTTTGCCTGGTTGAGGAGCAGATAGCAGGGATTCTCGCCCTGCGCCATCCAAATCCTGTCGTTTTGAAGCACGGGTCCTCCTTGCGCTCGGCTGAAAACTACCTCATTCTACCAGCGGGTTTATGATTGATGGAAAGAAGGTCGCCGACGGGTTGTTTCACAGACCGAGCGGCGCCGTGGCAGGCGGACAGGCCCGGTGGCTGGACTTACGGATCAGACGCAAGGAGGAATAAGTGCGCTACACCGTCGTGTGCGTGGGCAAGCTCAAAGAGAAGTTCTGGGTCGCGGCGTGCGCGGAGTACGTCAAGCGGCTCGGGGCGTACGCGAAGGTCGAGGTGCGCGAGGTCGCCGACGTGGACCCGGCGCGCGCGGGCGGCGTCGACGCGGCCAGGCGCCGTGAGGGCGCGGCGATCCTTACGGCCATCGGCGATAGGGCGCACGTGGTCCTTCTTGCCATCGAGGGCAAGGAGCGCTCGAGCGAGGAGTTCTCGCGCAGGCTCGACGATCTCGCGCTTGCGGGAAAAAGCGACATTGTGTTTGTGATCGGCGGGTCGGACGGCGTCTCGGACGAGGTGCGCGCCCGCGCGAACGAGACCCTCTCGTTTGGCCGGATCACGCTGCCGCACAACCTTGCGCGCGTGGTCTTGCTCGAGCAGGTGTACCGTGCATGCAAGATTTCGCGTGGGGAACCGTATCACAAGTAACCTAAGCTGCGTGAATCTGCTAACGTTAGGCAGCTAATTCGAGAACACGCACGCCGGGAGCCCGGCGGGCGCCACAGAAAGCAGGTAGACCATGGCACTCGCCGGACGTCAGATCAGGCAGCTTCGCAGCCTCGCGCACAACCTCGACCCCGTCGTCATCGTTGGCAAGTCCAACGTGACCGAGAGCACCGTCGAGCAGGCGAGCGAGTACCTCGAGAAGCACGAGCTCATCAAGTGCTCTGTGCTCGACACCTCCGTGCTCTCCGCGCGAGAGGCCGCCGAGGAGCTTGCCGAGCACCTTGGAGCCGAGGTTGTGCAGGTCATTGGCCGTAAGTTCACCCTGTACCGCGAGACCTCCCGCGAGGGCGTCGAGAAAATCCAGCTCGACTAGCGCCATGGCGCGTCAAGCGGAGGCGGAAAACCAAGCGTGTGCCGTGGAGCTTCGCCGTGACGAGTGCGGGCTTGCGCTCGTGGGCGACGGCATGGAGCTGCGCGGCGATTTCTCCCGCATGCTTCCGCGCCTGCGCCGCGACCGCCTGGGCAGCGAGTTGCTTGTCAAGGCGGCGCGTGTGCGCGGCGTCGATGGGCCCACGGCCGTGGACTGCACGGCGGGACTTGGCGAGGATTCGCTTCTGCTCGCGGCGGCAGGCTTCCGCGTGACGCTCTTTGAGCGGGACAAGACAATCTTTGCCCTTCTGGCCGATGCGCTCGAGCGCGCGTCTGCGGACCCGCGGCTCGCGGGCATCGTCTGCCGAATGGAGCTTGTGGGCGGCGATAGCATCGAGGGTCTCGCGTCGCTGGGTTTTGTGCCCGATGTGGTGTATCTGGACCCGATGTTTCCCGGCCGTACCAAGTCCGCCGCGGTAAAAAAGAAGTTCCAGCTTCTCCACCACCTTGAGCAGCCGTGCGAGGAGGAAGAAGCGCTGGTCGAGGCGGCGCTGGCCGCCCATCCGCGCAAGGTCGTGATCAAGCGGCCGCCTAAGGGCCCCGAGCTCGCGGGCGTGAAGCCGAGCTATACCGTTTCCGGCAAAGCAGTCCGCTACGACGTCCTCGTTCCGCCGCCGATCGCCTAGCCTTGGGACAAAAGGGACGGGGGATTTTGTCCCAAGGCGTGGAGAGTCTCCACAAACTGGGACAAAATCCCCCGTCCCTTTTGTCCCAAGGCTAGGGGCGGGAAGGGCCGAGCGAGGTGAAGACGTCTTGGAGGACGTCGTCGCCGTCGGCCTCGAGCAGCATGCCGGCGAGCGGCCGCGCTGCGGAAAGAACGCCGGCGTCGGTGCAGGCCACAGCGGCGTCGCGGATCATCGTGCGGATGGCATCGACGTCGCCGTACGGAATGCCCTCGGCAAGAATCACCTCACGAGCCTCGACGTGGGAGAACTTGCTGAGCTTGTTGTCGGCGGCGAGGACGTCGCCCAGCTCGTGGGCCGCCCTCTCGCGAATTTCGCCATGGAGCTCCATCGCGCGCTGGTAGCACGCCACACATGCGGGGCCATGCCCGAGCTTCCACTCCATGAACGCCAAACGGTAGAAGCAGATTGACATCTCGCGCACATTGCTCGTGCGCTCGATGGCGAGCTTGAGCGCGTCGACGGCCTCGTAGATGCGCGAGAGCTCCTCGAGGCAGCGGACCTCGGCGAGTACTGCATCGGTGGTGTAGGGGGCGATGCGTACGTTCTCGCGCGCGTGGGCGAGGGCCTCCTCGTGTCGACCGAGCGCGACGAGCAGCTGCGTGGCCTGCGAGTGGGCGGCATAGTACTCATCGGGAACGAGCCGCAGCTCGCGGTTTTCGTTATCGACCTCGAGGTTGTAGCGGACGCGCTCGGCCATCGAGTTGAAGTAGCGAAAGACGTTCTCGGTGTCGTCCTCGTAGCGGGCGGTCTGGGCAGCGGGCTCGAGCGCCTTGTAGAGCCGCGCGAGCTCGGCCTCGAGGTCCTCAGGCGTGTGGCCCGGCTTTCCGTTGATCCGCACGGCGACGTCGCGGACGGCCGTGGCGAGCTCGCCGCCCTCCACAAAGAGGAACGCCATCGACTGGCGGTCGAACACGTCGACCTTGCCCTCCACGAGCGCGCGGCTCACGCGCTCGCACGCCTCGGCGACGGTGCGGTCGCTCGCTTTGTACCTGCGCGCCTCGAAGGCCGCAACGGCACGTCGCGTGCTCAGGCCAAGCCAGCCCGCGGCCTCGTTCCATGCCTCGATGCGAACGTACTTCTCGTTGATTCCAAGGTCGGACATAGTGCGGGCCTTGGTCGCTGCGGCGATGGCGGGGGTGGCCGCAAGCCGGTTCTGCTCGACGCCGGTCCAGCGGGAAAGAGGGGCGATGCCGTCGTCCCACTTCGCCATGATGGGGTCGACGGGGGCAAGCCGCCCGTCCGCGCTCGTGAACCAGCGGATGCCGAGGCCCCGCGGGAGCTCCCCGGCGGGAAGCTCGGCCATCTCGTCGCGCAGGTGCTCAAGGCCAGTCCGCGTGAAGTCGACGCTGATCACCGGCGTGCGCGTTCCGTGCTCGTGGCCGTTGACGACCACGCGCTCGATGCGCTCTGAGGCGCCGAAGGCCCCGCGGGCAAGGGCGAGGCACAGGCGCATCGCGTAGTCGCGCGCTATGTCGGCGCGCGTCGCCTCGTCGGGCGACACGGCGGCGAATGCGGCCGGGCGTTGGACCTCGGCGTCTACGACGGCGATGCCATCCGTGACGTTGACCTGCAGCGACGCGTCGATGCGTACGGGCACAGGGAGGCTCTCGGCATAATCGGCGATTGCCAGGCGAGTTGCCCACTCCCCGCCCTTCTCGGCCCCTTCGGAGAGGAACCGGGTTGCCTCGTCGGGCTCGGAGAAGGGCTCGAGCCCGTCGATGCCGGCAAGAATCTTGGAGACCTGGTCCTCGAGCGGGGAATCGCCTTCGGCCTGGGCCCGGTAGTGCAGCTCGTCGGCGAGGTTGAGCAGCAGCTCGACGGCGACCATGCGGTCGTAGTCGGCATCGGGAAGCTCGTCTTTGGAAAAAAGCCACCAACGGCCGCTGCGGTTGAGCATCTTTGCCTCGGCGCGCGGGGCGTCCTGCCACTCGAGCATCCCGGAGCGCTCGACGAGTTTGCGGAGGTCCTTCTCGGCGTCTCCGTGGCGCACGAGGTCGGCAAGGCTCGCTATGACGTCCGAGCTGCGCAGGATGAGGGAATCGAGCTCCTCGTGGGGGTCGCGCGCAGGCATCTCGGGGCACTCGCGCCGCAATGAGTCCTCTGTCTGTTGGGACGCGCCGCCCTCGTCCTCGACGCGTTTCTTTGTGCCTAGGCCCCCGGGAGGAACCGGCAACGCGTCGTCGACATGCTGCTTGCGCGCAACGTCGGGCTTGTTGAACACAAGCGCGAGCCCAGAGACCACGAGCACGATGCTGAGCAGCTCAGAGAACTGCGCAAGCAGGGTGCCGCAGATGCACAGCGTGCACCCAGCCGCAAAGACGAGCCTCGCCTTCGCCTTGTTCTGTTTGCTGCCGTTCGACAAACCCAGCCTTTCCGTGGACGTACCCTTCGATTCTAACCAAGTGCGGGCGGACCTGACCTGACGTCGCGATTCTTTGCGTCAACGATATAAATCATGGCGTGATTCGAGCTGTCTTAGGAGGCGTTGCCACTCCTTTGCGGCCTGATTCAATTGTAGGGGAGGCACACGGCGGAAATTGGTACACTTGTACGAATCACAGGCGTTTGTCGGCGAGCGGGAGGCATATATGGCGGACGAGCGATTCGGCGGCGAGCTGCGCCGCTTCGGGCGCGAGGGCGCGGGCGAGCCGCTGCGCGTCGTCTCTCCCTTCGAGCCTTCGGGCGACCAGCCCCAAGCCATCGCCAAGCTCGCGCAAGGTGTCGAGGACGGGCTTCGCTACCAGACCCTCATGGGCGTCACGGGCTCGGGCAAGACCTTCACCATGGCAAAGACGATCGAGGCCTTGAACCGCCCGACGCTCATCATGGAGCCGAACAAGACCTTGGCCGCGCAGGTCGCCTCCGAGATGCGCGAGTTCTTTCCGAACAACGCCGTCGTCTATTTCGTCTCGTACTACGACTACTACCAGCCCGAGGCCTACGTCCCGCAGACCGACACTTATATCGAGAAGGACTCCTCCATCAACGAGGAGGTCGAGAAGCTCCGTCACCAGGCCACCTCAAGCCTGCTCTCGCGCCGCGACGTGATCGTGGTCGCTTCGGTGAGCTGCATCTACGGTATCGGCAGCCCGCAGGACTACGCGGGGCTTGCCCCCAACGTCTCGAAGGACGAGCCGCTCGAGCGCGACGACCTCATCAAGTCGCTCATCGACATCCAGTACGACCGCAACGACTACGACCTCTCGCGCGGGACCTTCCGCGTGCGGGGAGATACCGTGGATGTGTTCCCCCCATACGCCGAGAACCCGCTGCGCGTGAGCTTCTTTGGAGACGAGGTCGAGCTCATCGCCGAGGTCGACAACGTCACGGGCGAGATCGTCCGCGAGTTCGACGCCATCCCCATCTGGCCGGCGTCGCACTACGTGACCGAGCGGCCCAAGGTCGGCCGTGCGCTCAAGACCATCAGCGAGGAGCTCGAGGGCCGCGTGGCCGAGCTCAAGGCGGCCGACAAGCTCCTCGAGGCCCAGCGCCTCGCGCAGCGCACCGCCTACGACCTCGAGATGCTCGAGACCATGGGGTTCTGCAACGGCATCGAGAACTACTCGCGCCACCTCGACGGCCGCAAGCCGGGCGAGCCGCCCTATACCTTGATCGACTACTTCCCCAAGGACATGCTCTGCATCATCGACGAGAGCCACGTGACGGTGCCGCAGATCCGCGGCATGCATGAGGGCGACCGCTCGCGCAAGATCACGCTGGTGGAGCATGGCTTCCGCCTCCCGTCGGCGCTCGACAACCGTCCGCTTCGCTTCGACGAGTTCGAGAGCCGCGTGCCGCAGTTCGTCTATGTGAGCGCGACGCCGGGCGACTATGAGGAGTCCGTCAGCCAACAGCGCGTGGAGCAGATCATCCGCCCGACGGGGCTTTTGGACCCCGAGGTCGAGGTGCGCCCTATCGAGGGCCAGATCGACGACCTCATCGACGAGATCAAGGCCACCGTCGCAAAGAAGGAGCGTGTGCTCGTGACCACCCTTACCAAACGCATGGCCGAAGACCTTACCGACCACCTGCTCGATGAGGGTGTGCGCGTCAACTACATGCACTCCGACACTGCCACGCTCGACCGCGTGGAGATCATCCGTGACCTCCGCGAGGGCCGCATCGACGTGCTCGTGGGCATCAACCTTCTGCGCGAGGGCCTGGATATCCCCGAGGTCAGCCTCGTGGCCATCCTCGACGCGGACAAAGAGGGTTTCCTGCGCAACCGGCGCTCCCTCATCCAGACCATGGGCCGCGCGGCAAGAAACGCCAAGGGCCGCGTGGTCATGTATGCCGACGTGATCACCGACTCCATGCGGGTGGCCATCGACGAGACGGCGCGCCGTCGCGAGCTGCAGATGGCCTACAACGCCGAGCACGGTATCGTGCCCAAGACCGTCCACAAGGCGATCAACGACATCAGCGCCTTCATCGCCGAGGCGGACGACAACGTGGGCAAGCGAAAGCGCAGCCGGGGAGACGAGCTCGGGCACGGCGCGTTCTACACCGCCTCGGGCGAGGGGGCCGACGAGCAGGGGGCTCCTGAGGACCGCCACGTGCTCGACCTCGGCGAGCTTACTCGCGCCGAGCTCGAGGAGCTGGCGAGCGGCCTTCAGACCGAGATGTCGCGCGCCTCGGAGGCGATGGACTTCGAGCGTGCCGCCGCCGCCCGCGACCAGCTCGTGGAGGTAAAGAGCCGGCTGGAGGGCGCGAGCGCGGACGACGTGATGGCCCGCCTCAAGGCCGGTGCCCGCAAGGGCAGCGCGCACGCCACCCGCCGTCGCTGGAAGCCGAAGAAGTAAGGAGCAGGGCGGCCTGCCTTCTGGCCGCTCGATGAGCGAAGCAATGAACATAATCGATTACCTGGGATCCGAATTCGATTCATTTGACGAGCGCCCGCTCGGTGACGTCGACAGCCTCGTGCTCGCGTGCCTTTCGTACTACCGTCTGCCCGATGAGGCCCGCGCCGCCAGGACCAAGCGCGGCGTGCCCCTGTATAAGGTGTTCTGCGCGGAGTGGTTCGACGCTATGGCGGCGGGGCTGTGGGACCCGAAGGGGCTCATCCAGCTCCTTACGGCCGCCGTCGCCTCGCCGCGCTTGCGCGGTGCCCGCCTGTGCAGCTACGTCTCCGAGACCGACGATGCGGAAGAAAAGCAGTTCGCCGCCTGCACGCTGCGCTTTCCCTCGGGCGATGCCTACGTGAGCTTCCGCGGGACGGACAACTCGCTCGTCGGCTGGAAAGAAGACTTCAACATGGCCTTCGAGACCGACGTCCCCTCGCAGCGCGCGGCCGTCGCCTACCTAGAGCGCGTGGCCCGCGGCGTTACCGGCAAGCTCTACGTCGGCGGCCACTCCAAGGGCGGAAACCTCGCCGTCTACTCCGCGATGAACTGCTCTGAGCAGGCCTACGCGCGAATCGAGAAGGTCTTCTCGCACGACGGCCCGGGCTTTACCGCCGAGGCGATGGCGTCGGGCGACTTCGCCGCGCGTGTGGGCAAGGTGAGCAAGACGGTGCCCGAGTCCTCCGTCATCGGCATGATGTTCGAGCAGCAGGAGGAGTACTCCGTCGTCTGCTCGACCGCACGCGGGGCGCTCCAGCACGACCCCTTCAGCTGGGTTGTGGAGGGGGCCGACTTTGTCCGCGCCGACAAGGTGTCCCGCGGCGCCGTGGCCATCGACCAGTCGATCAACCAGTGGTTCGCCGACATGAGCCGAGAAGAGCGTGCCGGCTTCATCGATGCCCTGTTCCAGGTGCTCTATGCGAGCGGGCAAGACACGCTCGCCGGGGTGCGTGGCAACCTCTCCGAGACCCTGCCTGCTATGGCGGCGGGCTTCGCCGACCTTACCGACGAGCAGCGCGGCTTTCTTTTTCGCGCGCTTGCCGGCCTCGCGAAGGCCTTCGCGCCCGACCTTGAGCTTCCCTCCGCTGGCGGGCTTCTTGCCACGCTGGATCCCCGCAACGCTATGATGATGGGCGATCCGCACAGCCCCTCCGCGAACTAGAGAACTCGATGAGCAGCTCCCGCGTGACCATGAAAGACATCGCCGCCAAGCTCGGCGTCTCGGTGAACACCGTCCATAAGGTCGTGGCAAACAAGCCGGGCGTTTCCGACGCGGTCCGAGCGAGGGTGCTTCTTGCTGCCGAGGAGATGGGATATCGCCGAAACGAGAACGCCTCGGTGCTGCGCCGCCGCGACCTCAAGGTCGTCGTGTGTTTGCCCTCGCCAGAGCAAGAGGGCGGTTTCCATTTTGCCTACCTGTGGAGGGGCGTCGGGCGCTACGAGGCCGAGTCGCGCGACCGCGGCCTGGTGTTCGATGCGCGCCCCTTTAACGTCGGCTGCTATGCCCAGGTGCTCGAGGAGGTGCTCGAGCAGGCCGAGGCGGGGGAACGTCCAGACGGGATGATCGCGCACGCGCCCGTTGAGCCGGGCACGGTCGAGCTTTTGACCAAGATCTCGAAGCTCGGCGTCTCGGTGGTGCTCGTCGATGGCGACTGCCCGTGCACGGGAAGGATCGGCGCCGCCGTGGCCGGTTACCCCGAGGCCGGAAGCCTTATGGCCGAGCAGGCGGCGAACCTGCTTTCCGGAGTTCCCGGCGCAAAGAAGATTCTTCTGCTCGCGGGCGATCCCCGCACAGACGCGCACGCCGATGCGGCCCGAGCCTTCCACGCTTACCTCGACGAGCGCGGCCTCGACTACGCGGTTTGCGACCTCTACGGCGCGCACGAGCGGGCCGATGAGCTGAGAGAGAAGGTCGAGGCGCTTCTTTCCGACGGCAATGCGCCGGGGCTCGTGTGCAGCGTTTTCGACGTCGGATCCAAGGTCGTGGCGGATGCCGTCATGGAGCTGGGGCTTGCGGGAAAGATCTACGCGATCGCGAGCGACCTGTCTCCCGAGAACGTGATCGCCATGCGCCGCGGCGTCTTTGCCAACATCGTGTACAAGGACCCGATCACGCTTGCGTACCGCGGCGCGCGGATGCTCGGCGAGTACCTGCTGCGCGGCGAGATGCCGACCGAGAGCGTGCCGCGCGGCGCCACTGACCTCGTGTTCCACAGCAATCTCGATGAGTATTGCCGCCTTGCGGGCGTCGAGGCCTAACGTCTGCGAACTGTGTCTCGACACAAAGGCCGCCGGGCGCCCACAGTTTGGTTGGGAGGTACTGGCGAGGGACGGCATGGCGTTCGTCTCGCGTCAGCCGTGGGTTCCCGGCGGCAAAAGGAAGACCGTGAATCGAGGTTGTCGCATCCCGCGGTTCAGGCTTGGGCTTTATCGTAGTGGGGGAACGTTCACCTTATCAAGCGTGAATTGTACATTGGCACAAAACGGACCGTTGACGGAAACATTGCTACCGTTCATCTTCGGTTTCACAAGCGGACGTGACCAAAATGTGAACAGTAACGCATCTAACTAGCGCCGCCAGTCGAAAGCGAGGCTCGGTTTTGGTTCCAGGCGCGAGCGCGGGCAGAGTCATTCTGGGCGACTAAAGCCAAACTCCAAAAAGTCGGTGTCTTAATTCGAACCCTCCGGGTATCCAACGCGTTGGCACGACCCGCCAACTGGGCAAACGCTGTCCAAAACAGGTTGGATACTCGGAGGGTCTTGATTAAGACACCGACTTTTGCGGATTTGCCTCGGGACTAGTCGACGAGGACCTTCACGCAGGCCTTCTTGAGCTTTGCGGGGCCCGCCTCGGTGCAGCAGCCGGGCTTGTGGGCGTCGCACGGCGGCGTGACCACGAGGTCGCCCTCATGCATCTCGACCCAGGCCTCGCGCTTGGCGTTTACGTACAGGCCGTAGTCGTCGCCATCGTTGTACTCGCCGAGCGCCTCGAGCTCGCCGACGGGCGCGGTGGCCAGGCGCTCGACGCCGCTGATCACAAAGTGGACGTCCGCGTAGCGGCGGTGCGCCTCGAAGGGCTTTTCGGATGCGGGGACGGTCTCGAACTCCATCACGTTGGCAAAGACGTTGTCGCCGTCGATGTCGTGACGGCCGCACTCGATGTCGGCGAGGTCGTCGCGGCTCAGGAACTCGAGCACCTTGGCCATGCGGTCGGCGGGGATAACGCTCTGCGCGTAGTCGGAAAGCGAGGAGAAGAGCATGCATACCTCCTTTGTTTTGCCGGGGTAGCCCCGGCGCCTCTCGTTATTCGGGATAATACCGCGCCACGCCCGAGGCGTCCGTGACTCGGCGAATGGAGCCGGCCTGGACGAGGTGGTCGAGGTTTGCGATGCTCTCGGCGGCGATGAACCAGCGCGTGAGGAGCGGCACGGCGTCGAGCCCGCCGGCGCCGATCGCGTGCCAGCCGAGGTCGCGGAACAGCTCGCAGGCGCAGCGCCCCGGTTGTTCGCGGACGGCCTTGATTGCCCGCGCGCTGCGGCGCTCGTGGTGGGCGATGTTGGCCTCCGCGCGTTCGGCGATGCTGCCTTCTTGCTCGCCATGCCCCAGAAAAGCCCGCTGAATGCCGAGCTCACCGAGCTTGCGGAGGCTTTGAAGATGAAGGCCGAGCGCGTCGGGCGTGTCTTTCCAGAAGCAGATGAAGGTGGAGCACGCAAAGAGGAGCGCGTCGCCGGTAAACGCGATGCCGAGCCCCGGGTGCCAAAGCACGCAGTGCCCTGGCGTGTGCCCGGGGGTCCCGACGACCTCGAAGTCCCAGCGCCCGCAGCGCACGTGGTCGCCCGGCTGCACGGTCTTTACGGAAACGCCGTCGAGCATGGAGCCCGAGCGCGTTGTCCACATCGTGTTCGCGAGGTCGAGGGCGACGTCGGGCGCGAACCCCTCCGAGGCAAGGCGACCGGCGAGGAAGTCTCGGTACTCGGGCGCGGCGAATGCGCGGAGGTCGGCGAGCGCCTGCTCGCTCATCAGGATGCGCGCGCCGGCGTCGGCCAGCTCGCGCGCAAGTCCGGCGTGGTCCTCGTGCGAGTGTGTGACGAACACGGTAGCGCGCGTGGGGTTTACCCCGAGGCGCACGAGCGCGCGCATGAGGCGCGTGTCGTTGTAGTCGTCTGAGGTGCCCGTGTCGACGATGAGCGCGTCGTCGCCGTCGCGCACCACGTGCACGTTGACGGTTGGCAAGAACGTCCGCTCCATGAGCAGCTCGACGCGCCAGATCTCGGGCTCGTCGCTCACGCGGACGCAGACGAAGCCGTCCGAGTCGAGCGCGAAGCGCTCCGCCTCGGAAATCGGCCCGCAAACACGTATGTCTCGCTCGCTCGTCACAGGCGGGCTCCTTTCGGTATCCATAAGAATCCATTATCTGCCTTGCGTGCTCCTGCCAGCGGGTAGAATCAAAGGTTGCAGATAAGCTAAAGAAAGAGGTAACCATGGCCATGGACGAAGCCGAGAAGCAGCGCATCCGCGAGGAGTTCGAGAGCTCTCGCAATAAGGGCGCCCAGGAGCAGCAGGTCGCCGCTCAGCAGGCCGCCGGGCCCCAGGTCGAGCCCCTCGCCGAGGGCAGCTCGATCAAGCACGTGATCGGCGTGGTCTCGGGCAAGGGCGGCGTGGGCAAGTCGCTCGTCACGGGTATCCTCGCCACCGAGCTCGCTCGCCGCGGCGCCAAGGTCGGCATCCTGGACGCCGATGTCACAGGCCCCTCCATCCCAAAGATGTTCGGCCTTGCCGGCGCCCACGCCTACGCGCAGGACAACCTCCTCATCCCGCAGGAGTCCCGCGGCGGCATCAAGATCATGAGCGCGAACCTCGTCCTCGAGCACGAGACCGACCCCGTTCTGTGGCGCGGGCCCGTCGTGGCGGGCGCCATCAAGCAGTTCTGGGGCCAGACCGCCTGGGGCGAGCTCGACTTCCTGCTGGTCGACATGCCCCCGGGAACCTCCGACGTGGCGCTCACCGTTTTCCAGAGCCTGCCCGTCGAGGGTGTCGTCATCGTGAGCTCGCCGCAGGACCTCGTCCAAATGGTCGTGGGCAAGGCCGTGAACATGGCCAACATGATGAAGGTTCCCGTCATCGGCCTCGTGGAGAACATGGCTTACGTGACCTGCCCGGACTGCGGCAAGAAGATCTACCCCTATGGCCCTTCTCGCCTCGAGGAGACCGCTCGCGCGTTCGGTCTCGTCGAGCTGGGCCAGCTCGGCATCGACCCGGTGCTCGCCGAGGCCTGCGACCGCGGCGACTTCGAGGAGAAACTGCCCGCAGGAACCCTGCCCCAGATGACCGAGACGGTCGTGCAGGTGGCCGAATTCACCGAGTTCCTCGCCAACGAGGGCCTGTAACCCCGTGGCGTCCCCGCAAAAAAAGAAACCCTCTCGGGCAAAGCAGAAAGAAGCGCTCGCCGCCGCGGCCGCCGCGGTTGAGGTGCCAGCTGCCTGCGACGTCGCCGTGGTCGGAGGCGGCGCGGCGGGGCTCGTGGCCGCGACCGTCGCAGCCGAGGCGGGGGCCTCGGTCGTCGTGCTCGAGCGCGACCTCGAGTGCGGGCGCTCCATCCTGGCCACGGGCAACGGCCGCTGCAACTTCGCGAACGAACGCCTCGACGCCTGGCGCTACAACGACCCGGCGTTTGTTCGCGCCGTCTGCGGCGAAGGCGGCGAGTGGCTCGCCGACGTGCTCGGATTCTGGCGTGGCTGCGGCCTCGCTTGGGTGAGCGAGGACGGGCGCCTCTATCCGGCGTCCCTGCAGGCGGCGAGCGTGCGCAATGTGCTGCTCGACCGCTGCCGGCGCGCCGGGGTCGTCCTCGCGCCGGGCAGGGAAACCGACGCGTCGGGCTGGCCCGCCAAATCAGACAGGCTGGAATGGCAGGCGGGGAGCATCCGCCCGAGCGCGGTGATTCTGGCGACGGGCGGCTCCGGTGGGCCGGTGCTGTGCCCTGTGGCCGCGTGTCCCGTTGACGGGCGCGTCTCGCTCGAAGAGCTCGACGGCCGCCGTGCCCGCGTGCGCGCCGTGCTCATGCGCGATGGACAGCAGGTCTTTGCCGAGGTCGGGGAGGTGCTCTTCCGCCCGTGGGGTCTCTCGGGCATCGTGATGTTCGACTTCTCGCGCCGCGCGCTCCCGGGCGACGTCGTCCGCCTCGACCTCACCTGCGGTATCCCCGCAGATGAGCTCGTGGGCCTCGCTCCCGACGGCGTGCTCGACCCGCGCATCGCCTCGGCGCTCGGCGGGAAAGCTGCCGCCCTGGGCCGCGCCCGCGCGCTCGATTTCGTGGTCGAGGGCCTTGCTGAGAAGAATAAAGCGCAGGTCAGCCGCGGTGGCCTTCCGACTTCCGATTTCAATCCGGACACGCTCGCGTCGCGTTCCCGCCCGGGTCTCTATGCCTGCGGCGAGGCGCTCGACGTGGACGCCGACTGTGGCGGCTTCAACCTCGCCTGGGCATGGAAGAGCGGAATGGTCGCCGGCGACGCCGCCGCGCGCGCCGCGCTTTCCCGCCGCGCTGCAAACAACGAAGGGACTGCCTCATGCTAGAGGTCTCCGGCATCCGAATCCGACTATCCCAGCTCGACGGCTCCGACGCCGGCGAGCTCGCCGCGCTGCGCCGCGTCGTCGCAAAGAAGCTCCGCGTGCCCGAGCGTGAGCTCGCGGGGGTCGAGCGCCGGCGCCGCTCCATCGACGCGCGCAAGAAGAACGACATTGTGCTGACCTTCACCGCGCGCGTCGGGCTGCGCGCAGGCGAGGATGCGGAGCGCGCCCTTCTGGGCAAGCTCGCCCGGGCTCGCGCCGAGAAGGGCGTGAGGCTCGTGGCCGAGAAGCCCTTCTTGTTCCCCGAGCCGGTCGGGTGCGTGCCCGACCGCCGCGTCGTCGTGGTCGGAGCGGGGTGCGCGGGCCTTTTCTGCGCGCTGTCGCTTGCCCGCGCGGGCCTGCGGCCGCTGCTCGTGGAGCGCGGCGACGACGCGAGCCGCCGCGGCGAGGTCGTCTGTGCGCACAACGCGACGGGCGTCCTCGACCCCGAGAGCAACATCCAGTTCGGCGTCGGAGGAGCCGGCACGTTCTCGGACGGCAAGCTTCAGACGGGCACAAAGAGCCCGGCCCACCGCCTCATCCTCCAGGAGTTCGTCGACGCGGGCGCCCAGCTCCAGATCCTGTGGGATGCGAAGCCCCACGTGGGCAGCGATGTCTTGCCCGGCGTGGTCACGAACATCCTGCGCCAGATCGAGGAGGCGGGGGGAGAGGTGCGCACGCGCTGCCGCATGACGGACCTCGAGGTCGACGGCGGCGCGGTGCGCTCGGTCGTCCTGACGTCCCAGGCCGCGGACGGCGCGTTTAGCGAGGAGCGCGTCGAGGTCTCGGCCGTGGCGCTGGCCTGCGGCCACTCCGCCCGCGACGTGTTCGAGCTTTTGCGAGACCGCGGCGTTGCCATGGAGCGCAAGACCTTTGCCATGGGCGTGCGCATCGAGCACCTGCAGGCCAACGTGGACCGTGCGCTCTACGGGCCCGCCGCCGGTAATCCCGCCCTCGGCGCGGCGCCGTACAAGCTCTCCGAGCACCTGCCGAGCGGCCGTTCCGCGTTCAGCTTCTGCATGTGCCCGGGCGGTTACGTCGTCTCGGCGGCGTCCGAGCCGGGCGGCGTGGTGACCAACGGCATGAGCCTCTCGGACCGCGCGGGCGCAAATGCGAACTCGGGGCTTCTTGCCAACGTGTTCCCGACCGACCTGCCGGGCGACGACGTGCTCGCCGGCGTGGCGCTTCAGCGCGAGTGCGAGCGGGCGGCGTTTGCTGCCGGCGGCGGGGGCTATGTGGCCCCGGCGCAGCTCGTGGGCGATTTTTTGCGCGGCGAGGCGTCGAGCGCCGGCGGCTCCGTTGTCCCCACCTACCCGCGCGGCGTCGCTTGGGGAAGCATCGACGGGTGCCTGCCGCCCTACATCGTGGAGACCCTGCGCGCCGCCATTCCGCGCATGGCACGCCACCTGCACGGCTTCGACGCCGCAGACGCCGTCCTCACCGGCGTCGAGACGCGCTCGAGCTCGCCGGTGCGCGTGACCCGCGGCGACGACGGGCAGAGCGTGAGCACCCGCGGGCTGTGGCCGGTGGGCGAGGGCGCGGGTTACGCCGGCGGCATCATGTCCGCCGCGACCGACGGCATCCTCGCCGCCCAAAAGCTCGCCGCCGCGTTGTCCTGAGGGGGTGCCGTTTCAGGCGCATGACCATACGGCGCCCGAGGGTGCTGGTTGTATGAAAAGACGAACAGGTGTGCTAGAATCGGGCGCACTCAAATCACGTTCGGGGGAGCAATATGGCCCAGGAATCCATCGTCATCCGTGGCGCGCGCGAGCATAACCTGCGAAACGTCGACGTCGACATCCCGCGCGACAAGCTCGTCGTCATCACCGGCCTCTCGGGCTCGGGCAAGTCGAGCCTGGCCTTCGACACCATCTACGCCGAGGGCCAGCGCCGCTACGTCGAGTCTCTTTCCAGCTATGCGCGCCAGTTCCTGGGACAGATGGACAAGCCCGACCTCGACTCCATCGACGGCCTCTCGCCGGCGGTCTCCATCGACCAGAAGACCACGTCCAGAAACCCTCGCTCCACCGTGGGCACCGTCACCGAGATCTACGACTACCTGCGCCTGCTGTATGCCCGCGCCGGGGAAGCGTTCTGCCCGAAATGCGGCAAACCGATCCGCCAGCAGACAATCCAGCAGATGGCCGATTCGGTCATGGCCCTGGGAGACGGGGAAAAAGTCATGATCATGGCACCTGTCGTCGATGGACACAAAGGGACGCACCAGAAGGTCCTGTCCCGGCTGGTAAAAGACGGATATGTCCGGGTCCGCGTCGATGGGGAAGTCTTTCTCCTGTCGGATAATATCCCTCTGGAAAAAAATAAAAAGCATACCATCGAAGTCATTGTCGATCGCCTGGTCATCAAGGACAGCATCCTGACGCGGTTGACCGATTCTCTGGAAACGGCTGCGAAATTAGGCGAAGGCATCGTCCATGTCTTCCGCATGAGCACCAAAGAAACGGTGACATTCAGCCAGCATTTTGCCTGCCCGGATTGTCATGTGAGCCTGCCGGAAATCGAGCCTCATCTGTTTTCTTTTAACAGTCCCTTTGGTGCCTGCCCGGCCTGTTCCGGCATCGGCAGTACCATGGAAGTCGATCCTCATCTGTGCCTGCCCCACGGCGATGTATCCTTTGCCAATGGCTGCATTGCGGCTCTCAGCAGCAATCCCGATTCGTGGTTTATGCGCCAGCTGGGCGGTCTCCTGAAGCCCTATGGATTTACTATACAGAATTGTTATGACGACCTGCCGGAAGAACTGCAGCAGAAAGTGCTCTACGGTTCGGATGATGAATGCGTCTTTGAATATGAAAATCTGCGCGGTGAAGTCAAGACGTTCTCGACGCCCTTTGAAGGAGTCATCCCCATGGTGCGCCGCCGCTACCGGGAAGCTTCATCGGATATGATGCGCGACCAGTTTGGACAGTTTATGTCGGTCAAGCCGTGTACGACTTGTCATGGGGCGCGGCTGCGGCCGGAAGCGCTGGCTATCAAAATCGGCGGACTGGACATTCATCAGCTGACGGACTTATCGGTCACAGATATGATCCACTTTTTTGATACGTTGGAACTCAGCCACCGGCAGCAGCTCATTGCAAAGCAGATTCTCAAAGAAATCAGGGCCCGTCTCGATTTCCTGCGGACCGTAGGGTTGGAATATCTGACCTTGTCCCGGACTGCAGGCACTTTGTCGGGTGGGGAAGCGCAGCGTATCCGCCTCGCTACGCAGATTGGCTCCGGCCTGGTCGGCGTCCTGTATATTCTCGATGAACCGTCTATCGGCCTTCATCAGCGGGACAATGATAAACTGCTCGGTGCCCTGAAACATCTACGTGATCTGGGAAATACCCTGATTGTCGTGGAACACGACGAAGATACGATGCGGGCAGCCGATTATATTCTCGATATCGGGCCGGCAGCCGGGGAACACGGAGGACAGATCGTCGCCCAGGGGACGGCAGAAGATATCATGGCATGCCCGGAATCGCTGACCGGACAGTATCTGAAGGGAACGAAGTACATTCCCATTCCGGCACAGCGCCGTCCGGGCAATGGGACGCAGATTGAAATCATCGGTGCGGCAGAACACAATTTAAAGAATATCGATGTAGCATTTCCCCTGGGGACGCTCACCGTTGTGACCGGTGTATCCGGGTCAGGGAAATCGACGCTGGTCCAGCTCCTGAACGGACTGTTGCAGCCGACACAGGGAACGGTTACGGTCGATGGCATGGACATCAGCCAGAAAACAAAAGAAGCCATGCAGATGCGCCACAAAGTGGGGATGGTTTTCCAATATCCGGAATATCAGCTCTTTGAAGAAACCATCGCCAAAGACATCGCCTTTGGCCCCCGTAATTTCGGCCTTAGCGATGACGAAATAGAAGATCGGGTCAAAGAAGCCATGGAGTTTGTCGGGCTCGATTATAAAACCTATGCCGACCGGTCTCCCTTCCGCCTGAGCGGCGGGCAGATGCGCCGTGTCGCTATTGCCGGTGTCATTGCCATTCATCCCCAGTATCTCATTCTGGACGAACCATCAGCCGGGCTGGACCCGGCCGGGCGCAGGGAGATTTTTGCAGAAATCCAGCGCTGGCACCGGGAAAAGAATATTACGGTTATTCTCGTTTCCCATAATATGGATGATATATCCCGCATGGCAAGCCGTCTGATCGTTCTTTCCCAGGGACAGATCTGTATTGACGGGGAACCGCTGGCCGTTTTTGCAACGGAACAGGAAACGCTGCACCGTGCCGGCGTCTCTGTCCCACCTGTTACGGAAGTGCTGCAATATCTGAAAGGAAGAGGAC
>ERZ507026.196-NODE-196-length-33603-cov-5.996930_pt1 | contig 33603 bp, 30 predicted proteins | sample MGYA00512876_ERZ507026 | MGnify/ENA metagenome assembly ERZ507026 | reverse complement strand
AAAAGTTCTTTTCGTCATGCCTAAATTTAATCCAATATTCACATTTTCAAAGATCAATTTAAAACTAACTAAAAAATCTAGTTATTTTATATTTTCAAACTTTTTCATAAAAAATACTTGAATTTTATATAGTTAGCTCCTTGTTGTGTACCACTTGCGGTTTCATATCGAATTTCATCTTCCATATATCCTGCTTTAAGTGTTTTCCAAATCATATCTAGCACCGTTCCATCTGACACATACTTATTAAGAACCTTCATAAGTTTCTTATGAGGTATATTGTCGAAGTAACCTTTTATATCAAAATCATAGATATATAGATATCCACTTTCTAATCTAGACACAATCTTCTTGATGGCTAATTTTACATCTCTGTTAGGTCTGAATCCACAGGAATTGTCGTGAAATACGTTTTCTTCAAAGAAGGGCTCAAGTTTAGTGACCAGTGCTTGTTGCACCACCCTGTCTTTAATAGTTGGTATTCCCAGAGGTCTGAGCTTTCCATTTTTCTTCGGTATATATTTTCGCCTTACCGGAGAAGGCCTGTACGTCTTTGTTCGAAGTTCATCCAAAATCAAATCGATATTGTCATCTAGATTTTCCTCGAACATTTTGATACTGACTTTATCAATACCGGCACAGCCTTTGTTCTTCTTCACTTTACGAAAAGCTTCTGTAAGAACATCTTTGTGCAGTACCTTTCCATACACACTAAATAATTTGAATTTTAATGGTTCATTCATAATGTCTTTTCTTATCTCCTTTCTTCTGTCATGTAGTATCTTTTAAGGTTAATACGAATATTCTTAAAATTTGCACTTACACAACTACATCTACTCAAAGCTCACAAGGTGTTACCACTTCGCTCCATTATATTTCTATAACTTCTTCGCTACTATTAGTAACTCTGACTTCTCCATACACTATCCATCATTTCGCTACGCTTATAGATGGTAGTCCATTAAATATGGAGACCTCACAGGATCATCTGTGCCTTCCCTTGAACTCATGCCTCCTGCTTTCACATCCAGTATTAACAGATATCGATATAGTCATTGGTATCTATTCATAGGATTTCTGCTTTTTTTCGCAGCATCATCAATACTGAACGCCACATGTGCATTGATAGATTGGTGCCTGAGTTCTCGCTTTAACTCCCTTCACACACCCCCTCACGAGAATGCATTGAGTATGGCTTACTACTTGGCTATATCCTTAGTAGACAAAGTATTTCAACCTTGTTGGGACTGTTTTACTTCAATGACTTTTGTATAGTGTTACGAGTATCTTGTACTTTATTGTCTCTAAAATAAAAACAGTTGATAATCATTGATTTAGATTATCAACTATAAGCACGACTGCCTGTCGTACAAAAAAGTATGCCACATTGGCATACTCTTACGCATCCGAACGCGAAAAGGCATTTTTCATATTGTTGCTTAACTCATACAAAACTTTATTCAAGGTATCTTGTGTTAAGGCTTTCGCAATAGCAGCCATCTCTTCATTGGCCTGCTGACAAAGCGTGATTTTTTTACCAGCCTCTGCTTGGGCAATCAAAGCATCGTATTTATGCAACAATGCGTGAGCTTTTGCCGCCACTTGATTCTGATATCTTTCGATATGAATCAACGATTGTTTATAACTTGCATCAGCCATTGCCGCCAACAAGCGGCTTGACCAATAGAAATTATCGGTTGATACATCCCCTGTTGTATTGTTTAAATACGCTGGTGTTTGTTCGATATCCACATAGAATGGAACCAGGGCATTAAAGGCATTAGATGCATAGGCAACCCATTCAATGGTTGGCGCTTTTTCTCTTACTTGAATCACTGCTAAGAAATCATTCCGGTTAACACCAATGGAACGGAACATACCAGCTTGTGATGTATCTCCAGCACTTAAATATGGATCATATGGTGTTCCCTGAAAATGATTTGATAAAGCATATTTTACATCTTCTATCGTAATTTTCTTTTCTGGTACCATACACCAAGGTAAGTCGTCGGCTTGTGGGCCTTTTTGATCCCATTGGGCATCATGCGGATTAAAATAGCGTCCCATAGCCCATGCCCTTGGCGTATTGTAGATGTGATCTGAATCATCGTGTGAGCCAAATACATCACGAGGATGGAAGGTGCCATCCAATGAAAGATCCAAATGATACGTTGCGACAAATTCCTGTAAATCTTTGGAACAAAGATAATTCTTCGTATCAGTAAAATCAAAGGCATCAATGCCAAGTTGGTTTGGCATCATCACATATACATCATCTGGTACGCGTCTAGCCATCCAATGATGTCCGCCAATGGTTTCTAACCACCAAATTTCGTCAGTATCCGCAAACGCAATCCCATTCATTTCATAGGTTCCGTAAGTTTCTAATAAAGAGCCCAGGCGTTCTACCCCTTCTTTAGCCGTATGAATATAAGGTAAGACAATATAAACTAAATCTTCTTCCCCGATTCCCTTTTCAACCAATGGATCGGCGCCTAAAACGCGTGGATTAGAGGTAATTGTTTCCGTAGCTGTCATCGCTACATTGGCTGCATTAACACCACTAGCCGCCCATATACCTTTTCCTGCTTTGGCATTTGGCATGGCGGTATATCGCATGGGATTATCTGGCAAATCAATTTCAACACCAGAAATCAAGGATTGATATTTTCTCGCTTGTTGGCTAGGTTCTGTAACTACAAATTTCTTTGGTGTAAAAGAACCAGCGCCTGAATCATCGTTTCTGGCGATGATACAAGAACCATCATATGAGGCTTTCTTTCCCACTAAAATTGTTGTACATGGCATAATGCATTCCTCCTTAAAACTATTTTTCTTGCTTTAATCCTTTATGCACCAAAACACTTAGCACAATGGTAATAACCATACATGGTAAAGTGTTTCCGACTGGTGTATCAATCGTCATAAGCCAGCGATATGCAATGAATCCAATAAACCATAATACAAGGTTTAAAACATCAAAGGCTTGACTGCGCTTATCATTCTTTAAGATAAAGAAATCCGCAATCTGAATCGCAATCATTGGGGCAAAAACCGATCCAATTAAATATAAGAAATTTGTGATATTATCCATTGGATAACAAATTGCTGCAACCATGCCAATCACAGTCACAACCATTGCCACATGTTTGCCACTCCATTTTGACACAATGGATTCATTGGAAACTCCAGCTGAATAAGCATCTAGAAAAGTTGTCGTAACTGTTGAGAAGACAATGATTAATAAACCAACAATTCCTAGTCCGGCTTTTAACATCATTTGCGCAATATCGTATTCTCCTGTAAATAAGGCAGCGCCTAAACCAATCAAATACATCCAGCAACTTACAATTCCATACACTACACTACTCACTAAACTGGCTTTTACTGGATCTTTGGCTTCGCGGGTATAATCACTGATCAAAGGTAACCAGCTCAACGGCATCGCCACGGCTAATTCTACACCAGCTCCAAATGTCATTGTATCACTTGTCAAGGCTACTGCGTGACCATCAAAGAAAATAAACTTGCTTAACATTAATGTCAAAATAAATAAAGCTGCCATCGCAACGGTATTAAGTTTGCCTAGATTGGTAATTCCAATGGCAATCCAAACTAAGATCAGAGCCCCGATGATCAAACACCAAACCCAAGCGCCCGTATGAACTACGCCATTGGCAGCCAGGGCCCCATCATAGATCATGATGGCTGTCCAGCCAACGAGTTGTAAAACATTCAAGGCCGCAAAGAGTAAGCATCCTTTTTGACCAAAGCTCATTTTGGTTGAATCCATAGCGCTTAAGCGCATCTTTCCTCCAATAACTCCGGCTAAGAATAATAAAACGCAACCAATCACGTGCCCTAACAAAATTGCTAAAAGTCCTACTTTAAATCCTAAAGGAGCTAAGTAAGTTCCGGTTAAAATTTCCGCAATCGAAAGACCGGCTCCAAACCAGATCAATCCATTTTCAAATAAAGAAGTTTGTTTCATGCATCTTTCTCCTTGCTGAATTCATTATCCAGCGCAAAAGAATGATCCATTGGACCAGACCCTTTTCCTAAATCTAACATGGCACTCAAAGCCCCAGAAATATAATCTTTGGCCCGTTGTACCGATGCTTCCAAGTCATACCCTTTAGCTAGGTTTGAAGCAATTGCACTTGATAAAGTACATCCGGTTCCATGTGTATTGGAATTGTTGATGCGTTTTCCTTTAAACCAATGATATGAACCATTTGTATATAATAAGTCATTGGCATCATTGATCTGATGTCCACCTTTGACTAAGGTTGCACAACCTAAGTTCTCGGAAATCTTTTTGGCAGCCTCTAGCATATCGGCTTCATTGGAAATTGTCATGTCCGCTAAGATTTCTGCTTCGGGAATATTTGGTGTAATAACCGTAGCTAAAGGTAATAAAGTACTCTTTAAGGTTCCAATCGCATCGTCACTAATCAGTTTGGCTCCACTGGTTGCAACCATGACGGGATCTACCACAATGTTTTTGGCGTGATATTCCTGTAATTTTTTGGCAATCATCTCAATCAATTGCGAACTGGAAACCATACCGATTTTAACGGCATCAGGATAGATATCCGTAAAAATCGCATCGAGTTCCTTCTCTAAAAAATCTGGTGTTACTTCCATAATATCTGTAACACCTAAAGTATTTTGTGCCGTTAATGCGGTAATAGCACTTGTGGCAAAGACATGGTTTGCACACATTGTTTTGATATCCGCCTGGATACCAGCGCCTCCGCTGGAATCACTTCCAGCAATTGTTAATGCTGTTTTCATCATAAAACTCCTTCCTGCATTATTTTCTATCGCGACATAAGGTGGTGCCCCCAATTTGCCGCCAATCTTCTATATAACCATCGCAATCCGATGATATATCCTCACTATCTTGTACCCCAACTACTTGAAACCCTGCTTTTTTTGCGGTCTGAATACAATGCGATGCATCTTCAAACACAAATACATTTTCGGGTTTTTGGTGAAAGTATTGGGCACAGGCTAAATAAATATCGGGTTCCTTTTTCGATTTTCCAATCTCCGTACAAGTAAAGATCTTCTCAAAATACGCATCGATGCCTAGTCTTTGTAAAGCTTGTTGAACTAAAGCTTTATCCGAAGTTGTCGCAATCACATTCCGGGAATCAAAATGGGAAATAAAGTCTTTAAAGCCTGGCTTCAATTGCACTTCTTCGCGATAAAATGTCGCAAGTTGCTTTAAGACTTCGGCTTTAATTTGGGCTTCGCTACAACTTAGTTGATAATGTTCTTTTATATAGCTAGAACTTTCTTCTAAACTCATCTTGGCAACGATTTGATCTAAATTAGCCTCTGGCACTTTACCGAGACTTCTTACCGTTCGGCTTGCCAAAACATCCCATATTTTCATGGAATCTAGAATGGTTCCATCGACATCAAAGATGCTATACTTCATGACTGAACCATATCCATCGTTCGTTTCTTTAATTCTTTGGTTGCGGCTTTAATATCCTTTTGGGCAAAGATTGCACTGATAACCGCAATACCACAAATGCCGCTTCCTTTTAATTCCGAAACATTTTCTTTGGTGATACCACCTATGGCAATAACTGGAATATCCACAGCTTGGCAAATGGCTTTTAAGGTTTCAAAACTAACATCTTCGGCATCATCTTTGGATCCCGTTGGGAATACGGCTCCAACGCCTAAATAATCGGCTCCATGTTTTTGTGCCAACAGAGCTTGTTGGACATTTTGGGCAGAAACACCAATGATCTTATCGGGTCCAAGACGTTTTCGCACATCTAGAGCTTCCATATCACTTTGACCAACATGTACGCCATCGGCATCAATAGCCAGGGCAATATCTACATTGTCATTGATCACAAAAGGAACTTGATACTTCTTACATAGTTTTTGAATCTCTTTTGCTTCGGCCAAGAAAATATCGTCATCCAAACTCTTTTCTCGCAATTGAAGAAATGTTGCTCCACCTTGTAAGGCCTTTTCCACTTGATTTTCGAGTGTTTCATCTTTTAACCAGTGACGATCTGTTACTGCATACAACAATAAATCTTCTTTAGCGAATTTCATATTTAGCACCCTTTTCTAGAGTTGCTCCATCCATATGATAAATGGCATCAATAATTCGATTACGATAGGTTGCATTCCCATCGGATGTTTCCATATGACTCCAAGCAATTTCTCCGGCTAGTCCCATCGTACATACACTAGCGGCAACTGCTTCAAGCGCATGATCTGGATTAGCCGTCACAAAGGCTGTTGTCATACCAGATAACTGGCAACCCGTTCCGGTAATTTTTCCCATCTCTTTACGACCATTGTAGATGACATAACATGTATCACTATCCGCAACTAAATCGATAGCTCCGGTAATCGCAATAATCGAACCGGTTGTTTGCGCAAAGTCTTTAGCAAATTGAACCATGGTATCTAGATTTTCTTTTGTGACCGCATCAGCTACATCTGCATCAACGCCCTTAGTCGTTCCAGACCCTAATACCAAAGTTTTAATTTCGGAAATATTTCCCCGAATAACCGAAAAATGAATGGCTTTTAATAAATCGTTTGCGGTATTGGTACGCAAAGCACTTGCCCCAGCTCCAACTGGATCTAATAAAACCACATGATCTAGCGCATTGGCTTTTTTACCAGCTCGAAACATCCCTTCAATCGAACTTTTATTTAAGGTTCCAATATTAATATTTAACCCTCCACAAATTGATGTAATGTCTTCTACATCTTCCGGTTCATCACTCATAATCGGACTTGCTCCACAAGCTAAAATCACATTAGCTACATCATTCACCGTTACATAGTTGGTAATGTTGTGTACTAATGGGCATGTCTTTCGCACATTATCTAAACAATCTTTTAACATAAGATCCTCCTTCTAGGAAACAAAAAAGCGGCAGAGAACCTGGTCTGCAGCTAACAATCAAAGTAAGATATTCTCCCTACGTTGGCATTATCCAAATCAGGTTTTGGGTCAAGGTATTTCTACCTACTCTCAGCCTTTCAGCTCCCCATTTTTTAACAGGAATATTATAGAACGAGTTCCATGCAAAATCAATTGAGCATTTGATGGAATCCCTTCTGCTTATTTTGTTTGAAAAATTTATCGACAAACCTTTGATTCCCATCTGAATTTGTTCGCTTATTATATCCATCAAAGAATCTACGCAAAACAGGTACAATGATGTAAAGTAACTTAAATCCCTTGAAATAAGGGCCATATCCATTTTTTTTCATCTTATAAGTGTTAAAGTATTTTTCACGCAAACTTCCTAACTTCAAAAATTTTGCATCCTTCAACAGATAAACCGTTTGCGAAATCACATTAGAAAAAGAGCACGGCGATTCCCATCACGGGTAGTCGCCGTACTTTATTGAAATAGTATTTTATTCGGTGAATCGATCTTTATATCGCGTTTTCTTGGAAACAAGGATTATTCCAGCTAAACCACAAATACTCACAAACATCACAGAAAGCCAGAGGAATGTCTGTGTACTTTCTCCTGTCTTAGGCGTATTGTTTTGTCCAGGCTTGGTTGATTTGGTCACCTTCGCATTGCCTTTGGCAATGGTATAACTTACTTCCCTTGTACCAGTAAAATTACCACCCTCGTTTGCGATAATCGTCAGAGTATAAGTTCCTGCATTCTTAGCAATATTGCCTGTCACCATATAGGCATCTGCTGGAACCTCTATTCCATCCACCTCTACTTTGGCAATGGTTTGTGTTTGTTTCCTACCATTGTAGGTCAAGGAATCACCCAAAGTTACCTTTGCATCTGAAATGTCTTTCGGATTAATGGTGAAAACTCCAGGCTTATAAGTGATACGATAGTTCTCATTCTGATTAGCGCCGAACAGGTTCCGTATGGACTGAATGATTGAGCTCTCGTCATCCACAAAGATCGTGTAACCACCAGGTTTCACATCTTCTCCCTTTTCACGTTCCACCTTGATTCCCTTAAGCGTATCATTACCAACTAGACCATCGTTCAATACCTCATAGGTCAGCTCAGGATCCGAATCACCATAAATCTTGGAAGCATCCTTCGCCTTTACGGTAATAGCTTTTGGCTCAACCGTAATATTGATTTTCTTAGAAACTGGCGTATGGTTGTCTCCTTCTGGAACAGATACAGTGATCGTTGCCAATCCTTTATTATGGATAGTTACAGTACCATCTTTAGAAACCGTAACTACATCTTTATTACTGCTCTTATAAGATATCGTTCCTGTAGTAGAAATCGCATCTACAATTTGGAACGGTGCATCACCATAGGTCTTGACATAACTTAGCGTAGTAACTTCTAAATGTCCGGAAACTTTTTTCACCTTAACATCTACTGTCTTCGTATCTCCAAGATAGTTGTCTGTTTTGGCAAGCTTCACAGTAATCTTTGCACTTCCGGCCTTATGAAGGGTTACGTTACCCTTTTCATCCACAGTTAAGATATTCGTATTACTGCTTGTATAACTTAGAGCTCCTTCACCTTTTCGACTTACTTCCAATTTGAAATTCTCATCACCATACTTCTTTTCCGGAATAGCTGTCACATTCAGCTTTGGATCAGCACGCAATACATCGAATTTTTCTTCTGTAGATCCAGTCAGCTTGTAATTTCCCATGTCTTTTCCGGCTAGGCCAGCATTGACACGATAGCTTCCAGCTTCTATAGGAGCATTGGTTGTATTTTGAATTGTTGTACCATTATTGGTGTTACCAGAATAACTTAGCGTAGTTGATACATCATCTCCAGAAACTACACCATTTAAGCTAGCAGTAGCTGGCTTGACGTTGCCATAGGTGCCGCCATTTGGATTAATGGTAACTGTCACGTCTTTTCTAAGAATATTGGCTGTTGCACTATCCTGGTTGCCCGATTCAGCTAACTTATAGTTTTTGGCAGCATCTCCACTCAAAGTAATGTTGGAAATGTGGACCATTTTGTCTGTGCCAGCATTCTTGTCGGCAAAGGTTCCTGTTGCCGTAACCGTCGGTTTTTTACCATCAATAATGCTTACTGTAACATGCGAGTAGTCAAGTGTTGCATCCGTAGTACCATCGTATGTTTTATCCTTTACTCTGATTCCAAAAACCCTAACTGCATATGGTTGAATCGTAACAGTAGCTGTCTGTACCTCACTATCTGCATAGTTAGCTTTAGCTTTCACATAATACTGGATATGATAGTCTCCCGCATCTTTTCCTGTCAGCATGACTAGACCAGCTTTCCACTCATCCGTATCACTTAAACGGTACATCAAAGTACCTCCGGTTGTGGTAGCATTTAGCACAAGATTCTGATTCTGACCATTATAGGTTAAATCCGCAGCAAATTTTACATTGGCACTTGCAGTAAGCTTAGTAATCTCAAAATTCGCTACTGCAGTTTTGCCACCAATGGTGACTTTTGCAGCATATTTGCCTACATTTGTTGGAGCCGTTTGGCTCTGAGTATATATCGTACCATCCCGGCCTTCATAGCTTATGGCACCTGCAGCAGCACCAGTAATATTGGTAATTTCATTCTTGGTAATGCTTGCCCTGTTGTAGGCTTTTCCGGTATATTCCATATTCTCAGCAGAAAGAATAAGCTGTGGCCATTTATCTTTATACATACATTCATTTAAAGGACAAATAGCTTTTACAACATTTCCTTCGGCTTCATAATGCCACTCATGGATCTGCTTCCACTTTGCAGTATAGGTTGCGTTTCCTGTCACTTTATCGGCTACTTTTGCATCCCATCCATCAAATATGTAGCCAGAACGAGAAGGCGTTCCTTTAAAGCTAGGTGTATCTAAGCCAGAGAGCAAATCAGTTGTAACCTGGTCTTTAAAGGCTACTCCACCTACACCATCTGTGTAAGTAACCGTATATTTTGCCTCTTCATCATCGGCTTTATTGTTATGATTTATGTCTTCCTTCCAATATGCATAGAGCGTAACATTTTGTTGAGAAGAATCAAAATGAATTATCGCGCCCGGTCCCACAGCCTTCCAACTTACACTTTTGTCATTACGAACCTTAGTCCAACCCAAAAATACATATCCATAGCGTGTCGGCTCTATTTCAGAAAGAGGATAGCGAACCCAAGGACCATCCCTAGTTCCTTTACAATCCAAAGGTGCACCGACTCCACCATTAGCGTCATAATGTAGAGTATAAGTCGGCGCTTTTTTTAAAATCATGGAACTCTTGGCTTTTGTCTGTGTCTCCTCATTAACGGATGCAGAAGGTTGTTCACTCGTCTGAGGAGGCGTTTCTGTTTCCGTTACAGGAGTTTCTGTTTCCGGTGCAGGAGTTTCTACCGGAGGCTGCTCATTGTTGCTTTCTATTATATTTTCATTCGGTGTTTCTTCCTGCGTATCCACCTGCATTTCTGTGGTTTCATTACTTGAGTTCACATCATCTTCCGCATACGCAGCTAAAGGCTGTAAAGAGAACACCATGGCAAGAGAAAGCAGTAACGCTAAAAATCTCTTTTTCATACGCATTTTCCTTTCTTATTTAGATTTTGACTGTTTCTGAGAAGGTGGTATTTCTAGAAAAGCTAAGTGATACAAAGGTATCTTTGCCTAACAAAAAGTCACCTCTCTTTGAAAACAGCAAAGGCTAGAAACAAGGTATAATACACCCTGTCTAGGCTTTTTTTGTTTTGAAATATCTACCCAAATTAGAAGGTAAAAATGAAAATAAGTTCACAATGGTAAATAGAAAATGGAAATAAGAAAATCTAGTTATTATAGAAGGTAAAAAAGTACAAACTGAGAGAGTAAATTATTATTTATTATACAAAAGGGTATAGTTCCCCTTACCCAACGTTCTATGTAATTTTAGTGTATCAAAATGCCTCGAATTTGCAAGTTTGACAAAGCCAAGTAATAAGCAATTTAAGGTAGTTAATTTATAGAAAAGTATTGTGTCAATTGACTAAATTCATTGAGCATTTCAGTAACACTTTCTAACAATACTGACTATACTAAGCCTTGAAAGAAGGTAATAGTATGTTAAGTAAAAATGTTGCGAAATTACTAAACAACCAAGTCAACAAAGAATTTTATTCTGCGTATTTGTATTTAGATTTTGAAAACTTCTATAAAGATAAGAGCTTAGATGGGTTTGCGAATTGGTACCATGTACAAGTCCAAGAAGAAGTGGCACATGCTCAATTGATGATGCAATATTTGCAGGACAACGATTACTCAGTAACTTTAGAAGCAATTGATAAACCAAATATTCCGTTATCCGATTTAATGGATCCATTAAAAGCTGGTTTAAAACATGAACAATATGTAACTGAACTTATCCATAATTGTTATGCCGCAGCTTATGAAGAAAAAGATTTCCGAACTATGCAGTTCCTTGACTGGTTTGTCAAAGAACAAGGGGAAGAAGAAAAGAATGCTTCTGATATGATTTCACGTTTTGATCTTTTTGGTCACGATGCCAAAGGTTTATACGATTTAGATGCCGAATACAAAACTCGTACTTATGTTGCTCCTAGCATTATGACAAACAACTAAACCCAATTAGTTGGACACAATTGAATTGACTATGATTGTAAGGCTTGATATCTTGCTTGGCAAGGTATTAAGCTTTTAATTTTGTTTGAATTTGTTCATTATTATAGTAGTCTATCCAAAATTGTAAGTAGAAAATAGAACTTTTTCTACATACTCATTCTTATATTACGCTACAATAATTTTGATTTTATTTTCCTTACAAATATTTTGAATTCTATCATCCACTTGATCTGTTACTAAGAAATCAATTTGATTCCATTTGAATCGATAATCTTATAAAGACTATCAAAATCTTTATGTCCCAGGGCATCGACAATCTTTTTCCAAGTTACTTTTCTTAAGATTGTAGGGCCAAAGACCATGACTATAGAAAAGATCACAACAACGACAATCAACCAGGTATTCTTCATAATTTGTCCTCCTTTTAATCTACTAACGCTCATTCTATGGTACAAGCTCAAAAATTTCAACGTAATAATACCGGGTATTTCTACCCGGTATGTTTATCCTTTCCAATTATCGATGGGTTTGCCCCCCCCCGAAGTATATTTACGAACAATCAATTCGTGGCAGCCACTTAAGCACTGCATTAATTTCGGGTTAAACTGACCACAACGTCCATTGAGAAGCATCTGTAAAGCTTCTTGATGGCTATACGCATCTTTGTATACACGTTTACTAACTAAGGCATCATAACAATCGGCAACCGATACCACTTGTGCCGCAATGGGAATTTCATCCCCTTTTAATCCATCTGGGTAGCCTTTGCCATCCCACTTTTCATGGTGCCAACGACAAATATCATGCATATAACGAACCAATGGTTCTTTTGGGTAATCCGTCAATTGATCAATCATATTTGCGCCAAGAGTCGTATGCGTTTTAATAATTTCAAACTCTTCATCCGTTAGACGACCTGGCTTATTCAGGATTTCTTCAGGAATTCCAATCTTACCAATATCATGTAGCGCCGAAGCAATCGAAATCTGCTTACGGGCTTCTCGCGTTAATGGATATTCATCTGTAATTGCCGATAAACGTTGTAACAAGATTTCCGTAATCTGTTCTACATGCACAACATGGGGACCACTTTCACCGTTTCGAATCTCGACAATCTGCGAAAGAATCATCGTCATCATACGAGAGTCTTTTTCGCGAACTTCCATTTGTTTACGAATAGCTCGTTGTAGTTTTCTTTGACGTTGATACAAACGAATCAAGTTATCCACACGTTTTTGAACAATATCAAAGGAGAATGGTTTGCGGATATAATCCGAAGCTCCTAGTTCATAACAACGACTAATGACATGTTCATCGGATTCTCCACTAATCATCATGACGGGGATCTCTTCCACCCAATTGTTTTGATACATGTAATTCAAAGTATCTAGACCATCTTGTCTAGGCATCACAATATCCAAAAGCACGAGATTAATCGTTTTTATATTCTCTTCAACGATTTTTATAGCTTCTAAACCATCTTCTGCTTCCAAGATGTTGTATTTATCTTTTAAGATTTCACCTAGGACAAAGCGGTTCATTTCAGAATCATCGACAATCAAAATAGTCGGCTTATCTTCCAGGTCTTTCTGTTCCATTGCTTCTACTTCGTTATCTAAATTCCACTCAGTAATCACCTGGTTTTTGTGATTCTTTGCTAAGTGTAAGAAACGATCTGCTTTCGCAAAAGATTCTTCCCGGGTTTCTCCCTCTGAAACCAAAGCTCCAATACTAATGGATAATTGAATCTTTCCATAGCCTGGCACCATCGTTCTATGTACCGCTTCACGAATGTATTCCAGTTTGCGTCCGAAGCTCACCTCATTGATTCCTTCTAGAATCAATAAGAAGATATCTCCATCATAGCGAATAATTTTATCCTCATTGCGGCAATACTTCTTGATAATATCGACAATGAGGCCTAAGGCTAGTTGGCCTACTTGGTGACCATATGTCTCATTGATAGATTTAAAATCATCTACATCAATTAATGCGACCCCAGCTGGTTTGGTATTATCCTTTTCCATATCTTCATAGAAATAGCGATTATATACCTTCGTTGCCGAATCCAAATAGTAATTGCTTAAGGATTGCGTATATTTACTTGTCAAAGACTGATGCTCTTGTGAACTCATAAAAGACTTTTCATTTAATTCTCTAACAATTTCCAAGGCATAAGGTCGGTCATCGATTTCTACATAATCCACAAATATCTGATATGTTTTATCATCGATTTCTTCCAGCTTGGACATATCCTGTTTCGAACGAAGAACCATTTCTGCAAGACAGTGTTCACAAACCTCTTGCTTTCCAAGCACAGCAAAACAGTGTCCCTTAAATTCATTCACTTGTTCTGCATCCACAAAACGAGCAAGAACGCTAACACCCTCTAAGGCTTGAATCAATGCATCTGCTTCTTGTTTTGTGTACTTGTATTTCTTTGATCGCATAATAAATTCCTTCTAAATCTCTAGTCTAACTGGTCTAATGTTTCAATTGTTTTTTGATAAGCTATCGCAATCTTATCAAATAATTCTTGGGTTCCATCAAAAGATTTTCCCCGTAATATTTCGGTAATATCTACCACATCTTGAGTCATTTGCGAAAAACCTAAATTCAAACAAATTCCCTTTAAAGTGTGGGCAGCACGAAAAGCTTTATCCACATCTTTCTTCTCTAAGCCCTCTTTCAGATCAGCAAAGCTGGAATCTTTTACGAATTTTTTTGCGATTCTTCCTACTAATCTTTCATTATTTAAACGAGTGAGCACGTCATCAAAATCGGCTCCCATTTCCGAATAACATTCACGTACGTTCATATGTACCTCCTAAACAAACATCACAACCATTATAGCAACTTCCCTTCAGAAAAAATACTTCTTTCGCGCAACCTTCCATAGATTCTCAAATATAAATTCCTTCCCAAACATTTGACAGTACATTGTATAATAGGACATGCAGTCACGGAGGAATAATATGATATTAGAAAAAATTGATTCAAAGCTTATTGAATTGGCGAAACAATCCGATATCGATTGTCAAACCTTGTATAACGAAATCGATGAAATCTGTTTGTATAACTCCAATCGGATTTTATCCGCATTTATTGAAAACCAAGTTTCTTATTCTGATTTTAGTGATATTAATGGATACGGAAACTACGATGCCGGAAGAGATAAATTAGAAAAGATCTTTGCGGATGTATTAGGTTGTGAAGATGCCTTGGTTCGTCCCCAGATCATGAGTGGAACCAACGCCTTATACTTAACGCTTTCCGCCCTTTTAAAACATGGCGATACCATGATTTCTCTATCTGGTGCACCTTATGATTCTTTGCAGGAAATGATTGGAATCAGTGGTAACTCTTCCCAGTCTCTAAAAGCACATGGCGTAAAGTACGAACAAATCGAATTAATCAACGATGACTTTGATGATCAAACCATCATCGAACGTTTAAAACGAAACGACGTAAAACTCGTTGAAATCCAACGATCTCGAGGCTATTCTCATCGTCTTTCTTTATCTATTAAAAAGATTGAAAGAATCATCAAGGAAATTCGTAAAGTCAACCAAGATGTCATCATTATGGTCGACAACTGTTATGGTGAATTAGTTGAGAAAAAAGAACCCGGACACATCGGAGCGGATGTTGTCGTAGGTTCTCTAATGAAAAACCTTGGCGGTGGCATTGCACCTACTGGTGGATATGTAGCCGGAAGAAAAGATTTGATTCAAGATGTAGCCGAACGCTTAACCGCTCCTGGCATCGGAAAAGATTTAGGTGCAAACTTCAACTTGAACAATTCATTCTTCAAAGGAATCTTCATGGCGCCAAATGCTGTAAAAGGTGCTTTAAAAACCGCAATCTTCTCTGCTTATATGTTAGAAAAACTCGGTTATGCGAATATCTCACCAAGATATAACGAACCAAGAACGGATATTATCCAAACTCTTGAATTAAAGACAGTAGATAACTTAGTTCGTTTTACACAGGGAATTCAAGATTGTTCACCAATCGACTCTTTTGTACGTGTCTTACCAGCCCCAATGCCTGGTTATCCATACGATGAAGTCATGGCAGCCGGAAGCTTTACACAAGGTTCCACAATTGAGTTAAGTGCAGATGCTCCAGTTATTGAACCTTATACTTTATACATGCAAGGTGGATTAACTTTCGAATACGGAAAATTATCCATCCTACTAGCTTTATCAAGCATGCAAGAAAACAACGAGCGATAGAATCAACTTCTATCGCTTTTTACATTCTAATCAACATCCCACTGAGAGTTCTTCTCATTTGTAGATATATTTTTAACAAAAAAAGAACTGTACACATCTGTTACAGTTCTTTTTGCATAAATTCTTTTAAGGCTTTTAATTGTTTTACTGCTTCAAAACGCCCCATATAATAAACTCGTTTTAACTCTTCTGGATCATGACAAACAGAGCCAATATTCAAAGGCTTTGGAGGTCGGATCACAAAGATGTTTCCTGCTTGTTCTTCTTTTTGAATTGCATCCAACGTTTGATTATAAGCCTGATAACGATTTTCCATCCGCTGTAGTAAAGCTGGATATTTATATAAGAGTCTTTTTAAAACATTCATATATTTTTGTGGTTTCTTGCGATACTCTTTGGGTTGTGTTAAAACCAACACTTCTTTTTTATAACCTAACTCCCGCATTTTTGCGTAAGGAATAGGATCTGCGATACCGCCATCATACATCGTATAACCATCTACTAAAACAGCTTTCGCAAATACCGGTATGGCCGAAGAAGCTTGAATCCATCCTAAGTCATTTTCTTTTCCATCTACACAACGATGATATAAAGGTTGCCCTGTATTTGCATCCGTCGCAACCACATAAAATTCCATAGGATTCTTTTGGAATGTTTCGGTATCAAAGATATCTAATTCATTGGGAACGGTATGATAGCTGTATTCTGCATTATATAGATTTCCAGTTTTAATCAAGGACCGAAAACTACAATACTTCTCATCTTTACAGAAACGTAAACTGTAACGAAGGACTCGTCCACGTTGTTTTGATTTAATATTACATCCAAAACAAGCTCCTGCGCTTACACCAATAGCACCATCAAAATCAATGCCATTTTCCATTAATACATCTATTACACCAGCGGTAAATAAGCCCCGCATTGCTCCGCCTTCTAAAACTAATGCTGATTTCATTCTTCTTCTCCTTTTAAGAAAGCTTGAGAATAACCATGATCTTCTTTATAGCCACGGTACATATCCATATCCGCAATTTTTTCAATTTGATATGGTGTCATTTGATAAACATAGTTTAACCAGTTCCGATACAACAAGTTGGCATGACTTCGCCAAGTTAATACAGGTCTGCGACTTGGATTATCATCCGGAAAATAATTTTCTGGAACATGAATCGGTTTATTGGCATTGATATCACGGAAATATTCTTGGGCAAGCGTTTCTACCCCATACTCAAAATGCCCCATCACAAATATTTGTCGATATCCCTTTGTGACAATAATGTTCGAACCGGTTTTCTTGGATTTTGATAAGACGACCAGTCGCTTTTCCTTTTTTAATGCCTCTTCATCAATTTTAGTGTGACGCGAATGTGGCGTATTATGAATTTCATCAAATCCATTTGTCAAGAAATCGTATTCATCACAAAGTTCATGTGGGAAAATCCCAAACAACTTCTCTTTTAACTGGTATTTACGAATTCCATAATGATAATATAAACCAGCTTGTGCGCCCCAACAAATATGCATCGTAGATAAAACATGGGTTTTCGACCAGTCAAAAATTTGACATAATTCACCCCAATAATCTACTTCTTCAAATTCCATTTCTTCTAATGGAGCTCCCGTAATAATCATGCAGTCATAGTAATTCTGCTTCAAATCAGAAAAATTGGAATAAAATTTCACCAAGTGATCACGGCTTGTATTCTTCGATTTATGATGTTCAATTTTCATTAAATCAATATCCAGCTGCAATGGTGATTTTGATAACAGACGTAAAATCTGGGTTTCTGTTTCAATCTTTTTGGGCATCAAATTTAAGATGACAACGTGCAATGGACGAATGCGTTGCCGTCTTGCACTGGTATCTTCAATCGCAAAGATCTTTTCACTTTCCAAAATTTGTTTTGCGGGTAATCCATTTGGAATATTAATTGGCATAAAGCATCCCCTTTTCTAATATATGGAAAAAGAACAGTGGCTTTTCACTGTTCTATTTAAAAGCTTTTTTGAATCGTTCGAATGGAGATTCTGTTTGTCCACTACGAATCTTTTCGTACAATTCACGTTCTTTTTTCGATACGCGCTTAGGAATTTCAACTTCCACTTCAACGTATTGATCACCTTGCGTACCACGGCGATTCTTCACACCTTTTCCTTTTAAACGGAATTTGGTATTTGGTTGCGTTCCTTCAGGAATCTTTAATTCAACATCCCCATATACGGTTGGTACTTGAATCTTGGTTCCAATCGTTACATCGATTGCACTTACCGGAACTTTAATGTAAATATCGTCACCTTGACGTTGGAATGTACTATGTGGTTTTACGTGGATCTCAATGTATAAGTCTCCATTTGGACCACCATTTTGACCTCGTTCTCCTTTGCCAGGAATACGAATCTGTTGACCAGATTGAATACCTTGAGGAATCTTAATATCTAGTTTTACCCGTTTGTGTTCATATCCTTTACCATGACATTCATGACATGCACGGGTTACTTTCTTACCCGTTCCGTGACATTCCGGACAAACGGTTTGTTGCTGGATAACCCCAAACATACTTCTTTGTTGGGTCATTACATAACCTGTTCCATGACAATGAGGACAGGTTTGGACATCACTTGGGCTTTCTGCCCCGGTTCCATGACAATGTTTACAAGGTTCATCTACTTCAAGTGAAACTGTTTCCGTCTTTCCGAAAATCGCATCCATAAAATCAATGCGCATCTGCATAACACGGTCATTTCCTTGACGTGGACTATTGGCTTGACGACGACTCTGTCCGCCACCAAATCCTCCGCCAAAGAAGGAACCAAATATATCATTTAAATCACCAAAGTCGGTAAATCCACCAGAGAATCCGCCTTGACCAAATTGTCCATCCACACCGGCATGTCCAAATTGATCATAAGAAGCTCGTTTCTTTTCATCACTTAATACTTCATAGGCTTCATTGATCTCTTTAAATTTATCTTCGGCTCCGGGATCTTTATTTACATCCGGATGATATTTCATAGCTAGTTTTCGATAAGCTTTTTTGATTTCATCCGGAGTTGCACTCTTCGATACGCCAAGCACCTCGTAATAATCTCTTTTTTCTGCCATGACTTATCACCCTCCTATACGCGATTTAAGTTCCACAAAAAGTGGAACTTAGATCAATTAGTTCTTTTCTGTGAATTCTCCATCCACTACATCATCGTTTGATGAAGTTGTGTTACTGCTTGTATCTGCTCCACCTGCTTGTTGAGCATTTTGATACATAGAAGCACTTGCTTGTTGCATAGCTTTTTCAAGCGCATCTAATTTTGTACGAACATCATCCATGTTGTTTTCATCCAATGATTTTTGTAAATCATCACGAAGTTTTTGTGTTTCTTCAACTTGTTTTGCATCCATCTTGTCTTTGTTGTCTTCCAAAGTTGCATCAATTTGAGCAATCAAGCCTTCTGCACGGTTACGAACATCGATTTCATCTTTACGTTTTTCATCTTCTGCTTTGTGATCTTCGGCTTCACGAACCATACGGTCGATTTCTTCATCACTTAAACCGTTAGAGTTTTGAATTGTGATGTTTTGTTCTTTTCCTGTACCTTTATCTTTTGCACTAACATTTACGATACCGTTTGAGTCAATATCGAATGTAACTTCGATTTGAGGCACACCACGACGAGCTGGAGCAATACCATTCAATTGGAAGTTTCCTAACTCTTTGTTGTCGTTAGCCATAGGACGTTCACCTTGTAATACACGGATATCTACAGCTGGTTGGTTATCGGCAGCCGTTGAGAAGATCTGTGATTTACTTGTAGGAATTGTTGTGTTACGTGGAATTAAGACAGTCATAACACCACCCATTGTTTCGATACCTAATGACAATGGTGTAACATCCAACAATAAGACATCTTTTACATCACCAGATAATACACCACCTTGGATAGAAGCACCCATGGCAACAGCTTCATCTGGGTTAACGCTGTGGTTAGGTTGTTTACCTAATTCACGTTGAACAGCATCTTGAACAGCTGGGATACGTGTAGATCCACCAACTAACAATACTTGGTCAATGTCTCTAGCTGTCATATTTGCATCTCTTAACGCGTTGCGAATTGGTTCCAATGTACGATCAACTAATGATTTTGTCATTTCATCAAATTTAGCACGTGTTAAGCTCATATCCAAGTGTAATGGACCAGCAGGACCAGCTGAAATAAATGGCAAGCTAATTTGTGTTTGCATAACACCACTTAAGTCTTTCTTAGCTTTTTCTGCAGCTTCTTTTAAACGTTGCATAGCCATTGGATCTTGTCTTAAATCAATCGCATTTTCTTTCTTGAAAGAATCTGCCATCCAATCAACTAAGACGTTATCAAAGTCATCTCCACCTAAGTGTGTATCACCATTTGTAGACAATACTTCAAATGTTCCATCAGCTAAATCAAGGATACTAACATCGAAAGTACCTCCACCTAAGTCATAAATCAATACTTTTTGTTCTTTATCTGTTTTATCAATACCATAAGCTAAGGCTGCAGCTGTAGGTTCGTTAATAATACGTTCTACATCCAAACCAGCAATTTTACCAGCATCTTTTGTTGCTTGACGTTGTGCATCGTTGAAGTATGCAGGAACAGTAATAACGGCTTGCGTTACTTTTTCACCTAAATAATCTTCTGCATATGCTTTCAAATATTGAAGAATCATAGCAGAAATTTCTTGTGGTGTATATTGCTTTCCTTCTGCTTCTACTTTTTGGTTTGTACCCATCAAACGTTTGATAGAGCTAATCGTATTTTTGTTTGTAACAGCTTGACGTTTTGCAGCATCACCAATAATACGTTCTCCATCTTTAAATGCAACAACACTTGGTGTTGTACGATTTCCTTCTGGGTTCGGAATTACTTTTGCTTCCTTACCTTCCATGACTGCTACACAGCTATTTGTTGTACCTAAGTCAATACCAATAATTTTTCCCATAATCTTATCCTCCTTATTCGCTTACTTTGACCAATGCTGGTCGTAAGATTCGATCTTTTAACATATAACCTTTTTGCATCACTTCAAGAACAATACCTGCTTCAACGCCTTCTTGTTTTTCTTGCATCAATGCTTGCATTGTATTGTGATCAAAAGGTTTTCCGTCTGCTTCAATTTCTTTGACACCTTCATTTTCCAATACTCTTTGAAGTTGTTGATAAATCATCTCAAAGCCTTTGACATAATTTTTCAATTCTTCACTTTCGCTTTGAACATTCAGTGCCATACCCATGTTATCTAGAATTGGTAACAGTTCCAAGCCAGCTTGTTGGAAACGATATTTCTTAGCGGTATCTGCTTCCTTCTGCAAACGCTTCTTCATGTTTTCCGTATCTGCATAAGCACGGGCTACATCATTTTTTAATCTTGCCATTTCTTCTTGTAAAGAAGCAATTACTTCTTCACTTGAAGGCTCTTTCTTTTCATTGATTTTATCTTTTAATTTTTCTTTGACCGTCTTTTTCTTTCCCGGTTCTTTCTTATCTACTTCTTTTTCCGGAGTTGGTTCTTCTTCTATTTTATCTTGAACAACTTTTTCTTGTTCATTCGTTTTCTTTTCCTCGCTCATCGGATTTACCTCCTTCCATAAATACATCTTCAATTACATCACTCATATAATCCATTAAGGCAACGACTTTCGAATACTGCATTCGATTTGGTCCAACGACCATCAATTGCCCTTCTTCTTCACTGTTATAATGGAACTTTGTTGAAATGACCGAAACATCACCAATCTGTAATACTTCATTTCGCTGTCCTACATGAATCGCAACATTTCCTGCTTGATCAGTCCATTTCTGAAATAGATCCCCATTTTCGAGAACGGACATCAGTTCTTTCAACTTATCCAAGTTACAAAATTCCGGTTGATACAGCATATTGCTTCGTCCATGGACCGCTACCTTTTCAGTTGCGAACTTCATAAACGCTGTCACAAATGCTTCAAACAACACTTCACTGCGACTGATTTGTGCACTCATCAGTGGTCGAATTTCTTCCATTTTATTCACAACTTCAGAAATTGGTGTTCCTTTTAGTTGTTTATTAAAGATGTCACAACAAGTTTGTAGATCTTTTGGTGTTACATCTTGTTTAAAGGAAAAAATCTTGTTTTCCACATGTCCAGAATCCGTAACAATAATTGCCACAGCACTCTGTGCATTAATAGGAACCATCTGAACACTCTGCAAAGTTTGTTTGGAACCATCTGGTCCTAAGACAATACTTGTTAGATTCGTCATATCACTTAACATTGCACAACTCTTATCAACGATTTCCTCTAAAGAGAAATGCCGTTCGCTAAAGACTTGTTGTAAGGAATTTTTCGTTGGCAAATCCAAATCTGTCACCATTAGATGTTCAACATAATATCTGTATCCCTTTTGACTAGGAATCCGACCGCTGGATGTATGTGTTTTTTCAAGAAGTCCCAGCTTTTCCAGTTTTGCCATCTCGTTACGAATTGTAGCCGAGGAAACCGGAAAATCTAAAACGTCCATCAGAGTTTTTGATCCAATCGGTTCCGCACAGCGTGTAAACTCTTCTACAATCGTTTTAAATATCACTTTTTGTCGTTGTGTTAACTCCGCCATGCTAACCTCCTTCTAGCACTCTTATTCCATGTCTGCTAAAAGTATACCATATTAATTAGCACCGTCAATAGAAAAGTGCTATTTTCTGCAAAAAGAAAAAAGATTTTTTACAACCTTTTTTATCTCTTCCGTTATATCTAATGTAAACATACAAGATTTGAAAAAAATCCAGGAGGTAAGTATTATGTTTATTTTTATTTGTTTCTATGCACTGATTTGGATCTACTGCATTTACCAATTCATCAGCTACATCACAAAATCAGCTAAAAGAAAGCATGACAAGCATTTGAGAAACGAGCAATTCGATATTGCCCAACAAAATGCTCCTATCAATGATCTGCTTCAAGATACCATCGACCAACAACTACGTGATGATCTATTGCGCCAACAACAAGAATTAAATCGACAATTCACGGAAGATTCTTTAGCAAATGTCACGCCTTTTGAAATGGGAGGACTCGATATGAACCAAGGTAATTCTTGGAACAACTTGGATGCCATGGATACTTTCCATGATTTCAACAATGATCACTTTAATGATTTTGGTGGTGGTTTTGGTATGTTTTAAACATATTTGTAATGCCAAATGTGAAAGACTACCATAGGGATTAGAGAGGGAAACACATGATAGGATTACCAGATATTGATAGCGAGCTAATAGCTCGAGCCAAAAAGAAAGACGAAGAAGCGATTGCCGATATCATTCATCAAATCGACAAGCGTTGTTATTCAATTGTCTTTCAATGTTTAAATGGAAACAAAAGACATTTGGAAGCTGTTACAGGTTGCGTTGAATCTTCAGCAAAAGCTGGTGCCATATTAGATGCGAAGCCACTAGCCATAGTTGCTCCTGCTAGTGTTGTCATTAAAATTTGTTTAGCTCTTAACATAATTGTCTTTAATCCTTTCTGTCTTTTGCAGACTTTTTTATCACCTTTCACTAACTCTAACGAAGTACTTTTTAAAAAGTTGTATCTTTTTTTCATTTTTTTACCCCTTTTCTTTATACTTTGAGTTTACGGTTTTATGGCTCGACAAAAAATGTTTAAAAGAATGTTAAAAACAGCCCCTAATTCATCACTGAAAACCGATAAAATAGGCACTTGGCATCTAATTTATGGCCCCTCTCTATCTTTTTCTTAATTTCTATCTTATTGCGTTGCGTAAAACAAGATAAGGCTTATGATTCAAATACTTCTTATAATCGACGAATACTATGCCTCCAAAAATAGAATCTCCACCGCATTGATCATATATACATAATAATTTGGCGGGTTACTTCTACCCACGTTTGAAACGTATTGTCAAAACGAACCGTTTTATCAAAAGGTGAAAGATCCATTTCTAAATCTTTTTCTAAAGCCTTTTTACTTCCTTCATCTTCAAAATAAAACCAAACTTCCTTTGCGTTATGCAACGTCCTAAAATAATCCATTGTTTTCATAGTAATTTCCTCCTTTTTGAAAACTTATCCAAAAAGAAAAGCCCTATCGTTTGATAGGACTAGAAAATCATAAAAACTTTTATCCTATCATTTTGGCTTTACCACCTTGCAGATATTTGTAGGTTGGTATGCGCTACGTGCCAATCACTAACGCATTCTTTATAGGCAAATTCGTTATACCATAATCGAATTGAGAAAAAAGAAGCTCCGTTTCATAAAACTTTATATTAGCTGCTTCGTTAGAAATAGTAAGAAAGGAGTCAAAATGTCATACCACCCTACGCTCAAACAAATTCGTTTAATTTACTCATCCACTTCCCAGCCACCGCCAGGATCTATCGGAACCCTTATCAGCTTCTGGGAAAATTTCTATATCATCCTTTGGGAAAACTACGACATCGAAGTAGGCAGCAACATAGAATCTTCTGCCTTTTTTGCAGATGAAATTATTGAAGGATATTCTCTGCTTACGATGGATGATGTATTAAGGCTTTCCAATAACGATTGGCAAAGTCTGTTTTTGATAAAAGACCAAGAGAAGATTCATCGAATCCTGTTAGAATTCCAACACTTCACTTTGCCCTTACAAAAAAAGAACCATTCACATGAAGTTCTTGAAATGCTTCCTTTTTTGTATAATAAACCTGGAAAGGTTGGAATCTATTATGAAAAAGTTATTCTCTTTCATCGTCTTTCTTTTATGCTTCACCCTTACCGGATCACTCTTTACTCCAGTAACTTTTGCGGAAACCAAAGTTCCGGTACAAAGCTATCAATCCAATACAGCTTATCCTTTTGAGACCATACCAGATTATTCTGATGATCCTTTTATCATCATGAACGATAATCAGCCCTATTTTTCTGAGGAAGAAAAGAGCCAGACCACAAATAAAATCGCACTATCCGATTTAGATGAGCTAAGAAGATGTGGCCCTGCGCTTGAAGTATTTGATAAAAACTGCCTTCCTTCAAAAGATCGGGGTGATATTCATAAAGTATATCCTTCGGGATGGCATCAGAAAAAGCAAGGAAATCGCTATGTATACAATCGCTGTCATCTATTGGGTTATGCCGAATCCGGTTTAAATGATGAATCCCGGAATCTAATTACGGGAACAGTGCAAATGAATCAAGATGTTATGACTTTATTCGAAGCAGATATCCTTCGTTATGTCCGGCAATCCGGCAATCATGTCATCTATCGAGTCACACCCGACTTTCGCGGACAAAACTTAGTTTGTAACGGATTGAGTTTAGAAGCCTGGTCGGTAGAAGATCAAGGCCAGGGACTGGCTCTAAATGTTTATTTATATAATGTCCAAGATGGCGTTTCCATTGATTATAAAACCGGATATCCGACAATCACGGATACTTCCGAAGATACGCTTAGCGGAAACATTTCACATTCCGCTACAAGAGATTTAATATTAAATACTTCCAGCAAGAAATTCCATTTGGCTTCGTGTCGTATGGCATCCCGCATTGCTCCGCGCAATCGACAAGAAGTCCAGGATTCCATTGATCATTTAGAAGCACAAGGCTATAAACCAGCACAATGTTGTATCCACTAGATGGTATCGATTTCAACAATGTGTTCTTTTTCCTTTAATAAGGCATACCAAAGTTTCGAACCATCGTTTTCTTCTTCATCTTCTAAGCGAACACTCTCATACCCTCGCTTAGCAAGAATGGATGCATTCAATAAACGTGTTGGTTCATCTTTCATAGAATAGTAATAAGGTTCCACTTTGGTATCAGGTCCATAGCAGGGAATATCAGGATCCAAAGAGAAAATCGAATAAAGCAAGGTATCTCCTGTTTGATAGCGTAAAGCCATTTCTTTACAACAATCCAACATTTGAAAGAAAAGGCCCTGCCTGCGATACGCTTTTGTTACATAGGCATTGGTAAAAAAGAGCGCCAATCCATCAAAACTTTGGCTGGATTCACATAGATAATACGGATAAGGCAAATCAAACATATAGTTACACAGGGTAAAATGTTCTAAATTTGACCAATCTGAATCAAGGGTAATCGCATCATAGATTGCCCTTTTTTTCATAACATCATCCATTGTTGCCACCATATAAGAACAGTCTGCAATGATTTGTTCCTGCTCATACACTAAAACAATACAACGCTCTAAGCCTGGAACTAGACCATACGTAAAAGCAAGGAAGCAATAACCATCGATTTCTTCTAAGACACAATCTTCTGGGTACTCCGTATATCTTTCAATTAAATCCGCATAAGGCAAACCAATATAACTTTTCAAAAAAGCCCAAGATAAATCAAAATACTTTTTAGTGCATGCTTCCATAGGATAACCTCTCCATATATTTCTCTATTGTTTTTAGACTCATGCCATTTTCCGTATACATAGAATAGGAATATTGCCCTTTATGCCACTTAGCCAAGTTATAACAATCCACGGATTTATTGTCGCTGATGGCAAAAAGTTCTACTTTGACTCCATTTAATGTTCGCTTATCTTTTCGCGCATAATCGTTATAGTCGCCTGAGATATCCGCTTTTCCTTTGGCGGCCCGTAAAACACAGTATTGGTCTCCATAGATTACTTCGGACAGATCCCCATCCGCTAAATAACCAATATAGGAAATCGCTTCTCCTTCATAAGTTTCTGGTACATCTACCAACAAAAAATCTGGATTCTTTTTTGCCTGCGCTATAGATGCATAATCGATCCATGGATTGGCAATAGTACTAGATTGACAACCAGACAACATAAGAATCAACAATAGACAAAATACTTTCTTTAACATACTTGTCATTTTATCAAATTGTTGGAAAAAGGCATAAAAAAAGAGCAATCCGAAGATTGCTTGTAGTTTAAATGGTGGAGCGCAATGGGCTTGAACCACTGACCTCTTATTTGCAAGCAAATAAGCGCTCTCCCAGCTGAGCTAGCACCCCATGAACGAATTAGATACTATCATCATTCAATTGTTCTGTCAAATTTTTTACTAATTCTTTTGACAAAGTCACACAAAGTTCATGATAGAATGAGACCATGAACAAAATTATTTATCAAAATGACCAGCAAATTTATGCTGCAACGACTATGCGAGATCCAGCTCTGCCGGAAGCCAACAACATGGCTTTACATGTTTGTATCAACCCCATAGATGTGCTGCAAAACCGCAAGAAACTAGCCGAAGAAATTCAATTACCCCTGGAAAAATGGGCCTTACCTTGGCAGAAACATACCGCCAACATCGCCCGTGTCACAAAGGAAGATCAAGGCAAAGGTGCTTTTGATGCTGCTTCCAGCCTGCTAAATATCGATGCCGTTTATACAACGGAACCCAATGTTTTAATTGGCGTTTTTACCGCCGATTGTGTAGGCCTTTTATTAGTTGACGAAAGTACACCTTGTATTGCTGCCATTCATTCCGGATGGAAAGGAACCGTGCAAGCCATAACCGATAAAACCGTTACCGAACTTATCGACAAAGGCTTATTACATCCGGAAACAACCAAAGCGTATTTTTCTCCAAGCTTGTTGTACTCGACTTTAGAAGTCGGTATGGAAGTTGTCGAACAATTGAAAGCCAATCAGATCGATATGACCGACTGTTTGCGGCTTATGCCAAACGATAAAGCCTTTATCGATAACCAGGGAATGAATATCCGGATGCTACAAAAACATGGCATTACGCAAATCTATCCCAGCCAGTACGATACCAAGCCAAATGCTTGTTGTTTTTCCTACCGCCGCGACGGGAAAAAGACCGGAGAACACTTCACCTTTGGATTTATCAAAAAAGGATTGTCAAAATAAATTCTTTCATGCTATAACTTCTGCATATATCCGAAAAGGAGGATTGCAAAATGAAAAAAAGAAATCTATTTGCTAGCTTAGCTATCAGTTCTATGCTTACTCTATCTAGTATTGTGCCTACCTTTGCAGCCGAACAATCTACCTATGTAGCCTTTGGTGGCGGACTTAACCAAAGCCAAATCGAACAAGTTCGCGATGAGTTTGGCATCAGCGCAAACGATGCATATGAAACTACTGTAACCGGTGATGATGTAGCAAGATACTTAGGCATTAACAGTTATTCTACTTCGATATTAATTTCCAATGTTATGGTCAAAAAGGATACGGGAAATGGGGTTAAAGTCAATATTTTAACACCAAACAACATTACCCAGATTACCTCAAACCAATATGCCAATGCAGCCATTACGGCTGGGGTCAGCAATTGTGAAATCGATGTTGCTTCGCTTTCCCAAGCAACCGGAGAATCCGCTTTGACGGGTGTCTATAAGGCCTTGGAACTCAGTGGAGAAACGTTAGATACTCAACGTACGCAGGTTGCCCAAGAAGAACTAGAAACAACCAACGAAATTGCTCAAAACAATGCTTCGAATTCCGATTTTGATTCCAGCAAGTTAGATCAGGCAATCATTGACATCAAACAACAATTAGCCGAAATCAAACAAAATCAAGGAAATGCTGCAACGGCTGAACAAGTCGAACAAATCGTCAACGATGCTTTAAAGAAATACAATTTAAGCGACCTTATTTCACAAGACGATATCAATAAACTCATTGATTTTGCGAGCCGTTATCAAAATAGTGGTGCCGTTGATTCACAAGAAGTCCTTAATCAATTAAATAAATTAAAAGGCCAACTTGGTGGTTTAGTGGATAAGGCAAAGGCCAACGGCTGGTTTGATCAATTAAAATCCTTTGTCAGTCAATTAATCAATTCCTTCCTCAATTAAAAAGAACCTTGTCTTAGACAAGGTTTTTTACTATTTATGGTGCAGGAGAAGGGATTTGAACCCTCACATCATAAGATACTGCCGCCTGAAGACAGCGCGTCTGCCGTTCCGCCACTCCTGCAAGTCTGCCCCACTATTGTGAGGCATTTTCTTAAAATAATCCAGTTATTTTTCCATTTTCGTCAATATCCATATCTAAAGCCGATGGATGTTTTGGTAAACCAGGCATTGTTAAGACCTTCCCCGTTAAGGCTACAATGAATCCTGCCCCTAAACTTGGACGTAATTCACGAACCGTAATCGTAAATCCTTCTGGACGTCCCATTAACTTCGCATCATCACTTAAAGACATTTGGGTTTTTGCCATACAAATTGGCATTTTATCCCAACCAAAACGCTTAAAGGTTTCAATCTGTTCCTTCGCTTCATCGGTAAAAGTAACCCCATCAGCGCCATATACTTTTTTAGCAATAATATCAATTTTTTCTTCAATCGATAAATTCACATCATACAATGGTGCATAGGTATTTTCTTGTTCACATAAATCGATAACCTTTTGGGCTAAATCCAGGGCTCCTTCGCCACCTTTTGCCCAAACTTGAGATAAGGACATTGGATGACCATTCTCTTTACACCAGTTTTCTAAGGCTTCAATTTCCGCATCGGTATCCGTCGCAAACTGGTTGATCGCAACAACGTAAGGAAGACCAAATTGTTGGATCGTATCAATATGTTTCGCTAAATTTGCACAACCAGCCAAAAGTGCATCTACATTTTCTTCTTGTAAATCTTCTAAGGCAATACCACCATGTTGTTTTAATGCCCGAATTGTAGCTACAATCACAACCGCATTTGGCTGCAAGCCCGCAAATCGACATTTAATATCCAAGAATTTTTCAGCACCTAAATCCGCCCCAAAACCAGCTTCGGTAATCGTATAATCAGCTAATTTCATGCAGGCTTTTGTTGCGATTACTGAGTTACATCCATGGGCAATATTCGCAAAAGGACCACCATGAATTAATACCGGATTATGTTCTAAAGTCTGTACCACATTTGGCAAGATAGCATCTTTCATAACCATAGCCATAGCGCCTTCAATACCTAAATCGTGAATCGTAACAGGTTGACCATCATAGGTATACGCAACCAACATCTTTCCAAAACGTTGTTTTAAGTCCATTAAATCATCGGCTAAACACAATGCCGCCATAATTTCACTGGCAACCGTAATATTAAAGCCATCCTTGCGTTCTACCCCATTGGCCTTTGAACCTTGACCAATCGTAATGTCTCGCAAAGTACGATCGTTCATATCCAAACAACGTTTAAAGGTAATCGAAGCAGGATCAATATTTAATACATTTCCCTGGTGAATAGAATTATCTAAACAAGCACAAACTAAATTGTTGGTTGTCGTAATCGCATGCATATCCCCGGTAAAATGTAAGTTGATATCTTCCATTGGAACAACCTGGGCATAACCGCCACCTGTTGCACCACCTTTTAAACCAAAGACAGGACCTAAACTAGGTTCACGTAAAGCCATCATCGTTTTCTTATTCAAACGATTTAAAGCATCTCCTAGCCCAACTGTCGTCGTACTCTTTCCTTCCCCGGCACGTGTTGGATTGATAGCCGTAACCAAGATCAGTTTCCCCGACTCTTTTTTCTCTAATTGTTTAATAAAATCAAAAGATAATTTAGCTTTATATTTTCCATATAATTCCAAATCATCGGCAGGAATTCCCATTTTTTTAGCAACTTCTGTAATCGGCTGCATAGTCACACTTTGTGCAATCTCTAAATCTGTTGGCATACTAGTCCATATCCTTTCTTCCAATATCATGACGATAGAATAATTCATCACATTGAATACGCTCTACATCGGCATACGTTTTTTCAAAAGCTTCTTCTAATGTATCTGCCATATTGGTTACCATCAAAACGCGACCTCCATCCGTCACAAGATCTCCATCGACTACTTTTGTTCCCATATGGTAAACATATCCATTTAAATCTTTAGGAATCGTAATTTTAGCGCCCTTGGTAGAACTTGCGGGATAATTTGTCGAAGCCATTACAACACCATGACTCACTTGATTCGTCCATTGTAGTTTCACTTCTTTATCCTCTAAAACATCTAACATCGCCTGAACAAAATCACTTTCCAGTCTAGGTAAGATAACCTCTGCTTCAGGATCACCAAAACGTGCATTAAATTCAATAGTCTTTACACCATCTTTGGTCTGCATTAAGCCACCATATAAAAAGCCCGTAAATGGAACGCCTTCTTTTTGCATCGCATCAACCATCGGACAAATCACTTCATCCAATGCCGCTTGTTTTAAAGCCGGAGTAATCTTTTTAACAGGACTGTAAGAACCCATACCGCCTGTATTCGCCCCTTTATCACCATCATGGACCGCTTTATGGTCTTGGGCTACTTCTAAAGGAATAACCGTTTGATTATGTACCAAAGAAATCAAAGAGAACTCAAAACCTACTAAACATTCTTCAATCACAACTTTATTGTTTGGAATCGCAAATGCGATTTCCAAAGCTTCTAGAGCTTCTGGAACTGTTTGGGCAACCGTTACACCTTTTCCTGCTTTTAAACCATCTTCTTTAATAACAATCGGTGCCCCTTGTTCTAAAACATACGCTTTTGCAGATTCCAATTGATCAAAAGTTTGGTAAGCAGCTGTTGGAATATGGTACTTTGCCATAATCTTTTTGGCGAAATCCTTGCTGGACTCCACTTGCGTAGCCGCTTGCGTTGGCCCAAAAATCTTTAGGCCTTTAGCTTGAAATGCATCTACAATCCCCAAAGCCAAAGTTGCTTCAGGTCCTACTACAGTTAAATCAATTTCGTTTTCTTGCGCAAAAGTCACCAATGCATCAATATCCGAATCACTGATATCCACGCAAGTCGCAAATTTTGCCATACCAGGATTTCCTGGTGCTGCATACAAGGCTGTACACAATTGTGACTTAGAACATGCCAATGCCAACGCATGCTCACGTCCACCTTTTCCAACAACGAGTATTTTCATGTTTGATCTCCTTTATCTAGTGTTTATTCTATCATGAAACCCAAGGAAAAACTCACAAATTCTTTGTTTTAAAAGAACGCCCTATAGTATAATGTTCCTTGCGAGGAAATATGAAAAAGAAAAAACATAAAAACAAGAAAAAGTGGATACATCGAGCCATTTTAGCCTTAGCTTGTCTATGCATTCTATTTGGCATTTATAGCTTGGCTGACCATATCATTCATCCGATCCGTTTTCAAAAGAAAAACGTCATTGTGGAATACAAAGAACCCTATGATGCCATGGATAATGTAAAGAGCGTATTTTTAGGGGATAAAAAAGATGTCAAAATCAATAAAGCCATCAATCCGAAAAAAAGGGGTTCCCAAACGATTACCTATACCTATAAAAACAAAAGTCAGGATGTAACCTATCAAATCAAAGATACCAAAGCACCAACTTTAAAACTTCGGTCCATTAAAACCGATACCGTTGGAACCCCTAAAGCTTTAGAATTTGTCGAAAAAGTGCGTGATGCATCTAAGGTAAAAGTCACAAAACAAATTGAAAATGATAAGAAACAAGAAGGAAAATATAAAGTATGTATTACGGCAACCGATGCCAGTGGAAACAGTACCAAAAAAGAGACGACTTTATCCCGATACAACGATACCCAGGCACCGACCATAAAAAAAGCCAACAAAATCGTTGGCATAGTAGGTCAGAAAATCAATAAAAATGATATTACCGTCATCGATGACTACGATCCCAATCCAAAAGTAAAAATTGATGATTCAAAAGTCGATTACGATAACGAAGGAACATACGCCATTAAATATACCGTAACCGATCGTTCAGGAAACAAACGTGTCCTTAAAAGAAAGGTAAAACTTTCCTTAAATGATACCGATAAATACGATAAAATCGTCTACTTGACCTTCGATGATGGGCCAAGTGATAACACCAAGAAAATTTTAAAAATCCTAAAAGACAATAAAGTACATGCCACCTTCTTTGTGACAGGTACCAATCAAAGTAAGAATGACATCATCAAAAAAGCGTATAAACAAGGCAATGCGATAGCGCTCCATAGTTATACCCATGACTATTCCATCTATACCAATGAAAAAACATATATGGATGACTTAAAGAAAATCCAGGATATGGTCAAAAAAGTAACCGGGCATAAATCGATGATCGTTCGCTTCCCTGGAGGATCTTCCAACAGTATTTCTAAGAATTACTGTAAGGGAATCATGACTAAACTAACCCATGATTTGGAAACCAAAGGCTATCAATATCACGATTGGAATGTCGATTCGACCGATGCTTCAGGCAACAATGTTCCGGCATCACAACTTGTCGAGAATGCGACAAAAACGAATGGTTTAGATGTAGTAACCATTCTTTGCCATGATACCGATGCCAAGAACACCACCGTTGAAGCCTTACCAAAAATCATTAAATACTATAAAGAAAACGGCTATACATTCTTACCTATCACAAGTACAAGTTATGCCGCACATCATGGTGTCACAAATTAAAAGAAGCAAATCTTTCTGATTCGCTTCTTTTTATGTTTACCAACTCGCTTTGTATCACTTTAGGAGGTTCCAAATGACCATATTTGATATCCTTTCTTTCTATCAATCTCAGGCTTTCTCAGTTGTTACTGATCCTCTTATTTTTTACATGTTCTAGTGATTTGCGATTGGCTTTAACCAAGTTCTTTTTACAATTCTTAGTATAGTCAGACTTTTTTATCCCACAAGGAAAATGGCATAATTGGTTATTTATCTGGCATTAGCAGCTGCCTACTTGGCCTCCATCAATACGAAGAATCGTATTATTGATATAATTTGCCTCATCGCTAATTAAAAAGCGAACCAAATACGCAACCTCTTCGGGATTCCCATATCGCTTCAAAAGAATCTTTTCTTGTTCCGATAGA
>ERZ507026.195-NODE-195-length-33619-cov-5.918305_pt1 | contig 33619 bp, 27 predicted proteins | sample MGYA00512876_ERZ507026 | MGnify/ENA metagenome assembly ERZ507026 | reverse complement strand
AGCCTACGAACTCTCTTTTTTGAAACCGGACGAACAGCAAATGCTGGTGGAAACAATGGACTATGAGCAGGCTACCCCTTCTCTCTCTCAGGCTCAGCGAATGAAAAAGTTCAGCCAGGATGGGAAATTGTCAGAAGATGTGATGCTTGCCATCATGTCAGAGGAAAAAAAGAGTGATCTGGATAAAGTGACCTTGAGCAGCGATACCTTGCGAAAGTATTTCCCCAAAAGCTATACACCGGCCAAAATGCAGGAAACCATTATTAAACTGCTGGAACAATGGCAGAAAAAACGCCAACGAGATCAGGAACGATGAAGGGAGAGCCTATGAAAGATATTGCAGCAAGGGAGCTGAAAGGCCACAACATTCTTGCAGTGGAGCGATTTTGGGACAGCACTTGCTGGATGATTGAGTTTACTGTCTTGCGCCCTACTGCTTATGGAGAACCCGGTGACGAAATGAGGCTTTTTCTCACAGAGGACGGGTATCAGTCAGCTCTGCAAAGCCAGCAGCGTCGAGAAATCAAAATTAAGAGATATGCTCATGTTATTGAGGGGCATATCATCGACTTCAAGCCTAAAAAACACCGTCGTTCATAACCGATACAACGAAAGGAAAGGAATGACTATGTGTACGGTAAAGGAAATTCAAGAAGCAATCCGGGAAGATTGCAAATCTCAGCATGACATGGAATCAACGGATATTGACCGAGTGATGCAAACACTTCCTTTTGCCCAGGAGGAGCCATTTACAGAGGCGCGTCCTCGAAAGCCGCTGTTTTGGTTCTATGCAAGAAAATTTGAAAAGTGTTGAACACCGCAATTCTTTGGAATGAGGATTGCGGTTTTTTTGTACCCAAAATTCGGAAGGAGTGAGGTCGATGGCCGTTTTTCGCATTGAACGGACCCGTGATTATACTGTGATGAGCAATCATCATTTACGAAATGCAAACCTGTCGTTAAAAGCCAAGGGACTGCTTTCCATGATGTTATCTTTGCCAGAGGACTGGAATTACACCACCCGTGGTCTTGCAAAGATCTGTAAGGAGGGCGTGGATGCCATAGGCGCTGCGTTGCGGGAATTGGAGGCTGCCGGTTACATTGTGCGGCACAAGCTGCGTGACCGGCAGGGACGCATCAGCGATACAGAGTATGTCATATACGAGCAGCCACAGCTTAGAAAACCGGATACGGATTCACCAGATACGGAAAACCCGTATATGGATAAACCGGATACGGAAAAGCCCGCAGAATTAAATATAGAGAAATCAAATACTCAAAAACAAAATATTTATGGATCAAGTACCGATTCCATTCCCTTCCGGGATTGCGCGGCAGATTGTCTGCCGGAACGGAAAGGAAGGGATGCGATGTCACTCACAGAGATAGAGAGTTATCGGGAATTGATTCAGGAGAATATCGGGTATGAATACCTGTGTCAGCAGTATGAAACTTATCGGGAGGATTTGGATGAGATTGTGGAGCTAATCGTGGAAACGGTCTGTGCAAAGCGAAAGACCACCCGTATTGCAGGAAGCGATTTTCCGCATGAAATCGTTCGTTCCAGGTTCTTGAAGCTGGATAACTCGCACATTGAGTTTGTCATGGACTGTTTACAGAAGAACACCACGGAAATTCGCAACATGAAGCAGTATCTTCTGACCGTTCTGTTCAATGCACCGACCACGATAAGCAATCATTACACCTCACAAGTAAATCACGATCTGTATGGCGGCTGGTAAATGGTCGCTTTTTTATTGCCCGGAACTGCCGGGAGAAAGGAGCAAGCATGATGTCTGAGGGAAAGACCATAGGGCAGCTGATGGAAGAAATGCGGGCAAAGGCAGGAGCGCAGAATTATCACGGTCATGGATATATGGACCTCCAGCGTTTTGCGGAGGACACCCGGCACATGATTATTTTTGATGTGCTGACGAACGATTCCCCTGTTGGCTGGAAAGGCGAACGAACCCGCCTGTTCCTGTCGGATACCGGTTATGAAAAAGCACTGGATAGTCAGGGAAAGGGGCAGATTAAGATTTTGAGCCACGCAAAGGTACGTCAGGGCAATCTGCACTATGACCGTTCTGACCAGTTACGCTAAGGAGGGCGGTATGAAGCGTTATCTTCTGCGGCGGCTGGTGGTTCCGCCTTAGCAAAAAAAGAGATTCCCTGCAAACTTCGTGGAAAGGAGGCGAGAAAATGCAGGAAGAAGTGGAAAACAGAACTTTGACGCTGGTTGTCAGTGGAACAAAGTTTACCGGCAGAATGTTTAAGGCTGCCATAAGCAAGTACATGGCACATCGAAAGGAAAAGAAGCTGGAAAAACAGAGAAGCCGTGATGCGCCGGTTGTTCCGCATGGAAAACAGACTGTGAAGCAGCTTGTCGGGCAGAATCAGGGAATATCCAACATTGAGATCACAGACCCCTCTATCAAGGAGTTTGAGAAAATCGCCCGGAAATATGGTGTGGATTATGCGGTGAAAAAGGACCGCAGCAGTTCTCCGCCAAAGTACCTGATTTTTTTCAAAGGCCGTGATGCAGATGCTCTGACAGCAGCTTTTACAGAGTACACCAACAAAAAGGTCAAAAAGGCAACGAAAACAGAGCGCCCGTCCGTACTGGCAAAACTTAACCAGTTCAAAGAGATGGTTAAAAATGCTGTGGTGGATCGCACCAAGCGAAAGGAGCTGGAACGATGAAAAAGACATTGGACATCAAAAAGCTCATTTTGCTGAATATGCCGTATATCCTGCTGGGGCTGTTTGCTACCAATTTTGGAGAGGCATGGCGAATGGCACAAGGGGCGGATGCTTCAGAAAAATTTCTTTCGCTGGTTGCGGTTCTGCCTGGGGCGTTGCAAAGTTTCTGGCCAAGCCTGCATCCATTGGACTTGTTGGTAGGGCTGTGCTGCGGTGTTGGTCTGAGGCTGGCGGTGTATCTTAAAAGCAAGAACGCCAAGAAATATCGACATGGTTTGGAATATGGTTCGGCCCGCTGGGGAACCCGTGAGGATATTGCACCTTACGTTGATCCTGTATTTCAGAACAATGTGATTCTGACAAAAACGGAGAGCCTGACCATGAACAGCCGCCCCAAGGACCCAAAGACTGCCAGAAACAAAAATGTACTGGTGATTGGCGGCTCCGGTTCCGGTAAGACCCGCTTCTGGCTCAAACCGAATCTGATGCAGATGCACAGCAGCTACGTCGTGACTGACCCGAAGGGAACCATTTTGGTGGAGTGCGGAAAAATGCTCCAAAGGGGCGCACCCAAGCCGGGGAAAGACGGAAAGCCCATGAAGGATAAGCACGGCAAGGTCATTTATGAGCCGTACCGAATCAAGGTCCTAAATACAATCAACTTCAAGAAGTCCATGCACTATAACCCTTTCGCCTATATCCATAGCGAAAAGGACATCTTGAAGCTGGTAACAACGCTGATCGCCAATACCAAAGGCGAAGGCAAGGCTGGAGACGATTTCTGGGTCAAGGCGGAAACATTGCTGTATTGCGCATTGATCGGATATATCCACTATGAAGCTCCGGTGGAGGAGCAAAACTTCTCCACCCTCATTGAGTTCATCAACGCCATGGAAGTCCGGGAGGATGACGAGGAGTTCAAAAATCCTGTAGACCTGATGTTTGATGCACTGGAATCGGAAAAGCCAAACCACTTCGCAGTGCGGCAGTATAAGAAATATAAGCTGGCAGCCGGCAAAACAGCCAAGTCAATTTTGATTTCCTGCGGTGCGCGTCTGGCCGTATTTGATATTGCGGAGCTGCGCGAGGTTACATCCTACGATGAGTTGGAACTGGATACGCTGGGAGACAGAAAAACGGCTCTGTTCCTCATTATGAGTGATACGGATGACAGTTTTAACTTTCTCATTTCCATGTGCTACACCCAGTTATTCAACCTGCTTTGTGAAAAGGCCGACGATGTGTATGGCGGCAGGCTTCCGGTTCATGTGCGCTGTCTGATTGATGAGTGTGCCAACATCGGGCAGATTCCGAAGCTGGAAAAGCTGGTGGCCACCATCCGAAGCCGTGAAATCTCTGCCTGTCTGGTGTTGCAGGCACAGAGCCAGCTCAAGGCAATTTACAAAGATAATGCCGATACCATCATCGGCAATATGGATACTTCCATCTTCCTGGGTGGCAAAGAGCCAACAACGCTGAAAGAGCTGGCGGCTGTTCTGGGAAAGGAGACCATAGACACTTACAACACCGGAGAGAGCCGGGGACGGGAGACCTCCCACTCGCTTAACTATCAGAAATTGGGAAAAGAGCTGATGAGCCAGGACGAGCTGGCAGTTATGGATGGCGGCAAGTGCATCTTGCAGTTGCGCGGTGTGCGTCCGTTTCTTTCAGACAAGTATGACATTACCAGACACCCTAATTTCAAATACACAGCTGATGCAGACAAGCGAAATACCTTTGATATTGAAGCATTTTTGTCTGCCAGACTAAAACTCAAGCCTGATGAGGTCTGCGATGTATATGAAGTAGACACGGAGGGCGTGTAATACGGTTCCGCTGAGAAAGGAGTGATCGTATCTATTTGCCGCAACTGCCTCTGTTGAGGCCATTGGCGTACAAAGCGGGCAATCATCAACAAAATAATGAAAAAGGAGGACAGCCGGGATCAGGCTCTCATATATCGAGGGCAGATTGTTCCGGCTTTTGTGCGCTTATGAAACAAACCTAACTAATCATTCAAATGATTCCGGCTAATATTATTTATGGCATTTTTTGAACAGGCAATTACCGTTCTTCAGACTCTCGTTATCGCTCTGGGTGCTGGTCTTGGTATCTGGGGTGTCATCAACCTGTTGGAAGGTTATGGCAATGACAACCCTGGCGCCAAATCTCAGGGCATGAAGCAGCTTATGGCCGGTGCTGGTGTAGCCGTTGTTGGTATGGTTCTTGTACCTCTGCTCTCCGGGCTGTTCTCTGTCTAAGCGTTCCTGCATGAAATCCTTGCCGCTCCCGCAGCTCTGCGGGGGCGGCGGAAAGGAGGTTGACACCGTATGGATTTCTTACTTGAAGCCCTGACAAATTGGCTGAAAGAAATGCTGGTGGGCGGTATTATGAGCAACCTTTCGGGGATGTTTGACAGTGTAAACCAACAGGTCGCGGACATATCCGTACAGGTAGGACAGACCCCACAGGGATGGAATGGCAGTATTTTCAATATGATTGAGAATCTGTCCAACTCCATCATGGTGCCGATTGCAGGTGTGATCTTGGCTATCGTGATGACCGTAGACCTGATCCAGATGATTGCAGACAAGAACAACCTGCATGATGTGGATACCTGGATGATTTTCAAGTGGGTGTTCAAATCAGCTACCGCCATCCTCATTGTCACAAACACATGGAATATCGTGATGGGCGTCTTTGATATGGCGCAGAGCGTGGTGGCGCAGGCGGCAGGGATTATCAATTCGGATGCGTCCATTGACATTTCCTCAGTTATGACCGATCTGGAACCGAGGCTGATGGAAATGGATTTGGGACCGCTGTTCGGACTGTGGTTCCAATCCCTCTTTATTGGCATTACCATGTGGGCGTTGTATATCTGTATCTTTATCGTTATTTATGGCCGTATGATCGAGATCTACCTTGTAACTTCGGTGGCTCCCGTTCCAATGGCTGCAATGATGGGCAAAGAATGGGGCGGTATGGGACAGAATTACCTCCGATCCCTGCTGGCACTGGGCTTTCAGGCGTTTCTCATTATCGTCTGCGTGGCAATTTATGCTGTGCTGGTGCAGAACATCGCTCTGGAAGATGACATCATCATGGCAATCTGGAGCTGCGTGGGCTACACCGTACTGCTATGTTTTACGCTGTTCAAAACCGGCAGTCTCGCCAAATCAGTCTTTCAGGCGCACTAAAACGGAAGGAGGTTTCCACATTGGCTTATGTACCCGTACCCAAGGACTTAACAAAAGTCAAAACAAAGGTCATGTTCAATCTGACCAAGCGGCAGCTTATCTGCTTCACGGGCGGAGCGCTTATTGGCGTACCGCTTTTCTTTTTGCTCAGAAAACCTACCGGAAACAGTGTAGCGGCTATGTGTATGATGCTGGTTATGCTGCCCTTCTTTATGCTGGCTATGTACGAAAAGCATGGACAGCCCCTGGAAAAGATCGTGGGCAACATTCTCAAAGTAGCTGTGATCCGTCCCAAGCAGCGACCTTACCAGACCAACAACTTTTATGCCGTATTAAAGCGGCAGGAAATGCTCGATAAGGAGGTGTATGACATTGTTCACCGCAATAAAAAAATGGCTGCATCGGATGTTCGGAAAAACCGAGGAAAAAACTGTGCAGCCGGTAAAGACAAAGAAAAAGCTGTCCCGCGCCGATAAGAAGCAGATCGAAGCGGCCATTGCCCGCGCTAACCGCACGGACAAAAAAGGAAAATCTGCGCAGGACAGTATCCCTTATGAACGGATGTGGCCGGACGGAATCTGCCGCGTATCGGACAGCCACTACACAAAGACCATCCAGTTTCAGGACATCAACTATCAGCTCTCCCAAAACGAAGATAAGACGGCAATCTTTGAGGGGTGGTGTGATTTCCTCAATTATTTTGACAGCTCGATTCATTTCCAGCTGTCTTTTTTGAACCTTGCGGCATCGGAGGAGACCTTTGCTAACTCCATTTCCATCCCGCCCCAGAGGGACGCCTTTGACAGTATCCGCGAGGAATACACCACAATGCTGCAAAATCAGCTGGCCAGAGGTAACAACGGTCTCATCAAGACCAAATACCTGACCTTTGGTATCGACGCGGACAGCATCAAAGCCGCCAAGCCCCGTCTGGAGCGTATTGAGACCGATATACTTAATAACTTCAAGCGTCTTGGTGTAGCTGCCAGAACGCTGGACGGTAAAGAAAGGCTTTTTCAGCTTCATGCGGTATTCCACATGGATGAACAACTCCCGTTTCAGTTTGAATGGGACTGGCTGGCTCCTTCCGGTCTGTCCACAAAGGATTTTATTGCACCAAGCTCCTTTGAGTTCCGCACCGGCAAGCAGTTCCGTATGGGCAAGAAATACGGGGCTGTTTCTTTTTTGCAGATTCTCGCACCGGAGCTGAATGACCGTCTGCTGGCTGATTTTCTGGATATGGAAAGCTCGCTCATTGTGAGTATGCACATTCAGTCGGTGGATCAGGTGAAAGCCATCAAAACGGTAAAGCGAAAGATTACCGACCTGGACCGCAGCAAGATCGAGGAACAGAAAAAAGCAGTCCGTGCCGGATACGACATGGACATCATTCCATCTGACCTTGCTACCTACGGCAGTGAAGCGAAAAAACTCTTGCAGGATTTGCAGAGCCGCAACGAGAGAATGTTCCTTTTGACCTTTCTGGTGCTGAACACAGCGGACAATCCCCGTCAGCTTGGCAACAACATCTTTCAGGCAGGCTCTATTGCCCAGAAGTATAACTGTCAGCTGACCAGGCTGGACTTCCAGCAGGAAGAAGGGCTGATGAGCTGTCTGCCTCTGGGTCTCAATCAGGTCGAGATCCAGCGAGGACTGACCACCAGTTCCACGGCTATTTTTGTGCCCTTTACTACGCAGGAACTGTTCCAGAACGGGAAAGAAGCCCTGTACTACGGCATCAATGCTCTGTCCAACAACCTCATCATGGTGGATCGAAAGCTGCTGAAAAACCCCAACGGCTTGATTTTGGGTACGCCGGGTTCCGGTAAGTCCTTCAGCGCAAAACGAGAAATTGCCAACTGCTTTTTGCTTACCAGTGATGATGTTATTATCTGTGACCCGGAAGCGGAGTACGCACCTCTTGTTGAGCGTCTGCATGGGCAGGTCATCAAGATCTCGCCTACCTCCACCAACTACATCAATCCGATGGATCTGAATCTGGACTATTCGGATGATGAAAGCCCGCTGTCACTCAAGTCTGACTTTATCCTCAGCTTGTGTGAGTTGATCGTGGGCGGTAAGGAGGGCTTGCAGCCGGTGCAGAAAACCATTATTGACCGTTGTGTACGGTTGGTTTACAACGAATATCTCAATGACCCGAAGCCGGAGAATATGCCGATTTTGGAGGACCTTTATAACCTGTTGCGGGAGCAGGAAGAAAAAGAAGCTCAGTACATTGCAACGGCATTGGAAATCTATGTAACGGGTTCTTTGAATGTGTTCAATCATCAGAGCAATGTGGACATTGATAACCGGATTGTCTGCTACGACATCAAGGAACTGGGCAAGCAGCTTAAAAAAATCGGTATGCTGGTGGTACAGGATCAGGTGTGGAACCGCGTTACCATCAACCGTGCCGCTCACAAGTCTACCCGCTACTACATCGACGAGATGCACCTGCTTTTGAAGGAGGAACAGACCGCTGCTTATACGGTAGAAATTTGGAAGCGATTCAGAAAATGGGGCGGTATTCCGACAGGTATCACCCAGAATGTCAAAGACCTTTTGAGCAGCCGCGAGGTGGAAAATATCTTTGAAAATTCCGACTTCGTGTATATGCTCAACCAGGCAGGCGGAGACCGTCAGATCCTCGCCAAGCAGCTGGGCATTTCCACACACCAGTTATCTTATGTGACCCACTCCGGTGAGGGCGAGGGTCTGCTGTTCTATGGCTCCACGATCCTGCCGTTTGTAGACCACTTCCCGAAGAACACCGAACTTTACCGCATTATGACTACCAAACCCCAGGAACTGAAAAAGAAGGAGGATGAATGATGATGAACCCCAACATTTTGAATAAAAATCCGCTGATGTTTTTTGACAGGGCGGTAAATGCCCAGCGCAGCCAGCTGCTTACGGTCATGGCCGATGCGGTAAGTGAGTGCCGCACGGCGGCAGATCAGGCAGCCGAACTGAATGAGACCGGTCAGGTGGGGCTTCTCCGTCTGGCAGAGGTCTGGAGCGCCATTCGTGCTAAAGAAGGTATGGGCGGTCTGGTTCTGGAAGGAACCGAAGCGAAGATCCTGTCCGATGTGGTGGCACAGTTTTATGCCTACCTGTCCGGCTGTATGTTCAACGATCCTGTGGGAATGGCCATTTATGCAGAGCTGCACTACATGATGTCCTCCCTCATGGTGGGAGAATGGTTTGAATAAGGAGCCGCGCCTGCGCTTTACTGATGAGGAACGGTCGGACCCTGCACTGGAAAAGCCGATCCGTAAAGCGGAGAAAGCTGCGGCCAGAGCAGATAAGGCGCAGGCCAATATCCCAAAGAAAAAGGTCAGGCAGACGGTCATTGACCCGGATACCGGAAAAAAGACCTCGAAGCTGACCTTTGAGGACAAGAAAAAGCCACCTTCCAAAGTTTCTCAAGGAGTCAGGGAAGCTCCCGTCCATCTGGTCGTGGGCAAGCTCCACAAAGAGATCCGGGAAACAGAGCAGGACAATGTGGGCGTGGAAAGCGCCCACAAGTCCGAGGAGGCGGTGGAGACCGGCGCTTATCTGGTGCGGGAGGGCTATCGCAGCCACAAGCTGAAGCCGTACCGCAAAGCAGCACAGGCAGAGCGTCAACTGGAAAAGGCAAATGTAAATGTTCTGTACCAGAAATCTTTGCAGGAAAATCCCCAGTTTGCCAGCAACCCTCTTTCCCGCTGGCAGCAAAAACAGGCCATCAAAAAGCAGTATGCCGCCGCCAAACACGCCGGTCAGACTGCCGGAAATACCGCCCAGGCTGCATCCAAAACCGGAAAAGCCGCAAGGACGGTAAAAGAAAAGGTACAGCAGGCAGGGGCATTCGTCATGCGCCACAAGAAGGGTTTCCTGATGGCAGGGGTTTTGTTCCTCATTACCTGTATGCTGATGAATACCATGTCCTCCTGCTCCATGATGGCGCAGAGCATCGGTTCTGTTCTCTCCGGCACCACCTATCCGTCGGATGACCCGGAAATGCTGGCGGTGGAGGCAGATTATGCAGCCAGAGAAGCCCAGTTGCAGGAGGAAATCGACAACATTGAAAGCAGCCACCCAGGGTATGACGAGTATCGCTATGACCTTGGTATGATCGGCCATGACCCTCATGAGCTGGCAGCATTTCTGTCTGCCGTCTTGCAAGGTTACACCCAGCAGAGCGCTCAGGCAGAGCTGGCGCGTGTGTTTGCAGCACAGTATCAGCTGACGCTTACTGAGGAAGTGGAGATTCGCTACCGCACGGAGACCTCCACCGACCCGGAGACCGGCGAGACCACCTCAGAAGAAGTCCCCTATGAGTATTACATTTTGAATGTGAAACTCACCAGCAAGCCCATTTCCGCTGTGGCGTCGGAGCTTCTGACCCCGGAGCAGATGAAAATGTATCAGGTTTACCGGCAGACCATGGGCAATAAGCCGCTGTTGTTTGGCGGTGGTTCCCCTGACATGAGCAATTCCGAGGACTTGACCGGTGTACAGTTCGTAAATGGAACCCGTCCCGGAAATCCGCAGTTGGTGGAGCTGGCCAAGCGTCAGGTCGGCAATGTGGGCGGCTATCCTTATTGGAGCTGGTATGGCTTTGACAGCCGCGTGGAGTGGTGCGCCTGCTTTGTATCCTGGTGTTATAACCAGGCTGGAAAAAGTGAGCCGCGCTTTGCAGGCTGTGAGTGGCAGGGCGTTCCGTGGTTCCAGTCTCATGGACAATGGGGTGCAAGAGGCTATAACAATCTGGCTCCCGGAGATGCAATTTTCTTTGATTGGGATTTGGATGGGACAGCAGACCATGTGGGTATCGTGATCGGCACGGATGGCAGCCGTGTTTATACCGTGGAGGGAAATTCCGGCGATGCCTGCAAGATCAAAAGTTATGACCTGAATTATCAAAGCATTAAAGGCTATGGTCTGATGAACTGGTAACAGACTTTGTGGAAAGGAGTGAACGGTTATGGCAAAAAACAAAATTGAACGTATCGACCAGGAAATTGAGAAAACCCGTGAGAAGATTGCGGAATATCAGGAAAAGCTCAAGACCCTGGAAGCACAGAAAACGGAGGCAGAGAATCTGGAAATCGTTCAGATGGTTCGTGCGTTACGCATGACTCCAGCACAGCTGAACGCTATGCTTTCCGGTGGAATGAACCACGGCAGAGATACAGCACTGTCGGAATCAAATAATCAGGAGGTTACCGCTTATGAAGAATAAAAGAATTTGCAAAACACTTTCCGCCCTTTGCCTGACAATGGTTGTGGCATTTGGCTTTACGATCCCTGCTTTTGCACAGGGGTCAGAACAGGCTCCGGCGGCACCGGCAGAGGATTCTACCAATGACAGCAATGTGATTGTGGAAGAAACAGAACCGGCACCGGCACTTACACCGGAGGGGAATGCGGCATTGGTGGATGATTTTGGAGGCAATAAGCAGCTTATTACTGTTACGACCAAAGCTGGAAATTACTTTTACATCCTGATTGATAGGGCGAATGAGGACAAGGAGACTGCTGTTCACTTTCTGAATCAGGTGGACGATGCAGACCTTGCGGCGCTGATGGAAGATGGAAAACCCAAAGAGGAGATGCCTGCGGTATGCAGCTGTTCAACAAAATGTGAAGCAGGGGCAGTCAATACGGCCTGCCCGGTCTGCGCAACTGATAAGAGTAAATGTACGGGCAAAGCACCGGAACCTCCGGCAGAAACATCGGAGCCGGAAAAAGAGAAGCCTGCCGGATTGAACCCGGCTGCGCTGGTCCTTTTGCTGGCTCTGCTGGGAGGCGGTGGCGTATTTGCCTACTTGAAGCTCGTTAAGAACAAGCCTAAGACCAAGGGCAATGACAGTCTGGACGATTATGATTATGGCGAGGAAGATTCCGAGGAATGGGAAACCGAGGATGAGGAGTCGGACGAGCCGGACGCTGACGGGGGCAGCACAGAAGAAGATGACGAGGACAGCGTGAAATGACCCGTTTCACAGACAGTCCCTATGAACGCATGATGACACGCAGGCCGGAGGGCGGGAGGGAAACTTCCCGTCCTCCTTCTTTACCCCACAACCACCCCTGCTATGGTTGCGGGAGTTATGGAAGCCCCTGCGTAGGTATCTGCCATCGTGAGATGGAACGCTGGCTCAAAGAAAGGAAACGAAAAAAATGAGTGTTCTGATTATATTTATCAAGCTGATTGCTGTTTTTGACCTGCTGGTGATCGCCGTGTATTTTGGCGGCGACATTCTTTCTACCATGTTAAACAAACTTCGGAGAAAGCCAAAGCAAGATTACCCCTTTGATTTCTCCTTAGATACCGTGACAGTTTCATTGTCCATAGATTCTATCCGTCAGCTTTGTTCCGACGATGCGGCAGATTTTGTGGAAGAAAAGATCCTGCCAAATGCGGAGAAAACAATGGCCGTGCTGACGGAACAAGAACAGACGGCGGCTCGTCTGCTCTTATCCGCTTTGATCGGTTTTCTTGCAGCAGAAGCTCCTATGGATGAACAGAGCTTTCCTTTGATGATGGAACTTCTGAACTGCATGGAAGGGGAAAAAGAAGATGGTTGTCAGGATGCAGTAGATAGTTTACTTGAAGATGCCGCCTGCAATACCCGCCGTCACGAAGAATATTACAGCAATTATCAACGCTACCAGCTGATGCAGGTGGATAAAACCCGTGTCATTTTGGCTTGTCGTATCATCATCAATGACCTGCTGGGGAAACTGTACCGCTATGACTACCGGTTTGGCTATAACCTGCTACTGGATGAGGAAAACAGCATAGAGAAAAAACTGCACACGCCTGTGCGGGAAGAATGGGAGGCTGAAGATGATGAGATATAAACTGGTAATCGCTGAAAAACCATCGGTTGCACAAAGTCTGGCGGCGGTGATCGGTGCAACCGTCCGTAAGGACGGGTATCTGGAGGGCAACGGCTGGCGTGTCAGCTGGTGCGTGGGCCACCTGGCCGGTCTTGCGGATGCAGACAGCTATGACCCCAAGTATGCCAAGTGGCGATATGATGACCTGCCTATTTTGCCGGAGTATTGGCAGATGGTGGTGGGAAAGGATAAGAAAAAGCAGTTTGATATTCTCAAAAAGCTGATGAATGCCCCGGATGTTTCGGAGGTGGTAAATGCCTGCGATGCCGGACGCGAGGGCGAGTTGATCTTCCGTAGCGTCTATGAGCTGGCAGGTTGCAAGAAGCCGATGAAAAGGCTCTGGATTTCTTCGATGGAGGACTCTGCCATAAGGGAAGGCTTTGCAAACCTGCGCCCTGGTGCGGATTATGACGGACTTCGGGATGCTGCCCTCTGCCGTGCCAAGGCCGACTGGCTGGTGGGGATCAATGCGACAAGGCTTTTTTCCGTGCTGTATCACCGAACCCTCAACATCGGGCGCGTGATGTCCCCGACGCTGGCGCTTATTGTCCAGCGAGAAGCTGAGATCGACACCTTTCAGTCGATTCCCTTTTATACCGTGGCGCTGGAGCTACCCGGTCTTACCGTATCCGGGGAGCGCATGGCGGATAAGGTTGCTGCTGAGCAGCTGAAAGAAGCCTGTCAGGGTGCAAATGTCACAATCAAAAAGGTGGAGTGCAAGGAAAAGTCCGAAAAGCCGCCTGCCCTCTATGACCTGACTACTCTGCAAAGAGATGCCAACCGCCTGCTTGGATTTACAGCCCAGCAGACCCTGGACTATCTGCAAAGCCTGTATGAAAAGAAGCTATGCACCTATCCCCGTACTGACAGCCGCTATCTGACTGGCGATATGGCAGACAGCCTGCCGGTGTTGGTGAATCTGGTTGCCAATGCTATGCCGTTTCGCAAAGGAATCGCTATTACCTGTGATCCGCAGACGGTAATCAACGATAAGAAAGTAACCGACCACCACGCAGTAATCCCTACCAGAAATCTCAAGGATGCAGACCTTTCTGCCCTTCCTGCGGGAGAAAAAGCGGTGCTGGAGCTGGTGGCCCTGCGTCTGATGTGCGCCGTAGCCCAGCCCCATATCTATTCGGAAACCGTTGTGATTGCAGCGTGTGCCGGTGGGGAGTTTACCACAAAAGGAAAAACGGTGAAGCACCCCGGATGGAAAGCACTGGAGGACGCTTATCGTGCCAAAATGAAGGATACAGAGCCGAAAAAAGAGGGCGTAGAGAAAGCCCTGCCGGAGCTGACCGAAGGACAGACCCTTTCGGTTTCTGCGGCAATCGTCAAAGAAGGCAAAAGCAGTCCGCCTCAGCACTTTACGGAGGACACCCTATTGTCCGCGATGGAGACTGCCGGAAAAGAGGATATGCCGGAGGATGCCGAGCGAAAAGGTCTGGGTACACCGGCCACCCGTGCCGGTATTTTGGAAAAGCTGGTATCTGCCGGTTTTCTGGAACGAAAAAAGAGCAGGAAAACGGTGCAGCTTCTCCCTTCCCACGATGCAGTCTCCCTGATCACCGTCCTGCCGGAACAGCTGCAATCTCCGCTTTTGACTGCCGAGTGGGAGTACCGCCTGGGCGAGATCGAGCGCGGGCAGCTTGCCCCGGAGGAGTTTTTAGACGGGATTAGCACCATGCTGAAAGATCTGGTGGGGACTTATCAGGTCATCAAGGGAACTGAGTATCTGTTCACTCCGCCCCGTGAGGTGGTGGGCAAATGCCCTCGCTGCGGCGGTGAAGTTGCAGAACTGCAAAAAGGCTTCTTCTGTCAGAATGATTCTTGCAAATTTGCAATCTGGAAAAACAACAAATGGTGGGCTGCCAAGAAAAAACAGCCGACCAAGGCTGTGGTGTCTGCGCTGCTGAACGATGGCTGTGTCCGTGTGACGGGGCTATATTCGGAGAAAACCGGCAAGACCTACGATGCCACTGTGGTTTTGGAGGACGATGGACAGTATGCCAATTTCAAGCTGGAATTTGACCAGCGGAAAGGAGGCAGCCGATGAAGCTCTCTTTAGTGGAACGGGAAACCATTCTCCTCTATAACCAGGCAGAACCAATGGCTGAGGTCTATACCCACGATCCCCGTCTGATGGAGAAGCTGGAACTGCTGGCAAAAAAGCACCCCGACCAGATCACCCGAAAGGACGCCCATAACTTTACCGTCCCCAAGCGGTGTGTATCAGTCCGGGAGCCATACAGCGCCGAGCGTCGCAAAGCTGCCAGTGAGCGTGCGAAAGCCGCCGGATACCAGCCCCCTGTGAAAAAGTCCGGCAGTTAAAGGCACATGGCAGAGAATGTATTTGAAGCGGTCAAGCAGTCGGTCAGCACCAGAGAAGCTGCAGCGTTTTATGGGATCGAGGTCAAACGAAATGGTATGGCCTGCTGTCCCTTTCACGATGATAAAAACCCCAGCATGAAGGTAGACCAGCGGTTCCACTGCTTTGGTTGCGGTGCAGATGGGGATGTGATCGACTTTACCGCAAAGCTCTTTAACCTCTCCCCAAAAGAAGCGGCGGAGAAACTGGCACAGGACTTTGGCCTGATCTATGACAGTCAGGCCCCGCCCCGCAGGAGATATGTCCGGCAAAAAAACGAGGCACAGAAGTTTCGGGAGGATCGACAGCGCTGTTATCGCGTACTGTCCGATTACTACTATCTGCTGAAAAAATGGGAAGCCGACCGTTCTCCCAGGACACCGGAGGAAGAACCGCACCCCCGTTTTGTGGAAGCAATCCAGAAGAAAGCCTATGTAGAATACCTGCTGGACCTTTTTCTTTATGAAAGTGAAGAAGAACAAAAGGCATGGATTGCAGAACACACAGCAGAAATCACACACTTGGAAAGGAGATTGAAAATCATGGCTGAGAACAAACCCACCAACCGAGAACGGCTAAGGGAAATCACAGATGGCATCGAGCAGGGCATCAAAGAACTGTTTGAGAGTGAAAAGTATATGCGCTATCTGTCCGTCATGTCCCGCTTCCACCGCTATTCGGTAAACAACACCATGCTCATCTATATGCAGAAGCCGGACGCCACATTGGTAGCCGGATACAATAAGTGGAAAGACCAGTTTGAGCGTCATGTAAAAAAGGGCGAGCATGGCATTACCATCATCGCTCCCACACCGTATAAGAAGAAAATCGAGGAGCAGAAGCTGGACCCGGATACCAAGGCTCCGATTCTGGATAAAGACGGAAAGATCGTCACAGAGGAAAAAGAAATCGAGATTCCCATGTTTCGCCCTGTCAAGGTCTTTGATGTGAGTCAGACCGACGGGAAACCTTTGCCGGAGCTTGCATCATCCCTTTCCGGCAATGTGCCAAATTATGAGGCATTCATGGAGGCCCTGCGCCGCAGCGCACCGGTGCCGATTACTTTTGAAGCAATGGCCGCCGATACGGACGGCTATTTTTCTGCTGATCATCAGAAAATTGCCATTCGTCAGGGCATGAGTGAGGTTCAGACGGTTTCAGCCACAGTACACGAGATTGCCCACAGCAAGCTCCATGACCCTAAAAAATATGAAATGCTACCGTCATGGAAGGTTGTGCAGGAGAGTGAAGGTGGAACCAAGCATGATTTCAAGTTGGATTTTGCCACAGAAAAAGAAGCCGAACAGTTTGCTTCTGATATGGATTGGCGTTATGTGGACGAAAATCAGTTTGAATGGCGTCTTGCAGTTGAGGAAGATCCAACCGCAGAAAAACAGGCAATCAAAAACCGCCACACGGAGGAAGTGGAGGCTGAAAGCATCTCCTATGCGGTCTGCAAGTATTTTGGCATCGAGACCGGAGAAAACAGCTTCGGCTATATTGCAAGCTGGAGCCAGGGCAAAGAGCTGAAAGAGCTGAGAGCCAGTTTGGAGACCATCAACAAAACCTCCGGCACTTTGATCTCCGACATTGAGCGCCACTATAAGGAAATCTGCAAAGAGCGCGGAATCGACCCTCATGCAAAGGTAGAGCCGGAACCCGTCCCGATAGAGCAGCCAGAAGATGCCGCTAAGGTATCTGATAGACAGCAGACCGGCGATCTGACCTACTATGTAGCAGAGTGCATGGAATTTCCAAACCTCGGAGAATACCACGATAACCTGTCTTTGGAGGAAGCAATCCGCATTTATCAGGAGATTCCGGCAGAACGAATGAACGGGATCAAGGGCATTGGTTTTGAGCTGAAAGACGGAAGCGACTATGAAGGACCTTTTCCGATTTTGACCGGCCAGACCATTGACCTGGACACCATCCAGGCAATCGACTATTACCGTGATAATCCTCTGGTGCAAAAAGCGGTAAAGGAACTGGCTGCGGCAATGCCGGAAATGGAAGTGCTGGGGGCGGACGCCAATCAGCAGGAGGCTTTGTTTCTGATCGACAATGCCACCTATCTTCATATCCAGTCCTGTGACAGCGGCTGGGACTATACCCTTTACGATGCCGCATCCATGAAAGAGTTGGATGGTGGTCAGCTGGATATGCCGGAGATTTCCCGCATGAAGGCAGTTCTCCAGATTTGTGATGACAACGATTTGGGCAGAGACTCGGTAAAATACGCACCGTTGTCCATGATTGAGACCTTGCAGGAAGCTGCCTACCAGCAGATGCAGGCAGAGGCCAGTCAGATGGCTGCTTCTTCCCAGCTGCCGGAAGCACAGGAGCAGGCGCTGGATGAATACCCAACGCCGGATGAGCAGGTCTCTACACCGGATATGCAGGAATACGGATACTCCTATGATGGGATGCTCCCTGTTACCAGAGAACGGGCGCTGGAACTGGATGCCGCTGGTTTGACTGTCTATGTGCTGCATGAGGACAATACGGAGAGCATGGTGTTTGACCCGCAGGAAATCATGGATCATGGCGGTCTTTTTGGCGTGGACCGTGAGGAATGGGAGAAAAGCCCTCAGTTCCACGAAAAGGTCATGGAGCGTCAGGAACATCAGCAGGAACGGGAACAGGCATTTCTTGCTCAGAACAGAGATTGCTTTGCCATCTATCAGGTGAGCCGTGACGATCCACAGAATGTGCGCTTTATGAATCTGGACTGGTTAAAGTCCCATGCCATTTCCATAGACCGCAGCAATTATGATCTCATTTACACTGCTCCGCTGAGGGAGTCTGGCACGGTACCGGAGCAGCTGGAAAAACTATATGAGCAGTTTAATCTGCAAAAACCGGCGGATTTTCACAGTCCTTCTATGAGTGTCAGTGACATCGTTGCGATCAAGCAGGATGGTAAGGTATCCTATCATTACTGTGACAGTGTTGGATTTACCCAGATCCCCGGATTCCTGCCGGAAAATCCGCTGAAAAATGCGGAGATGGCCGTGGAGGACGATTACGGCATGATCGACGGTATCATCAACAATGGCGCAAAAGAGCCTACGGTGGAAGAGCTGGAACAGCAGGCCCGCAGCGGTCAGCCCATTTCCCTGATGGATCTGGCTGCCGCTGCCCATCGGGAGGAACGGGAAAAGAAAAAGTCCGTCATGGAGCAGCTGAAAAGCCAGCCCAAGGCAGAACACAAAAAGACAGCGCCCAAAAAGAGTGCGGAAAGGGAGATTTGATATGGGAAACTTTACTTTTGAGGAAATGAACCTGATGTGCATTTACAATACCGGCAGCCGTACCGGACTGATCGACAGCCTGCGTGAGATGCGCGGCGAGCTGGCCCCGGAGGAAACCGAGCTGCGGGAGTTGACAGACAGCGCACTGGGCAAGCTCCAGGCCATGAGTGATGCCGAGTTTGCCGAGCTGGAGTTGTACCCGGATTTTGACCAGTAAACACCATAGTCGCAGGGATGGGGTGGCAATATGCCACCCCACCTCTTTACCCCAAAACCGAAAGGAGGACAGGACACTATGCCAACCAAAGCTGAACTATATGCACAGATGGCGGAGAAAGTGGCAACGCAACTCACTGGAAGCTGGCAGGAATGGGCAGGGTTTCTCACCACTGCTTCCCGCCTTTACAAGTACCCGTTCCATGAGCAGTTGATGATCTACGCCCAGCGTCCGGACGCCACCGCCTGTGCAGAGTACGATTTGTGGAATGAAAAGATGGGCCGGTATGTAAGGCGCGGTTCCAAAGGGATTGCTCTGGTGGACGATTCCGGGGACAGACCTCGCTTGCGCTATGTTTTTGATATTTCTGACACCGGAACCCGTGAACATTCCCGCACTCCCTGGCTGTGGCAGCTGGAGGAGCGCCATTTGGATTCGGTGCAGGCCATGCTTGAGCGCACCTATGATGTTTCCGGTGATGACCTTGCCGGACAGCTCACGGAGGTAGCCGGAAAACTGGCTGAGGAATACTGGACGGAGCATCAGCAGGACTTCTTCTATATCGTTGACGGTTCCTTTTTGGAGGAATATGATGAGTTTAACATCGGAGTACAGTTCAAGGCAGCAGCCACCGTCAGTATCACTTACGCTTTGATGTCCCGCTGCGGACTGGAGCCGGAACGCTACTTCGACCACGAAGATTTCATGGCGATCTTTGATTTCAACACCCCGTCCACCATCGGGGCGCTGGGAACAGCGGTCAGCCAGATCAACCAGCAGGTGCTGCGGCAGATCGGCGTTACCGTCCGAAATGCAGAGCGCGAAGCCAACCAAGAAAGGAGCAAACAAGATGAACAATCCCATGACCTATATCCAGAACGGAGACTATCTGATTCCCGACCTGAAGTTGAGCCAGCAGCCGGAGAAACCCCTGGGCAAGTACGGCAGGATGAGGAAAACCTACCTGAAGGAACATCGTCCCATCCTCTACAACCAGATGTTGCTGAGCGAGAAGTTGTACTCGCACCTTCTGGAGATCGACGAGACCGCCCAGAGCAGACTGGAGCAGATGATGCCCCAGCTGGCGAAGGAAGCGGGAGCCACCGAGGAACTGAAAGCCAGCGATCCCATGAAGTGGGTGGGGCTGATGAACACCTGCAAAGCTCAGGCCGAGGAAATCCTGATGGCGGAGCTTATCAACAGCTGACTCTAAACCTGTTCCTCTCCGAAGCGGAACAGATCCAATCCATAGATGAAGCAGAGAATGTAGCGCATACATCCTCTGCTTTTTCTTTTGCCCAAAATGACATCGACCATGTGCTGCGTTTGGGCGGCAATACAGACCGTCAAAGGGAGCGTGTGGTTGCAGCCTTTGAAAAGCAGAAAACCACCGCTGAGATTGCCGAGATACTGAAAACGCTGTACCACGGCGGCAATGGCCTTGGCAGTGTGAGCGCATGGTATGCCGAGGATGGTATCCATCTTTCACATGGGAAGTCTGTCCGTTATGACAGGTCTGCCCAGGTCATTTCCTGGGAGAGCGCCGCAGAGCGTATCGGGGAGCTTTTGGAGAGCGGCCAGTTTGCCTCCAATGTGGAGCTTGCGGAAGCGGTAGGCTATGAACGCTCCCTCCTCTCGGAAAAGCTCTGGTATCTGTATCACGATCTCAGTGAGGGTGCCAGAGAAGCCGGATATTTGTCCTGCCTGTCAGAGATCAAAGGCAATGGTTTCCCGGAGGAGACCCGCCGCCTGACGGAGCAGCTGAGTGACCCGGCTTTCCGCCAGACGCTCAAGGAAGAGTACGCCGCCTTCTGGACTGCCTATCAGCAGGACCGTGACCTGTTGCGTTTTCACTATCATAGACCGAGGGAGATCTGGGAGAACCTGAAGGACCTTGACCTGCCCCGCAGGACCTTTTCTTCAGAGCTTTCCAAAGTGCCAACCGTCCAGCACTTTATTACCGAGGATGAGATCGACGCCGCCATGACCGGCGGAAGCAGTTTCGCCGGCGGAAAAGGCCGTATCTATGCGTTTTTCATGGCAAACCATACGGATAAGGAGAAAGTGAGATTCCTCAAAGACGAGTATGGCATTGGCGGACGCTCTCATGCCTTGTCCGGTGCAACACACAGCGGCGAAGATCACGATGGGAAAGGACTGCACTATAAAAAGCAGGACTGCCCGGATGTTCACTTGAACTGGGAAAAGGTTGCCAAGCGCATTACCTCACTTGTCCAGAAAGACCGCTATCTTACCGAACAGGAACAGGCGCAGTATGACAAAATCCAGTCTGAAAAGGAACTGGCTGAAGAAGATGCCATTCAAGCCCAGCAGCCGGAGATGGAGGAAGAAACGCTAAAGCCTACCCTTGGGGAGCAGTTTGAGCAGTATAAGCCTGTGGTGACTGCCGCCATTTCCGAGGATGCCGCATACCGCAATGCCTGCGGGCATTCTGACCGTGAAAATGCTGTCATCGAGGGTAATGCCGCTGTGCGCCGTGCAGTCCTTGGTTCTAAGGATATGGAGCTGATCCGACTCTATTCGGATGTGCCGGAGTTCCGTCAGCGTTTACACCGGGAAGTGATCGACGAGACCTATCCAAAGCTCCATGAGCTTCTGCGCCCTCTTTCTCAGGAAGATATTGATACTGCCCTTTGTGCATGGAACGGCAATATCGAGAGTAAACACGCTGTTGTCCGCTATATGAAAGACCATGCAAGAGAAAAAGATACCGCCGCATGGCTGGCTCAGGAATACGGCGGCAGTAACAGCAACAGCCTGTTCGTTGTCCGTGCCGGCAGCCCGGAGGAAACGCAGCTGCCCTGGCCGAAGGTACAGCGCCGGATTGCCCAGCTCATTCAGGAGGACCGGTTCTATACCGAAGAAGAACAGGACCGTTTTGACGACATCGACCCAATCGCCATCCGGGAAGCTCTGGAGGAAAGAGGGATCGTCAACGGCCAGGTGGCATACCCGGAAAAACTGGACAATGACCCATTTATCCAACAGGTGGTGTCGGATGTAGAGCAGATCGCAGCTGCCGAGACAGAGCAGCCTTCCGAAGTTTCCATTTCTGATGAGGAATATGATGCAGTTCGCAGTCCAATTCCGCAAAAGACTTCTTACGACCCCGCCGCCCCAGTTTATGCCGTGGGCGATACCGTGTATATCGAGGATGACGCCTATCAGATCACCGAGCTGCGGGAGGACACCGTACAGCTTCTGCCCACCGGGATGGTATATCCCATCTACCGGGCAGAGCGCAAAGAACAGTTTGAACAGCTGCTTCGGGCAGACCACCGCAATGCTTACTATACCGAGTTTCTTTCTATTGACCCGGACAAGGCAGATCAGGACTTGCGGGATGTATTGGCTCATGGACTGATGGATGAAGCGGATAAAAAGCAGATTTCCACGCTGCTGCAATCCGGCAGGAGCAACAGCGAGATCGCCTACTGGCTGAGCAGAGCCTATTCCGGTGAGATCGAGACACTGAATCTGGAGACCGGCGATATTGCCGATTACCGTACCACGGCACAGGGCATAGAACTGGAAGTCATGGATGCAGAGGAAAAGCGTCTGGCTATGCTGTATTTCCGCTGGGATGAGGTTGCGTCTTTGCTGCGCGGGATGTATGCCCGTCAGCAGGACGGTTTTGGACAGGAACAGCCCCAACCGGCTACCGAATCCCCGACCTTCCATTCCGAGACCATGGCCGTCTATCCGGGCGATAAGAACAATCTGCCTTATGATGTGGTGGTGGAACGACTGCATATCGAGGAGCCGGAGCCACCAGCCCCTGTGACTGAGCCGGAGAAAACCTTTGAGGAAGTGTTGGATGAACACCCTGTTTCCATTCAGGTCAATGGCCAGTGGCAGACCTTCCCCAATGCCAAAGCTGCCGAGGAAGCATCTTATGAGGAATACAAGGCTAACCTGCGCCGCAATGCAAAAAACTTCCGCATTACCGATGAGCATTTGGGCGAAGGCGGTCCGAAAGCCAAGTTCCAGGCAAATGTCAATGCGATTCGTTTGCTGAAAGAGCTGGAAGCTGCCGGACAGCAGGCAAGCCCCGAACAGCAGGAGGTTCTTTCTCGATATGTGGGCTGGGGCGGTCTCTCTGATGCGTTTGACCCGGAGAAACCGGTATGGGCTTTAGAGTATGCCCAGCTAAAAGAACTGCTGACCCCGGAGGAATATGCCGCCGCCAGAAGCTCTACCCTCAACGCCCATTACACCAGCCCTACGGTCATTCAGGCCATCTATGAAGCGATGGACCGTATGGGATTTGAGACCGGAAATATTCTGGAGCCGTCTATGGGTGTGGGCAATTTCTTTGGTATGTTGCCGGAGAAAATGCGAAACAGCCGTCTGTACGGCGTGGAGCTGGACCCTGTTTCCGGGCGCATCGCAAAGCAGCTCTATCCCAAGGCGGACATCACAGTAGGCGGCTTTGAGACCACCGATAGGCGTGACTTCTTTGACCTTGCCATCGGCAATGTACCTTTCGGTCAGTATCAGGTCAACGACAAAGCCTACAACAAGCTGAATTTCAGTATTCATAACTATTTTTTTGCCAAAGCACTGGATCAGGTGCGTCCCGGCGGTGTGGTAGCTTTTGTGACCTCTCGATATACCATGGACGCCAAGGATTCCACCGTGCGCCGCTATCTTGCCCAGCGTGCCGAGCTGCTGGGAGCGATCCGTCTGCCTAATGACGCGTTCAAAAAGAATGCCGGTGCCGAGGTGGTATCGGACATCATCTTCCTCCAAAAGCGGGACCGCCCGTTGGACATCGTGCCGGAATGGACCCAGACCGGACAGACGGAGGACGGGTTTGCCATCAACCGGTATTTTATCGACCACCCAGAAATGGTGCTGGGCAGACAGGAGCCGGTAAGCACTGCACATGGTATGGACTACACCGTGAACCCTATCGAGGGACTGGAGCTTTCCGACCAGCTGCATGATGCTGTGAAGTACATTCATGGCACTTATCAGGAGGCAGAGCTGCCGGAGCTGGGCGAAGGCGAAGCTATTGACACCTCCATTCCTGCCGACCCCAATGTGAAGAACTATTCCTATGCCATTGTAGACGGGCAGGTGTACTACCGGGAAAACAGCCGTATGGTGCGCCCTGACCTCAACGCCACCGCCGAAGCCCGTGTAAAAGGTCTTGTGGGACTGCGTGATTGTGTGCAGGAACTGATCGACCTTCAGATGGATGCAGCGGTTCCGGACAGCACCATTCGGGAGAAGCAGGCGGAACTGAACAGTCTCTATGACAGCTTTTCTTCCAAATACGGTCTCATCAATGACCGTGCAAACCGTCTGGCCTATGCAGACGATTCTTCCTATTACCTGCTCTGTGCGCTGGAAGTCATCGACGAGGACGGAAAGCTGGAACGCAAGGCAGATATGTTCACCAAGCGGACCATCAAGCCCCATCAGGCGGTGGCTGTGGTGGATACGGCAAGTGAAGCACTGGCGGTGTCCATCTCGGAAAAAGCCTGCGTGGATATGGACTATATGAGCCAGCTTACCGGAAAAACAAAAGAAGAACTGGCCGGAGAGCTGCAAGGCGTAATCTTCCGTGTACCGGGACAGTTGGAGCAGGACGGAACGCCCCATTATGTGACTGCTGATGAATACCTCTCCGGCAATGTACGCCGCAAACTGCGTCAGGCGCAGCGGGCCGCACAGCAGGACCCGGTTTATGCAGTCAATGTGGAAGCTCTTACCGCCGCCCAGCCCAAAGACCTGGATGCGTCGGAGATTGAGGTGCGTCTGGGCGCTACCTGGATTGACAAGGAATATATCCAGCAGTTTATGTATGAGACCTTTAATACCCCGTTTTATCTCCAGCGCAGTATCGGGGTCAACTATTCGTCCTTTACCGCTGAATGGCAGATCAAGGGGAAATCTTCTGTATCCTACAACGATGTGGCAGCTTATACCACCTATGGGACCAGTCGTGCCAATGCCTACAAGATTTTAGAGGACAGCCTGAACCTGCGGGATGTCCGCATCTATGACACCATAGAGGACGCAGACGGAAAAGAGCGCCGCGTACTGAACGCCAAGGAGACCACCCTGGCGGCTCAAAAACAGCAGGCGATCCGGGAAGCCTTTAGGGACTGGATCTGGAGAGACCCGGAGCGCCGCCAGACTTTGGTGCGCCAGTACAACGAAGAAATGAACTCTACCCGTCCCCGCGAGTATGATGGCAGCCATATCACTTTTGGGGGCATGAACCCGGCCATTACCCTGCGGGAACACCAGAAAAGCGCCATCGCCCATGTGCTGTATGGAGGAAATACCCTGTTGGCACATGAAGTAGGCGCAGGCAAAACTTTTGAGATGGTAGCTGCTTCGATGGAAGCCAAACGCCTGGGCTTGTGCCAGAAATCTCTCTTTGTGGTTCCAAACCATCTGACCGAGCAGTGGGCGTCGGAGTTTCTGCGTCTCTATCCTTCCGCCAATATCTTAGTCACCACAAAAAAGGACTTTGAGACCCATAACCGAAAGAAGTTCTGCGCTCGTATTGCGACGGGTGACTACGACGCCATCATCATGGGACACAGCCAGTTTGAGCGTATCCCCATCAGCCGGGAGCGTCAGGAACGGCTTCTCTATGAACAGATCGACGAGATCACTGAGGGGATTGCAGAGGTACAGGCCAGCGGCGGCGAGCGTTTTACCGTCAAGCAGCTGGAGCGTACCAGAAAGTCTCTGGAAGCCAGACTGGAAAAGCTGCAAGCCGAGGGGCGAAAAGACGATGTGGTAACCTTCGAGCAGCTGGGTGTGGACCGTTTGTTTGTGGACGAGGCCCACAACTATAAAAACCTGTTTCTATACACAAAAATGCGGAATGTGGCTGGTCTTTCCACATCGGACGCGCAGAAATCCTCCGATATGTTTGCCAAGTGCCGCTATATGGATGAGATCACCGGAAACCGTGGCGTGATTTTTGCCACCGGCACACCGGTCAGCAATTCCATGACCGAGCTTTACACCATGCAGCGTTATCTTCAGTATGAACGCCTGCAAGAACTGAACATGACCCACTTCGACTGCTGGGCTTCCCGATTTGGAGAGACCGTCACAGCATTGGAGCTGGCACCGGAGGGAACCGGCTACCGGGCAAGAACAAGGTTTTCCAAGTTCTTTAACCTGCCAGAGCTGATGAACCTGTTCAAAGAAGTGGCGGACATCAAGACTGCCGACCAACTGAACCTGCCCACCCCGGAGGTGGAATACCACAACATCGTGGCGCAGCCTACCGAACATCAGCAGGAAATGGTCAAGGCTCTTTCGGAACGGGCATCGCTGGTACACAGCGGAACCGTTGACCCATCCCAGGACAATATGCTCAAGATTACCTCGGATGGCCGTAAGCTGGGCCTGGACCAGAGAATTGTCAACCAGATGCTGCCGGATGAACCTGGCACAAAGGTCAATCAGTGCGTGGACAACATCATGCAGATCTGGCGGGATGGCAAAGCTGACAAGCTGACCCAGCTGGTGTTCTGCGACATTTCTACACCGCAGGCAAAAGCTCCTGCAAGCAAGGCGGCGAAAACGCTGGATAATCCACTGCTTCACGCATTGGAAGGCGCTGTGCCTCTGCCGGAGCAGGAACCGGTCTTTACGGTATATGACGATATTCGTCAGAAACTCATTGCTCAGGGAATGCCTGCCGACCAGATCGCTTTTATCCATGAAGCCAACACCGAAGTGCGGAAAAAGGAGTTGTTCTCTAAAGTCCGTACCGGCCAGGTGCGTGTCCTTTTGGGCAGCACCGCCAAGATGGGCGCAGGCACCAATGTGCAGGACCGTCTGGTGGCACTTCATGACCTGGACTGTCCGTGGAGACCGGGAGACCTTGCCCAGCGCAAGGGCCGTATCGAGCGCCAGGGTAACCAGAATCCTCTTGTCCATGTGTACCGCTATGTGACCGAAGGAACCTTTGACGCATACCTCTGGCAGACGGTGGAGAATAAGCAAAAATTCATCAGTCAGATCATGACTTCTAAATCACCAGTGCGTTCCTGCGATGATGTGGACGAAACGGCGCTTTCCTTTGCCGAGATCAAAGCCCTGTGCGCCGGAGATCCCCGCATCAAGGAGCGTATGGATTTAGATGTGGAGGTATCCCGCCTGAAGCTGATGAAAGCCGACCACCAGAGCAAGCAATATCGTCTGGAGGACCAGCTGCTCAAATACTTCCCGGAGGAGATTGAAAAGCACAAAGGCTTTATCAAGGGCTTTGAATCCGATCTGGAGGTTTTGGCAGCGCACCCGCACCCGGAGGACGGTTTTGCTGGTATGGAAATCCGCGGCGATCTGCTGACCGATAAGGAGAATGCCGGCGCAGCACTTCTGGATGCCTGCAAGGAGGTCAAAACCTCCGATCCGGTGCAAATCGGCAGCTACCGGGGCTATGCCATATCCGTGGAATTTTCCGCATGGAAACAGGAGTATACGCTCCTGCTGAAAGGACAGATGACCCACCGGGCAACCCTTGGTATAGACCCCCGCGGAAATCTTACCCGTATCGACAATGCCCTCGCCCAGATGCCCCAGCGTCTGGAGGCGGCAAAGGCCCAGCTGGATAACCTCTATCAGCAGCAGGCTGCCGCAAAGGAGGAAGTCGGAAAGCCATTCCTTTATGAAGAAGAACTGCGAAGCAAAAATGCCCGTCTGGTGGAGCTGGATACTTTGCTCAACATCGACGGAAAGGGACAGGCGCACGCAGAGGCTGTTGTTGCCAAAAGCACACGGACTTCGGTGTTGGACAGCCTGAAGCGCCCGGTGCCGGCCTGCAGTACAGACAAGAAACCAAAACAGCATGAGGAGGTGCGATAACATGAATACCAACAATCTGAATACAGCCCTTTATGAAAAGATGACTGCTGAACAGGACAAGTTCCGGGACTGGCTGAAAAGCCAGCCCCCGGAAGAAGTCTTAAACCATGCCTATGAGTACACCATCCGCGAGGACATCGTGATGGCAATGGAGGAACTGGAGTTGACCGACACCCAGGCACAGGCACTTTTGGAATCTCCCTCTCCGTTGGCGGATGTGTACCGCTATTTTGAAAAGCTGGAGACCGGCCACATGGATGTGATCCGGGACAGCATTGAGAACCGTGCTGACGATGTGTGCAGAGCCAAAGAGGAACTGCGAACAACACCGGTCTATCCCCATTCTGCTGCCTATGCGTCCGAGCATGGGGAAATGGCACAGTACAACCTCTCATATCAGGCGAACAGCGCCTGCAAAGAAGCTATTGAGCAGACCATCAGCGCCCACTATGCAGAGAATCGGCTGGATACGGAGGCGGCGGTCAAAGATGTGCTGGAAAAATTCGGGACGGAACGGGTACAGTTTATTCTTGCCAACACCATCCAGCACAAGAACCATGACGGGCGTATCTCTCAGGACAATAAAGCCTGGGCAAAAACTATTCCCATGCTGGAGGACAGCGACGCTTTCCGCCACGGTGCCTATCTGGTGGTAGATCGGGTCAATCCCGGTTTGACCGACCTGTTCACCAGACAGTTCCGAAAAGTCGCTCAAGAACAGCAGAAAAGCTCTATCCTGCAAAAGCTTAAGCAGGAACCGCCTGCCCGCAAGCCTGCCGCCCCGAAAAAACGGGAGCTGGAGCGATAACCATGGCAAAGCGCAAGCGGGATGTGCCGGTTCTGTTTTGGGTGTCCGCAGAAGAACTGGAACTGATCCATCAAAAGATGCAGCAATACGGGACAGAGAATTTGAGCGCTTATCTGCGGAAAATGGCGCTGGATGGTTATGTGGTCAAGCTGGAACTGCCGGAGCTGAAGGAGTTGGTTTCCCTGATGCGCCGAAGCAGCAACAACTTGAATCAGCTGACCCGCAAAGTGCATGAGACCGGGCGGGTTTATAATGCTGACTTGGAGGATATATCCCAGCGGCAGGAACAACTGTGGGAGGGTGTAAAGGAAATCCTTACCCAACTCTCCAAACTTTCATAACAGGGATAGATACTCCATTTGCGGAGGGAGGAACGGCGTTTCTTCGCCGCACCTTCCTCCGCTTTTTCTTTTTGTCTGTATCCTTGTCTTTTGCCTGTCCGCACCGGATAATATGAGTAGAATAAGAAGCGTAGTAAAGGAGTGAAAACAGATGCTGACCTTTGAAAAGGTGCTGGAGATTTTTGCGGATTACCTGACCGCAGACGAGACCATAGAAGTTTATATCAGCCGCCATGGATGTGTAAGAGTTGAATTTGAGCAGGATTTTCACTATTGCTCTGGCGAGGTGTGCCATACTCCCAAGGAACTGTTCAATCTCTTAGCTGATGATTACCGGACTTATGTGGAGATTGAACTGACCAAAGGCAGACGGGAGTTGACGGAAGATGATGAGAGAGAAGCGGATGCCCTGTGCAAACGGTATCTGGAGCGTTGGAGGGAGGAACTGGAATGAAGATTTTGAAATGCTTGCTGATGATTGTAACTGCACCGGTCGTTTTGGTGTTGACGCTTTTTGTCTGGCTCTGCATGGGGCTGATCTACATATCTGGTCTGGTGCTTGGTCTGCTCAGCACGGTAATTGCTCTACTTGGCGTGGCTGTGCTTATTACCTATTCCCCGCAGAATGGTGTGATTTTGCTGGTTATGGCATTTTTGATTAGCCCGATGGGGCTGCCGCTGGCTGCGATCTGGTTGCTGGGAAAGGTGCAGAGTTTGAAATTTGCGATACAGGATTGGGTGTATGGGTAAATGATGTGAATATAATTTGGAATGAAAAAGAAGCAGGACAATGGGAGATGAGACCCAATGCCCTGCTTCTCTGTTTATTCGGAACGAACTGTAATATATTTTTGATTGCGACTTTTAGGTTTATCGGGAATAGTCATTTCTAATTGCCCGGATTCTAAAAGCGGATTGATATGCTTCAAAGTGAAGTTTCTTAAATCTTTGAAGCCGCAAAATACTGCAAGCTCTTTCTTGGATTTTGGTGTTGTGCAAAAAGCCAAAATCTGTTTGGATACCGTTGATAGTTCAATAACTTGGTGGGTAACTTGGTGGATAACTTGGTGGGCGTCACCCTCTAAGTTGTAGTTTACATTTTTCAAGATGACTCTGAAATCTGTTGCTGTTGAGGTAAATTCAGGCTTATATGCCGCTGTATATCCAGGCAGCTTTTCGGTTTCACTGACGATTTTGCGTAGGCCACTTCCACGGCGTTCCATGTACTTCATGCGGTGGAACAGGTCAGCAATCACAGGGTTTCGTCGCATCGAACGAATACTGTAAATATCGTATTCCTGAATTGAGCCGCCGCCAAACATACCGCCCGGAGATGTGATTTCCACCCGATCATCAAACATATCAATATGGATTTCGCTGCCAAGCACAATATAATCACGATGGATAAGCGCATTGACAAGAGCCTCTGTCACAGCTCGTTCAGCATAATCCGGCTTGTCTACACGATACTGTGCCTCTTTGACAAAACGGACTTTGGAATTATTGCGAATAAATTCACTGCCGCTTTTCAGTAGATAAATCAGATTCCCTTCGTATTCTTTATCGTCCAGCGCATCATCAAAGATAGAGCCTTTTTCCAAGCCATTCCACCGGGTACAGAACATACGGGAGTTATAGACTGTGTGCTGATCGGTCATGAGCTTTCCGGCATTGGTCAAGACCCCATTTTTGTCAGCCAAACCGAAGGAGACATAATCGGATGGCTCAAAGCGGAGACCAGTCCGTTCCAGATAGGTTGCTTCCAGAAGTGTAAAGCTGTAATCCTTTTTTACCGCATCTGTTGTTAGGGTATCAAAGGACTGATTGGTTCCCTTTAAGATCAGTTCATTCACAATGTAATCCGGGGCAATTACGCTTTCATTTCCAACACGGATATATGCTTCCATCACTCCGTCTGCCTTGTAATAATATGGGGTGCTGCGGCCGGGAGAAACCTCCAGAGCCAATAGGTTTTTACCATCTTCCTGTAATGGTTTTAAGATAAACTGAGGTAATGGTGTGATTCGTTCTTTAATTAAGCGGCTGATCGCCTCAGCATCCTTTTGAACATCGGACAAGCCGATAGGTTTCCGGTCATCAGAGATTCCGAAAAACAGAGTGCCGCCGATTCCATTGGAAAAGGCACTGACACTTTTTAACCAGCTTTTTGGCTTTTTTATTTCGAGAGCAACTTTGAAATCACATTCTGTTGCTTCAGCAATGAGCTGTTCTATCATAGAAATCCCTCCTTTGAGGTTGTAGAAAGTTCTTTTTTATTATACCCAGCGGAGAAAGTTATTGCAACGATAGAAGCAAAGAGTTCAGCGAAAACAAAAATATTTATGAGAGGAGGGTCTTCTATTATGGCAACTACAAGAATCATGCCGCTTCATGTCGGCAAAGGCCGCACAGAGAGTCGGGCGATCAGTGACATCATCGACTATGTGGCCAATCCAAAGAAAACAGATAACGGCAGGCTCATTACCGGCTATGCGTGTGATAGCCGGACTGCGGATGCGGAGTTCCTTCTGGCAAAGCGGCAGTACATTGCCGCTACCGGACGAGTGCGTGGCGCAGATGATGTGATTGCCTATCATGTGCGCCAGTCCTTCTGCCCTGGTGAGATTACCCCGGAAGAAGCAAACCGGCTGGGCGTAGAATTTGCAAAGCGTTTTACTAAAGGCAATCATGCCTTTGTGGTCTGCACTCACATAGACAAGTCGCACATTCATAATCACATTATTTGGTCATCGGTCAGCTTAGAATATGACCGGAAGTTCCGAAACTTTTGGGGCAGCACCAAGGCGGTTCGTCGGCTAAGTGACACCATCTGTATTGAGAATGGACTGTCCATTGTAGAGAATCCGAAACCTCACGGAAAGAGCTATAACAAATGGCTGGGCGATCAGGCAAAGCCCTCTCACCGAGAGCTGCTGCGTGTAGCGATTGACAACGCATTATCACAAAGTCCTGCTGACTTTGAAGAACTGCTGAAGCTGTTGCAAGAGTATGGTTGTGAAGTCTCAAAGCGCGGAAAATCGTATCGACTGAAACTCTCTGGTTGGGAGAAAGCCGCCCGCATGGACAGTCTGGGCGAAGGATATGGATTGGAAGATTTGCGGGCAGTTCTCTCCGGGAAGAAAGCACATACCCCGCGAAAGAAAACAGTCACACAGGCAGAGCCGCCGAAGGTCAATCTGCTGGTGGACATTCAGGCAAAATTGCAGGCTGGAAAAGGTGCTGGCTATGCTCGATGGGCCAAGGTTTTCAATCTGAAGCAAATGGCGCAGACCATGAATTACCTGTCAGAGCATAACCTGCTGGAGTATGCGGTTTTGGAAGAAAAGGCTGCGGCTGCCACGGCACATCACAATGATCTTTCGGCGCAGATCAAAGCGGCTGAAAAGCGCATGGCAGAGATCGCTGTTCTGCGTACTCACATCGTAAATTATGCCAAGACCCGTGAGGTCTATGTGGCATACCGCAAGGCGGGCTACTCTAAGAAATTCCGGGAGGAACATGAGGAAGAAATTCTGCTCCACCAGGCTGCTAAGAATGCCTTTGATGAGATGGGCGTCAAGAAGCTGCCTAAGGTCAAAGAGTTGCAGACAGAGTACGCAAAATTGCTGGAAGAAAAGAAAAAGACCTATGTCGAGTATCGGCGTTCCCGTGAGAAAATGCGGGAGCTTTTAACGGCAAAGGCAAATGTAGATCGAGTGCTGAAAATGGAGGTAGAACAGGATGTTGAAAAAGAAAAAGACCACGGCCAGCGGTAAGCTGGTCCTGGTCAAAAGCGTTCGCAGAACGCGCAGCCACAGAATGAAATTCTGTGTTCAAAGGGGCTTGGGGGCGCTGCCCTCAACAAGCAAGCGGAGAGGAAAATTACGGAGGAATTTTGCACTCTGCGGGTCGGTGTGTATTAACACCGGCATTGCTTGCCTCTTTTCTCCGAAATTGAAAAGAACCAGTGAGAGAATCGTTAAATTTCACTCACTGGCTCAATTCATTTCAAATATCTCGGACAACTCTGTCAGTTCTTTCACCGTTTCTTGGGTGTGATGCAACAGGGTGTCACGCATTTCTGGCGGACAGCTGGAATAAAGCATTTTCATCTGATTGACACCTTCATCTTCCAGAGAAATATCTGGATTTATAAGCGTATCTAAAGAGATGTGTAGGACCTTTGCCAATGCTCTCAAAATCAAATAAGAAGGATTCATTTTCCCCTTTTCGATATTGGCGATTTGCTTTACAGAAACATGGCTCAGATCCGCAAGCTCCTGTTGTGTCAGGTCTTTTTTCTTTCGGGCTTCCCGCATTTTTTGCCCTAAAGCAGTCAAATCATCAATCGGCATAATCGTTCACCTCAATAATATTGTATCGTTCCGGTTTATGTGATGGAATGACCTTATTATGCCTGACAAGCTGTACGATTATGCCGATTATATAAAGCTGCGATTGGTGATAAACTTGTATTGTTCGAGACAAAGAACTATAATGTACTCTGTGGAGGTGCATAATGGATTATATGACACTAAAAGAGGCCGCCGAAAAATGGGGCGTGACACCTCGTAGAGTAAATTACTATTGCGCTGCTGGGCGTATCCCCGGCGCTGTAAAGATGGCTGGTGTTTGGCTGATCCCAAAGAACGCAGAAAAGCCGATTGACGGAAGGACAAAACAAGTGAAGGGGTTGCACCATGAATAAAATCCTGATTATAGATGATGACAGAGAACTGTGCGCTTTGATTAAACGTAGCGTACAAGCAGAAAACATAGAAGCTGATTTTTGTAATACCGGAAAAGAGGGCTTACAAAAATTAAGAGAGCAGGAGTATCAGCTTGTGGTGCTGGATGTGATGATGCCTGGTATGGATGGCTTTGAAACGCTGGAAGAAATCCGCAAAGAAAACAGCCTGCCGATTTTGATGTTCACATCCAAAAATGACAGTGCTTCTAAAGTGCG
>ERZ507026.188-NODE-188-length-34501-cov-9.330401_pt1 | contig 34501 bp, 50 predicted proteins | sample MGYA00512876_ERZ507026 | MGnify/ENA metagenome assembly ERZ507026 | reverse complement strand
CACTTTATGGAGCCGCTCCACATTTTGGGACAAAATCCCCCGTCCCTTTTGTCCCACTAGAGGAAGGCGTCGGGGGTAAGGGTGGCCGGAGCGCCACGGCGCACCATCGACAAAAGCCGAGCCTGCATGATGGCCAGCGGCACGTTCTGGCTCTTTATCGGGCCAATTAGGGCGCGGGCGGCGCCGTCTCGCGGCAGGCCCACGCCAGCCGCGAGCTGTGCCCGCTCGTCGGAGATCATCTGGCCCACAAGGGCGCGGACGTCGGCGGACGTGTCCCCCGTCTGCGTCATGCACGCCGCCTCGACACACAGGGAAAGAAGCTCGAGGTAACGGCCCTGGACCATCGTCATACTCGCCGCGTCGCCCTCAAGGCCCCAGCCGCGCAGCAGCTCGATCACGGCCTCATACTCGTCGCCGATGCCGCGGTACAGTTCCCGCGCGAACTCGACGCCGTGTTCCTCAGGAACCTCGCGACGAACGTGATACCCGCCGCCCATGAAGGCGACGCGCTCGACATCTCGCAGGTACCCGAAGGTGAATCCGTGGTCGTTGCCGTTCTCGGCATTGAAGCGCAGCTTGTTCGCAGCAGCCCTTGCGCGGTCGAATAGTTTTGCGCTCGCCGGCGAGAGGCGACCGGAGGCGAAGTGCTCCCACGTGCCGGTCCGGAAATCGTGCTGCGTCCGATAAATAACGGGCGCCTCGTCCGTCTCGAGGTCTATCTTTCGGCGCGGGGTCTCGATCTGAACGGCAACGCCGCCCACCACAAGGTCCACGTGCTCGCTCTCGGCGGTATCGACGAGCTTCTGGAGATACGTCGCGTCGAACCATCCGTCGGTGTCCATGACCACGATATACTCGCCGCGAGCGCAAGCGAAGGCCGCGTCGAGCGCCTCCTCGCGGCTGCACGCCGACACGTGCTCGACCACCACCCTGATGTCACGCTCCATGAACGTGTCGAGCATGCGCGCGCTCGAGTCCTCCGAGCCCGCGTCGACAGCAACCAGCTCGACATTGTGCAGCGTTTGGTTCTGCACGCTCTCCACTGCGCGACGCAGGGTCTTCTCGGCATCATGGACGCAAAGAAGGACCGACACCTTCGGCGATGTGGGAGAGAAATGCTGCAATTGCTGCCTTTCAGACGATGGGCCGACCAGCAATTATCCGATGCGCTTATGCAGGTGCGGTGTGCAAGACGTCGCTCCTCAAATCACCATGATTCCCCATCGCCGGGCAGGCGTCATCCGCTTCAGCAATTATCAACAATCGTTGTCCGCGGCGGCCTCTTTTGTCTCAAGACTACGCCCGCAGCCAAGCGGCCACGGGCGCAGAGCGTTGCTTTATTCCGCTTTTTTGGGGGGCTTCCCCCCGAGTTGCGCGGGGACGGCTTAAACGAGCGTGCCGACCGACGTGCACAGCGCGGTGCGGTCGATGACCTGGAAGCCCGTCTCGGCCGCGGAGCCATCATCGGCCTGGGTGGTCTCGGCAACGAGCGGCGCGTCGACGCGGTTGAAATTCTCGGCACCCACACCGGTGGCCCTGGTGCCCAAATCAACGAGCTCGGCCGTCGTCATGTCGGTGCGAAGCTTCATCAGAAGCGCCGTGGACTCCTTGATGAACTTCGAGGGATCAGTGCCGGCAAGCGCCATGACCTGCTCGAGCACGTCCTCGCTCGCCACGACCACGTGGGTGAACTTGATGTTGCTCGCCGCGTTGAGGGGCACGACGCAGGCGGCAGGGCCGTGGGCGGCGCAGTAATCGGCAAGCGTGGCGGCGTCGTCTCCGGAGCCGATCTTTGCGTCGAGCGGCAGGGTGGCCAAAGACGCCACGGTCTGCGTGGTCTCGCTGCCGTCCTCGGCTTGAACGGGCTTCTCGTGGAGCAGCAGCACCTGGGCCTGCGTGACCTGTGTGCCCTTCTCCATATCGGAGGCATCGGCCACCGTAAGGAAGAGCACCTTGGTGAAGGCGTCCTGGGAGATCGAGTACTGGTCGTCGGTGACCACCATCGAGGACTGCTTTCCGACCTGCTTGGAGAGGTCGGCGTCCTCAAGGCGGGTCTCCTTGCCCACACGGTCGGCGACGCGCCCGACGACGACAAAGAGGGCAACCGCCACGACGACGAGCACAACGACGCCGATGACGTTCGTGTAGGGGCCCGGCGTGGGCACGTCGGTGCGCTCAAAACGCTCGCGCTTCCTAAAGAGCATGGGTACCGCCTTCCCGTGCGCATGCGCACGCGTGAATCCTTTTTACAACAGGATACCTAACGCGCAGGCCGCAAGACCCGCGAGAACCGCCGCGACATAAACCAACAGGGTGACGTAGACGTTCTGGCGCGCGTCGGCGTTCGTGCGCCACAGCACGAGCAGGCCTACGCCGCCCGAGGAAAGAAGCCCGGCCAGCATGGGGCCGGTGGCGAGCGTTCCGTCAAGGAACAGCTCCGCGATGGCCACGCTCGCGCCGCAGTTGGGAATAAGCCCGACGAGTGCCGCGATGAAGGTCGCCCTCACGGGGTGATAGGCGAGCATCGATCGGATGGAGTCGACGCCGAGACCCTCGATGATCAGGCCGAACAGTAGCGAGATGAGGAAAATGAAGGCCGTGACCTGAGCCGTGTGAACGCACGCGGAGCGGACAATCCCCCAGGCGCCGTGGTGTGAGTGGCCGTAGTGATGCCCGTGCTCATGGTGGCCGTGATGGTCGCCGTGGACGTGGTGGTCATCGTCGAGCTCTTCATGCTCGTCGGCCTCCTCACAGTGGCAGTGCTCGCGCTCGCAAAGCTCGTGGATGTGCGTATGGCCGTCGCCGGCGCGGTGGAGCAAGCGCAGGACCAAGTCGAGCAAGAGGCCCGCGACGATGCCGATCACGACCTTTATGGCGATGATCGAGAGCATGCGGCTCGCCGGCTCCTGATGGGCCACGAATACCGGAATCATCTCGTCAGAAGTGGAAAGAATAACGGCGACTAGCGTGCCAGCAGTGACCACGCGCCCAGAGAAGAGCGTGGCCGCCATGGCCGAGAAGCCGCACTGCGGCAAGGAGCCAAGAAGCGCGCCCACCACAGGGCCGGCGGCGCCGGCGTGCTCAACCGCCTCTTTGACTTTGTTGCTGGCAAAGTGCTCGAGAGCCTCCATGGCCAGGTAGGTCACAAGAAGAAACGGAATGAGCTTGAGGGTATCGATAACGGAGTCGGCAAGAACGTCGACAAAGAGATCCAAAGCAGGTCCTTTCCAAGCGCGGGGTACGTCCAGGCAACCAGGTCAGACAGGCAAAATAGACTGCCAAATCAGACAAGCTGAAAAGCAGGTCACCAGGGGACAAGGGCGCCGGGAAGGTAGTCGACGGCTTGGAAGGTGAGGCCGCGAGCAGGGGCGCAGGGGCCGGCGCAGGCGCGGTCGCGTGCGGCGAGGGCGGCTGCCACCCACGCTGCATCGCGGTGTCCTCGACCAACCTCAACGAGGGTGCCGACGATGGTGCGAACCATGTTGTGCAGGAAGGCGTTGCCCTCGATGTCGATCGCCACGAGGCGCTCCGAGGCTTCCTCGACCTCACTCACATGCAGGGTGGAGACGTAACGGCACGTCGGCTTATCGACGGCTGAGGAAGCCTTACAGAAGCTCTTGAAGTCGTGCTCGCCAACGAGGACCTGCGCCGCCTCGTCCATGGAGGCAACGTCAAGGGCGCCCTTGTACCACCAGGCGTGGTCCCAGGCCATGACGGGACGAGCATCGCCGGCGCATATCCGGTAGCGGTACCTACGCATCTGGGCGCCAAAACGCGCCGAGAAGTCCGGAGCCGCCCGGAATAGGCCCGACACCGAGATGTCGTCGGGCGTCAGCGCGACGAGGCTGCGGTGAAGGCGGTCGGCCGACAGATCGAGCTCGGAAGCGGCCATAGGAAGGCTCACATACTGGGAGACGGCGTGGACGCCCGCATCGGTGCGGCCGGCGCAGGTAAGCTCGCAGGGACGGCGAAGCGCGCACTCCAGAGCGCGGCGAAGCTCACCTGCAACGGTCCTCTTTCCGGGCTGCTCCGCGAAGCCGCAAAAGCCCTCCCCACGATAGCCGAGGCGAATCACAAGCGTGGCCTGAGCCGGCGCGTCGCCGACCATCGGTGTCTCGCGCGGAACATATTCGCGCTCATAGGCACCCATGAGCATATCCTCCGATTTCGTATAAAAAGGGCCCTGGCGCAAGGCCAGGGCCCTTAGGGCACTTCAATGAGCGTCGCTTACTCAGCGGCGTTCTCCTCAGCGGCGGGAGCCTCAGCGGCCTCCTCGACGACGGGAGCGGCCTCGACCTTGGTGACAGTGGTCTTCTTGGCCTTGGGGGTGACGGGCTCGGTGACAAGCTCCATCAGCACCATCTCGGCAGCGTCGCCCTTGCGGGGGCCGAGCTTCATAATGCGGGTGTAGCCGCCGTTGCGGTCGGCCCACATGCCCTGAGCGGCCTTCTCGAAGACCTCGCGGACAACCTCTTTGTCGTTGAGCTTCGCGATGGCAAGACGGCGAGAGTGAATGTCGCCCTTCTTGGCCCAGGTGATGACCTTGTCGACGTCAGAGCGGATAGCCTTGGCGCGGACATCGATCGTCTTGATACGGTCGTTGGTAAACAGGGCGCAAACAAGGCTGCGCTTCATAGCCTTGGTGTGCGAAGCGTCGGTGCCGAGCTTCATGCCCTTCTTCTTGTTGTGACGCATAACTGCTTCTCCTAAGCGTTCCGGCGCGCGTTAAGCCTTGAGGGAAAGCCCCATGCTCTCGAGCTTGTCCTTGACTTCCTCGATGGACTTGACGCCAAAGTTTCTGATGTTGAGAAGGTCGTTCTCGGAGAACTCCACGAGCTGACGCACGGAGTGGATGCCGGCGCGCTTCAGGCAGTTGTAGGATCGAACCGAAAGATCCAGGTCCTCAATCTGCTTGTCGAGCTCGATGTTGTCCTCGACGGTGCTGGTCGTGAAGATCGACGTGTCCTCGACGGGCTCGTCCTCGTCAGCCAGGGACATGAAAGCGGTCATGTGCTGGTTGATGATGTTGGAAGCCTCGACGACGGCGTCGCGCGGGGTCATGGAACCGTTGGTCTCGACCTCGAGGACGAGACGGTCGTAGTCGGTGCGACGACCGACGCGGCAGTTCTCAACGACCTTGGCGCAGCGGCGGACGGGCGAGAAGAGCGAGTCGACGTGAATGATGCCGATGGGGTCGGTCTCACGCTCGTTGTCCTCGCCGGCGACGTAGCCGCGGCCCATGCCGATGCGCATCCTCATGGTGAGGTGGGCGCCCTCGGCGAGGGTGCAGATGACGTGGCCCGGGTTGACGATCTCGAACTCAGCGGGGATGTCGAAGTCGCCGCCGGTCACCGTCATGGGGCCGTCGACCGAGATGGAGGCCTCCGCCTCGGAGCCGGTGCCCATGGAGCGGAAGACCAGGCCCTTGACGTTGAGCACGATGTCGGTGACGTCCTCGTAGACGCCCTCGACGGTCGTGAACTCATGCTGCACGCCGTCGATGGAGATGGCCTCGACAGCAGCGCCCTCGAGGGACGAGAGCAGCACGCGACGCAGGGAGTTGCCCAGCGTGTCGCCGTAGCCACGCTCCAGCGGCTCGACGTTGATGCGAGCCAGGCTGTCGCTGATCTCCTCTACCGACACCTGCGGTCGGATGAAATCGGACATTGCTACCTCCAAACAGGGTCGGGCTTACTTGGAGTAGAGCTCGACGATGAGCTGAGCGTCGAGGTCAAGGTCGATCTGGTCACGCGTGGGGACCTGAAGGACGGTGCCCTGGAGCTTCTCGATGTCGACCTCGAGCCAGCCGGGGACGGCCATGTGCTCGGAGGAGATGAGGGCCTCCTTGATGGGGAGCAGGTCCTTGTACTTGGGGGCGACGGCAACGACGTCGCCGGCCTTGACCTGAGCGGAGGGGATGTCGCAGCGGTGGCCGTTCACGGTGATGTGACCGTGACGGACGGTCTGGCGGGCCTCCTTGCGGGTGCGAGCGAAGCCAAGACGGAAGACAACGTTGTCAAGGCGGCTCTCGAGGATGCTCATCAGGTTGTCGCCGGTGATGCCCTCACGCTTAAGAGCGGCGTCATAGTAGCCGTGGAACTGCTTCTCGAGAACGCCGTAGATGAACTTGGCCTTCTGCTTCTCGCGAAGCTGCATACCGTACTCGGACTCCTTGCGGCGACGCTTGGGCTCGCGGTGAGAAGTCTTGTTAATCCCCATCACAACGGGGTCGATGCCGAGCTGACGGCACCTCTTAAGGACGGGAGTCCTATCAACTGCCATTGTTAAATCCTCCTAGAGCTACACGCGACGACGCTTGCTCAGACGGCAACCGTTGTGCGCGATGGGGGTCTTGTCCTGGATGCCCGAAACCTCGAGGCCGGCGGCCTGGAGGGAACGGATGGCGGTCTCGCGACCAGAGCCGGGGCCCTTCACGAAGACAGCGACCTTGTGCAGGCCGTGCTCCATGGCAGCCTTGGCAGCGGCCTCGGCGGCCAGCTGCGCGGCGAACGGCGTGGACTTACGGGAGCCCTTGAAGCCGACGGTGCCACCGGACTGCCAGGAGATGACGTTGCCCTGGGGATCGGTGATCGAGACGATCGTGTTGTTGAACGTGCTCTTGATGTGGGCCTGGCCCACAGCGATGTTCTTACGCTCGGAGCGGCGGACGCGCGTGGTGCGAGCGTTCTTCTTCTGCGCCATGTTCTATATCCCCTGTCCTACTTCTTCTTGCCGCCGATTTGACGCTTCTTGCCCTTACGGGTACGAGCGTTCGTGTGCGTGCGCTGGCCACGGACGGGGAGGCCCTTGCGGTGACGGAGGCCGCGGTAGCAGCCAATCTCCATCAGGCGGGCGACGTTCTGACGGGTCTCACGACGGAGGTCGCCCTCAGTCGTGTAGTTGGCGTCAATGTAATCGCGGATCTTGGTGACCTCGTCCTCGGTCAGATCCTTGACGCGGGTAGAGGGATCAACGCCGGTCTCGGCGCAGATCTTGGTGGCAGTGGTGCGGCCGATGCCGAAAATGTAGGTGAGTCCGATCTCGACGCGCTTCTCGCGCGGGAGGTCGACGCCGTTAATACGGGCCAACTTGGTGCTCCTTCCTTAGCCCTGACGCTGCTTGTGGCGCGGGTTCTCGCAAATGACGTAAACCTTGCCGTGGCGACGAATGATTTTGCACTTGTCGCACATCTTCTTGACCGAAGGGCGTACCTTCATAACGTCATTCCTTTCGGTAGTGCTGATACGAACTATCTACTCGCCCAGCCGCTGGCGTGATTTCCAGGCTGAGTGCCGCACCCTACTTGTAGCGGTAGGTGATGCGGCCGCGCGTGAGATCGTAGGGAGAAATCTCCACAACGACCTTGTCTCCCGGAAGGATGCGGATGTAGTTCATCCTGATCTTTCCCGAGATGGTGCAGAGAATGGTCTTACCGTTCTCGAGCTCCACGTTGAACATAGCGTTGGGCAGAGGCTCGACGACCTTGCCCTCGAGTTCGATTGCGTCCTGCTTGCTCAAGTTAATCCCTCTCTACGCCGTGACAGCGACTAACAAATATATCGAAAATTCACGGGAGCGTCCACGGATGTGAGCGCCCTCCACAACTACAACAACTCATTGCCTGCTTCTGGCGTGTTCGAAAGTCTAAATTTGATCGAATTTCGAACACGCCGCAAAGAAGGCTAGTTCATGCCGCCTTGCATAGAGCACCACGGGCCCTCGTCGTCGGCGGTAAGAATCACCGGGCCGTCATCGGTAATGGCGACGGTGTTCTCATAGTGGGCCGCGGCTCCCCCGTCGCAGGTAACAACGGTCCAACCGTTTCCGAGGGTTCGGCACTCGTAGGAGCCCATGGTGATCATCGGCTCGATTGCGAGCACCATCCCCGACTGGAGCTTAACGCCGCGCCCTCGCCTGCCGTAATTGCGGACCTCAGGGTCCTCGTGCATCGCGCGGCCGATGCCATGGCCAACGTAGTCGCGGACGACCCCGTAGCCATTCGACTCCGCGAGTTCCTGGACCGCGGCCCCGATATCGCCGAGCCGGTTGCCGGGAACTGCCTGCTCGATCGCAGCCTTGAGGCAATCGCGTGTGACCTCGCACAAACCCTGCCACTCGCTCGACACCTCACCGCAGAAGAAGGTCCAGGCGTTGTCGCCAACCCAGCGGTTCAAGGTGGCGCCGGTGTCCACCGAGAGAATATCGCCCTGCTTGAGGACAACGGCATCAGAGGGAATTCCGTGCACGACCTGCTCGTTGACGGACGCGCAGATGCTGCCCGGAAAACCTCCGTAACCCTTGAAGGTGGGCTTGCCGCCGTTTGCGCGGATGAAGCTTTCCACGGCCTGGTCGATCGCGAGCGTGGAGGTGCCGGGGACAACCATGGTCCCAGCTAGACGAAGAGCCGCCTTGGACAATGCCCCGGCGGCCTTCATCTGCTCGATCTGTTGAGGATCTTTGCGCTTGATCATAGGCTCAGGAGATCCTTGACGTCGGCATAGACCTCGTCGACGGGACGGTCTCCGTCGACCTCCTTGAGAATCGAGTGGCCCCGGTAGTACTCAATCAGCGGGGCGGTCTGGGTGTGGTACGTATCGAGACGACGCTGAATCGTCTCAGGCTTGTCATCCTCGCGCTGATACATCTCGCCGGAGCAGCGAGGGCACACCTCGGTGCCTGCCGGAGCCGTGTACCCGCAGGACTTGCAGGTACGACGCGAAGAGAGACGCTCCACGACAGAGGCATCGGGAACGCTGACGAGCAGCGCGGCGTCAAGGTCGCGGCCCATGGCGGCGAGCTCAGAGTCGAGCGCGACCGCCTGGGCAGTGTTGCGGGGGAAGCCGTCGAGGATGAAGCCCTTCTGGGCGTCATCGGAGTCGAGGCGCTCCTTGACGAGGTCGATGACAAGCTGATCGGGGACGAGCTGGCCGGACTCCATGTAGGACTTGGCCTTGATGCCAAGCTCAGAACCAGCCTTGACGGCAGCGCGGAGCAGGTCGCCGGTGGAGATGTGGGCAAAGCCGAAATCCTCCACAAGCTTCTGGCCCTGGGTGCCCTTTCCGGCGCCGGGGGCGCCAAGAAGAACGATGTTCATGGCCGTACCTTTCTTCCGAAATTGGCGTTACTCGAGCCCGCAGGCGGCTTACTTAAAGAAGCCGTCGTAGTTGTTCATCTTGAGCTGGCTCTCGAGAGAGGCGAGCGTATCCATGGCCACGCCGACCATGATAAGCACCGAGGTGCCGCCGAACGCCTGGACGAGCGAGTTGCCCGTGAACCAGAAGATGATCGACGGGACGACGGCGAGGACGGCCATAAACAGGGCGCCCGGCAGGGTCACGTGGTCAATGGTGTTCTTGATGTACGCGGCGGTGGCGGCGCCGGGGCGAACGCCCGGGATGAAGCCGCCCTGCTTGCGAAGCTGATCGGCAGTCTCTTCAGGGTTGAAGACCATCGAGGAGTAGAAGTACGCGAACGCCACGATGAGAAGAACCGAGAGGACCCAGTTGATCCAACCCGCGGAAAGCGCGTTGGCCACGGCCTGGACCCAGCCGACGTTGGGGAAGAACACCGCGAGCTGCGCCGGGAGATACAGGATCGCAGAAGCGAAGATGATCGGCACGACGCCGGCGGTGTTGACCTTGATCGGCAGGTAGGTTGCCTGACCGCCCATTACGCGACGACCCACGACGCGCTTGGCGTACTGGATCGGAATGCGACGCTGGCCGCGCTCGACGTAGACGATGATCGGAATAATCGCCACGATGACGAGCATGGTGATGACGGTGAGGACAACGTTGCCGTTGCTGGCGACAGACGAGATCAGCGAGGTGGGCAGGCCGCTCATGATGTTAGCGAAGATGATGAGCGACATGCCGTTGCCGATGCCGCGCTGGGTGATGACCTCGCCCAGCCACATGATGATGATGGCGCCAACAAGCATCGTGAAGACCACGATGAAGTTCTGGAGCCCCTCAGCGATGCCCATGTTCGCGAAGCTAACGCCGTAGCTCTTGAACAGGAACAGGTAACCAACCGAAGAGATGAGGGCGAGACCGATCGTGAGGTAGCGCGTGTACTGCGTAATCTTGCGCTGACCGGACTCGCCCTCCTTAGCAAGCTCGCCGAGCGACGGAATCACGGCCTGCATCAGCTGCAGAATAATCTGCGCGGTGATGTAAGGCATGATGCCGAGGCTGAATACGGACATGCGGGAAAGCGCGCCGCCTGAGAACAGGTTAAGCACGGCCATAGCGCCGTTCGAGGAAAGGCCCGTCTGATAGGCGGACAGCATGTCCTGGAACGGAACTCCCGGGACGGGAAGATACGCGCCGAAGCGATACAGCAGGAGAATGCCTGCGGTAAGAAGGAGCTTCTTCCTCAGTTCCGGAACGCGAAATGCGTTGGCGATTCCCTTTAGCACGCCTGCTCGACCTTTCCTCCGGCCGCCTCAATCTTGGCCTGGGCAGAGGCGGAGACCTTGTCGACCTTGACGATGAGCTTCTTGGTGAGCTCGCCGTCGCCGAGGACCTTCACGAGCTGGTACTCGTGCTTGATGACGCCCTTCTCCACGAGGGAGGCGCCGTCGACGGTCTCGCCGTCGGCAAAGAGCGCGTCGAGGCGGGAAAGGTTCACGGGAGCGTACTCGACGCGGTTGTGATTGATGAAGCCGGGGAGCTTAGGCAGGCGCATGGCGAGCGGCTGCTGGCCGCCCTCGAAGCCCTTGCCCTTGCCGCCGCCGGAGCGGGAAAGCTGACCCTTGGTGCCGCGACCCGCAGTGGTGCCGTGACCGGACGAGTTGCCGCGGCCGATGCGCTTGCGGTTCTTGCGGGAGCCCTCCGCGGGGCGCAGATCGTTGAGCTGCATTGGTTGACTCCTAGTTCTCTTCCACGTTGACGAGGTGCTTGATCTTGAAGATCATGCCGCGGATGCCCGGGTTGTCGGGCTGCTCGACACAATCGCCGATCTTGCGAAGGCCGAGGGCCTTGGCGGTAGCGGTCTGGTCCTTCTTGACGCCGCACTGGGCAGAGCGGACCAGGGTGATCTTGAGGGACTGAGCCATCTTTAGTTCTCCTTCCCGACGAACATCTCGCCCACGGTCAGGCCGCGACGCTCAGCAGTCTGCTCGGGGGTGGAGAGCTCCTTCAGGCCCTCGGCAGCGGCCTTAATCATGTTAAGGGAGTTGTTGGTGCCGAGAGACTTGGAGAGGACGTTGGTGATGCCGGCAAGCTCGAAGAGCGGACGGACGGGGCCGCCAGCGATGACGCCGGTACCCTCGATAGCCGGCTTGATGAGGACGCGGCCCGCGCCGTAGTGGCCCTCGACGGCGTGCGGCACAGAGCCGGCCTCGGTGACCTCGACGTGGAACATGTTCTTCTTGGCGTCCTCGACGGCCTTGGAAATAGCCAGGGGCACCTCAGCGGACTTGCCGAGGCCGAGGCCCACGTTGCCCTTGCCGTCGCCGACGACGACCAGAGCGAGCAGCGACATACGACGGCCGCCCTTGACGGTCTTCGAAACGCGGTGGATGAAGACGACGCGCTCCTGAAGATCCGTATCCTGCTGGCGCTTACGATCTCGTGCCATTGAATCCTCCTAGAACTTCAGGCCCGCGTTGCGGGCACCGTCTGCCAGAGCCTTGACGCGGCCGTGATAGATGCGACCACCGCGGTCGAAGGTGACCTCGGTGATGCCCTTCTCGGCGGCGCGCTTCGCCACGAGCTCGCCCACGAACTCGGCGGCCTCCTTGTTGGAGCCGACCTTGCCGGTGGCGCGGAACTCAGGGTCGAGGGTCGAGGCGGCGCAGATGGTCTTGCCGTCGACATCGTCGATGACCTGGGCGTAGATGTGAGCGTTGGTGCGGTGCACGGCGAGGCGCGGACGCTCGGCGGTACCGGAGACCTTGGCGCGGACGCGGCGCTTGCGGCGCTCGAGACCGGCCTGCTTGGCCTGGAACTTGTTCATTCCTTCTCCTTAGACATGCCATCACCTGACGGGGTGATGGGCTTTTGCGTTAAGCGTTACTACTTGGCGGCCTTGCCGAGCTTGCGGCGGATGTGCTCGCCCTCGTAGTGAATACCCTTGCCCTTGTAAGGCTCGGGCGGACGCTTCATGCGGATCTCGGCGGCAACCTGGCCGACCTGCTCCTTGGAGATGCCCTGAACGGTGATGTGGGTGTTGTCAGGCACCACGAAGGTGATGTTCTCGGGAGCCGGGAAAATGACCGGGTGAGAATAGCCGAGGGAGAGGTCGAGGTCCTTGCCCTTGAGCGTGGCGCGGTAGCCGACGCCGGTGAGCTCGAGCTTCTTCTCGAAGCCCTCGGAAACACCGAGGACCATGTTGTGGATGAGGGTGCGGACGAGACCCTGCTGGGCGTTGGAGTCCTGGGTGTCGTCGTTGCGGACGACGATGATCTCCTCGCCCTCCTCCTTGATGGAGATGAGATCAGAGAACGTACGGGTCAGCTCGCCCTTGGGGCCCTTGACCGTAACGGTGGTGTTGTCGACTGCCACAGTGACTCCGGCGGGAACCAGGACAGGCTTCTTACCAATACGAGACACGGTTGTCTCCTTTCATTCCTGTCGAGATTTACCAGATGTAGGCGATGACCTCGCCGCCGATGCCGGCCTTGCGGGCATCGCGGTCGCACATCATGCCGCGGGAAGTAGAGATGATAGCGGTGCCGAGGCCACCAAGGACGCGCGGAAGCTTGTCGGCGGTGGAGTAGATGCGCAGGCCCGGCTTGGACACACGCTTGATGCCGCGGATGACCTTGGCGCGACGGGCACCGTACTTGAGAGTAATGTGAAGGGTCTTCTGGGGCTTGGTGTCCTCGACCTCAAAGCCCGCGATGTAGCCCTCTGCCTGCATTACGCCCGCAATGGCAACCAGAACCTTCGTGGAAGGCATGGAGACCTCGGCCTTGTTCGCCGAGTTCGCGTTGCGGATACGCGTCAGCATGTCAGAAACGGGATCGGTAATCTTCATGGATCCTTTTCTCCTTTGTTATTGATGAACCTGTGCGCTCGGTTCGCTCCCACCCATAGCGGGCGCGCCTTAACGCCAGAGCCCTTTGCGTCCTACCAGCTTGCCTTGCGGACGCCAGGAAGCTCGCCCTTGCTCGCAAGCTCGCGGAAGCACAAACGGCAGAGGCCGAACTTGCGATACACGGAGTGGGGACGCCCACAGCGCTGGCAACGGTTCTGCTTGCGGGTCGAGTACTTCGGCTCGCGCGACGCCTTGACGATCATCGATGTCTTAGCCACAAATCCTCCTTCAGAGAATCCTTGGGGGAACGCTCACGCTCCCCTACTGCAAATATATTGACTACGCCTTCTTGAACGGGAAGTGGAAGGCGTCCAGAAGCGCCTTGCCCTCCTCGTCGGTCTGGGCGGTGGTCACGATGGTGATGTCCATGCCGCGGGTGTGATCGATCTTGTCGAAGTCGATCTCCGGGAAGATGAGCTGCTCGGTGACGCCCATGGAGAAGTTGCCGCGGCCGTCGAAGGACTTGGCGGAGATACCACGGAAGTCGCGGATGCGCGGGATGGCGATGCAGATCAGGCGATCCAGGAACTCCCACATGCGGTCGCCGCGGAGGGTGACCTTGGCGCCGATGGGCATGCCGGCACGGAGCTTGAAGGTAGCGATGGACTTACGGGCGCGGGTCACGAGCGGCTGCTGGCCGGTGATGGCGCGAAGGTCGGCGACGGCGCCGTCGATGGCCTTGGAGTCGGTGGCGGCCTCGCCAACGCCCATGTTCACGACGATCTTCTCGATCTTCGGGATCATCATGACGTTCTTGTAGTTGAACTGCTTCTGAAGCTCGTCGCGCACCGTGCCGACGTAGAGCTCCTTAAGACGGGGGGTGTACTTCTCGTCTGCCATTGTTCACTCCTTAAATCATGGGGTTTTAAGCCCGGGGCATTTGAGCCTCGGACCTCCTTCGGCGTGGCGCGCCTCCGGAGCCTTACATTTGCCTGCGTCCGAGACAGAAAGGTCCCGTCTACAGACGCAATTGTCTATCTTACGCTAATCTCCACAAGAAGGGCAGCACGAATCGCACGTCACCCTTCCTGCACAAATAAGAAGCCCCGGCCTCCCAAAGGAAGCCGGGGCTCAAAGAAGTTCGCGATTGCGAGTCTCTTAGAACTCGGCGCCGCACTTCTTGCAGACGCGAATGGCGGTCTTGTGACCGTCGAGCTCGCCCTGCTTGTGGCCGACTCGGGTCGCCTTGCCGCACTTGGGGCAGACGAGCATAACGTTGGAGGCGTCGATCTTAGCCTCCTTCTCAACGAAGCCGCCCTGCTGGTTAGCGGCGGTCGGCTTCTGGGCCTTCTTGGCGACGGCAACGCCCTCGACGGTAACCTTGCCCTCGGAGGGGAAAGCACGCAGGACGTGAGCCTGGGTACCCTTGTCCTTGCCGGAGATGACCTCGACGAGGTCGCCCTTCTTTACAGACATCTTAGCCACGCTAATTACCTCCTTAGAGCGTCTCAGGCGCGAGCGAGACGATCTTCATGTACTTGCGATCGCGCAGCTCACGAGCGACCGGCCCGAAGATACGGGTGCCCTTGGGCTCGCCCTCCTTGTTGACCAGGACGCAGGCGTTCTGGTCGAACTTGATGTAGCTGCCGTCCTTACGACGGTTCTCCTTCTTGGTACGCACGATGACGCAGCGAACAATGTCGCCCTTCTTCACCGAGCCACCGGGGGTGGCCTCCTGAACAGCGCCGATGATGACGTCGGCAAGGCCGGCGTAACGACGCTTGGAGCCACCAAGGACCTTGATGCACTTGACTCGCTTGGCGCCGGAGTTGTCGGCGACGGCGAGCATGGTCTCCATCTGAATCATGTTGGTGTTCCTCCGAACCTAAGCCCTCCCAGAGGTGCGCCCACACGAGCGGCGCACATGGGAAGACGGGGTTTGTAAAAGTCCTTACTTGGCGCGCTCGACGATCTCGACCAGGCGCCAACGCTTGGTCTTGGAGAGCGGACGGGTCTCCATGACGGTGACCTTGTCGCCGATGCCGCACTCGTTGTTCTCGTCGTGAACGTGCAGCTTCTTGGAGATGGTCATCATCTTGCCGTACTTGGGGTGGTGCTTACGGTAGTCGATCTTCACCGTCACGGACTTGTTGCCGGAGATGGAGACGACGATACCGGTGCGAAGCTTGCGCGCGTTCCTGTTTTCGGTCTCAGCCATTTCTTACCTCTCCTGCAATCTACTGCTCGTCAGCGGTCTTCTCCGCTGCGATCTGACGGGCGCGCTGCTCGGTGAGGCAGCGAGCGATGTCCTTCTTGACGTTCTTCACGCGAGCGGTGTTGTCAAGCTGGCTCGTGGCCATCTGGAAACGAAGGTTGAAGAGCTCTGCGCGGCCCTCCTCGACCTTCTTGACGAGCTCGGCGTCGCTGAGCTCCTTGATGTCCTTGTACTTCATTAGGCTTCCTCCCCGTCCTTCTCGACGGTGCGGGTCACGATCTTGGTCTTGATGGGCAGCTTGTGCTGGGCGAGACGCAGGGCCTCCTTGGCGACTTCCTCGGAAACGCCGTCGATCTCGAACATGATGCGGCCCGGCTTGACGACGGCCACCCACTCCTCCGGGTTGCCCTTACCGGAACCCATGCGGGTCTCTGCCGGCTTCTTGGTGATGGGCTTGTCGGGGAAGATAGTGATCCAGACCTTACCGCCACGCTTCATGCAGCGGGTCATGGCGATACGGCAGGCCTCGATCTGGCGGTTGGTGATCCAGTGAGCCTCGAGGGCCTGAATGCCGTAGGAACCGAAGTGGAGCTCGGTGTGGCCCTTTGCGTGGCCCTTCATGGAGCCGCGCTGAACCTTACGGTGAAGTACACGCTTAGGGGCGAGCATTAACGGGCCCTCCTCTCGTTACGGCCGCGGCGAGGACGCGAAGAACCCTCGAGAGCCGGACGCGGAGTCGGCTGGCCGGGAAGCTTCTCGCCGAGGTAGATCCAAACCTTGATGCCGCAGGCACCCATGGTGGTGCGGGCGGTGGAGGTGCCGTAGTCGATCACGGCACGAAGGGTGTGCAGGGGCACGCGACCCTCGCGGTACCACTCGCGACGGCCCATCTCGGCGCCGTTCAGACGACCGGAGCACTGGATACGGATACCCTTGGCGCCGGCCTTGCGGGCGGACTGGACGGCCTTGCGCATGGCGCGACGGAAGGCAACGCGCTGCTCGAGCTGCTCAGCGATGGACTGAGCGACGAGGTTGGCGTCGAGCTCGGGGCGCTTGACCTCGATGACGTCGACGTTGACCTGGCCCTTGGCAACCTTTGCGACACGCTCGAGATCGGAGCGCAGGACGTCGATGTCGGCGCCCTTCTTGCCGATGACGATGCCCGGGCGAGCGGTGTAGATGGTGACCTTCACTTTGTCGCCGGCGCGCTCGATGTCGACGCGAGAAACGGCGGCCTTCTCGAGGCGCTTGTTGAGGTACTCGCGGATAGCGAGGTCATTGCCGAGGTTCTCGGCGTAGTTCTTATCGGCGTACCAGCGGGAACGCCACTCCTCGGTGATGCCGAGACGGAAGCCAGTAGGCTGAACCTTGTGACCCATGCTTTCCCTACGCCTCCTTTCGAGGAGCGACGACGACGGTGATGTGGCTCATGCGCTTGTTGATACGGGAAGCGGAGCCCTTGGCGCGAGGACGGATGCGCTTGAGCGTGGGGCCCTCGTCGACGTAGGCGATCTTGACATAGAGGTCGTCAGCGCGAAGGCCGTTGTTGTTGACGGCGTTGGCGATGGCGGAACGCAGGACCTTGGAGACGGGCTCCGCGGCAGCGCGGGTGCTGAACTGCAGGACCTCGAGCGCCTTGGCGACGGGGAGGTTGCGGATCATGTCGATGACCATGCGGGTCTTGCGGGGGGCCATGCGCACGTACTTGGCGGTAGCGCTGACCTCAACGCTGTTGGTGTTGTTAGCCATTTACTAAAACTCCCCTACTTAACCTTGTGACCGCGGAAGGTGCGGGTCGGGGCGAACTCGCCGAGCTTGTGACCGACCATGGACTCGGTGACGTACACCGGCACGTGCTTGCGGCCGTCGTGGACGGCGATGGTGTGGCCGACCATCTCGGGGTAGATGGTGGAGGAACGCGACCAGGTCTTGATGACGTCCTTGGTGCCGGCCTCGTTCTGAGCGGTGACACGCGCGAGGAGGCGAGTCTCCACGAACGGGCCCTTCTTGAGACTTCTGCTCATTCTTTCTTTCTCCTACTACTCGTGTACTACTTGGACTTGCGGCGACGGATGATGAGGCGGTTGCTGGCCTTCTTCGGGTCGCGCGTCTTGTAGCCCTTGGTCGGCTTGCCCCACGGGGTGACGGAAGGACGACCAGAGGTGTGGTTCTTGCCCTCGCCGCCGCCGTGCGGGTGGTCGACCGGGTTCATGACCGTACCACGGACGGTCGGGCGGACGCCCTTCCAGCGGTTGCGGCCGGCCTTGCCGATCACGATGTTGGCGTGCTCGGCGTTGCCCACGACACCAATGGTGGCGCGGCAGGTAAGAAGCACGCGGCGAAGCTCGGAGGAGGGCATGCGGAGGACGGCGTAGCCGTTGTCCTTGCCCATGAGCTGAACAGAGGTGCCGGCGGAGCGGGCCATAGCGGCGCCCTTGCCGGGCTGGAACTCGACGTTGTGCACGAGCGTACCGACGGGAATCTCGGAGAGCGGCATGCAGTTGCCGGGCTTGATGTCGACGTCCTTGGTGCCGGAGATGACCTTGTCGCCCACGTGGAGGCCCTCAGGGGCGATGATGTAGGCCTTGGCGCCGTCGACGTAGTGGAGAAGCGCGATGCGGGAGGAGCGGTTCGGGTCGTACTCGATAGCCGCGACCTTGGCCGGCACGTCGTCCTTCAGACGCTTGAAGTCGATGCGACGGTACATGCGCTTGACGCCGCCACCCTGGTGACGGGTGGTGATGCGGCCGTTGTTGTTGCGGCCGGCCTTCTTCGGCAGGGGCTCGAGAAGGGACTTCTCGGGCTTGCTCTTGGTGATCTCGGAGAAGTCCGAGACCGTCTGGAAACGCCTGCCGGCGCTCGTCGGCTTGAGGTGCTTAACTGCCATTTGGTTCTTTCCCTTCTTTGTCCGTTGGCCGCTCCACTCAGGGATTGGCGGAACGACACCGGATTACCACGGTACCGCGCGTATCCATCATGCGCGGCATAGAAGCCCGGCCCCGAAAAATCCGGGGCGCGGGCGAATTGCCTAGAAACTACTCGGCGGAAGCGACACCCTGAGTGGCGAAGATCTCGATGGACTCACCCTCGGCGACGGTGACGATGGCCTTCTTCCAGGAGCGGGTCATGCCAGCCTGGTAGCGGACACGCTTCATCTTGCCGCGAACGTTCATGGTGTTCACCTTGGTGACGTGCACGTTGAAGATCTTCTCGACGGCGTCGGCGATCTCCTCCTTGCGCGCGGACTTGGCGACCTCGAACGTGTACTTGCCCTGCTCCATGAGGTCGTAGGAACGCTCAGAGACGATCGGGCGAACGATGACGTTGTAGACGGAGTTCATTTACGCGAGCACCTCCCCGAACTTCTTGGCGACATCGGCGGTAAGGACGAGAGCCTTGTTGTCGATGAGCAGGCGGCTGGTGGCCTCGACGTCAGCGATGATGGTGACGTTGGCGAGGTTACGGAACGACAGGTAGGCGTTGATGTTCTCGTCGTCGACAACGACGGTAACGCGCATGTTGTCGGTGATGCCCAGGGCGTGAAGGACGGCCTTGGCCTTCTTGGTCGAGATCTCGGCGAAGTCGAGGGCGTCGACAACGTAGAGCTCGCCGTCGGCGAGCTTGCCGGAGAGCACGGAGCGCATAGCCAGCTTGACCATCTTGTTGTTGGTCTTCTTGGCGTGGGTGCGCGGGGTCGGTCCGAAGACGACGCCGCCGCCGCGCCACTGGGCAGCGCGGATGGAGCCCTGGCGGGCACGGCCGGTGCCCTTCTGGCGGTAAGGCTTGCGGCCGCCGCCGGAGACCTCGTGACGGTTCTTCACGGAGTGGGTGCCCTGACGCATGTTGGAGTCCTGGGCAACCACGATCTGGTGGATGACGGGGATGTTCGGCTCGATGCCGTACACGGCGTCGGAGAGCTCGGCCTGCTCGACCTCAGCCCCCTCGACGTTCTTAACGGAAATCTTGGACATTGTGTCCTCCTAATAGACCTAAAGGTTTACTTTCTCGGGGCCCTTAGGCCATGCGGACCTGGACGAGGCCGTTCTTGCCGCCGGGGACAGCGCCCTTGACGAGCATGAGGTTCTGCTCGGCGTCGACGCGGACCAGCTTGAGGTTCTTGACGGTCACGCGCTCGTTGCCCATGTGGCCGTACATGTGCAGGCCCTTGCGGACGCGGGCGGGGTAGGCGCACTGGCCGATGGAACCGGGCTTGCGCTGGTTACGGCAGCCGTGGGTCATGGGGCCGCGGGAGAAGTTCCAGCGCTTGATGGTGCCCTGGAAGCCCTTGCCCTTGGAGGTGCCGGTGACGTCGACGGACTTGACGTCGGAGAAGTCAGCGACGGTGACGACGTCGCCGCACTTGTGCTCCTCGCCGTTCTCGACGCGAACCTCGCGCAGGAACTTCATCGGCTCGACGCCGGCCTTGGCGAAGTGGCCCGCCATAGGCTTGTTGACGTGCTTGGCGGAGATGCCGCCGAAACCGATCTGGACGGCGTCATAGCCGTCGGTCGCCTTCGTCTTGACCTGCGAGACGGTGCAGGGGCCAGCCTGGATGACGGTCACGGGGACGACGTTGTCGTTCTCGTCCCAGACCTGGGTCATTCCGAGCTTGCGGCCAAGGATGGTGTTGACCATGCTCTTTCCTTACCTTCGGTGGTCATGGGACCTGTGAGGCACCCTTTGCCTCAACCCCAGCGGACCACGTCCTTTACCTGCTGTTTTGTCCAGAGACACACGTGTCCCCAGACTTTGCAGCCTGTCTATAATACATGCGAATAGTCGCGTTCACAATCTCTACGCAGAACTTTTTGGCACATCTACCTGCGGCTCCAATTGCCCCGCGGCCGGGCGTATCTATGAGTGTTTTTGGGGGCCTTTTGGAGGCTCGGGACGCCGAGAAACGCAAAGCTCCCTCCCGTTTGACCCGAATGCCGAGGCTCGAAGGCCCGAAAATGGTCAAAACAGGAGGGAGCTCCACGTTACGCGGCAAGAAGTGCCCGCCGCCAGGCGAGTTCGTTGTTCGGCTAGCGGCCGTCAGCACCCGCCCATGTGCCGATGGCGCGGAACTTGGCGTAGCGGCGCTGCTCGAGCTCGTCGCCGCCGAGGCGCTCGAGCTCATCGAAGGCGATGCTCGCCTCGCGCATGATGTCGTGGGCGATCTCGGCGTGCGTAAGCCCCAGGTCGTTGATCACTCCATCGACGAGGCCGAGCCCTCGTAGCTCGGGCGCCGTGAGGGCGAGCGCCTCGGCGGCGTCCTCGGCACGCTTGGGGTCCTTCCACAGGATTGATGCGCAGGCCTCGGGGCTCACGACGGAAAACGCCGAGCTTCGCAGCATGAGCAGCTTGTCGGCCACGCACAGCGCGAGCGCGCCGCCGCTGCCACCCTCGCCCGTGATCACGCTGACCACCGGCACCGTAAGCCCGCTCATGGCCATGAGGTTCTGGGCGATGGCATCGCCCTGGCCGCGCTCCTCAGCGCCGATGCCGCAGTACGCGCCCGAGGTGTCCACGAGACACAGCACGGAACGACCGAACTTCTCGGCCTGACGCATGAGGCGCAGGGCCTTGCGGTAGCCCTCGGGGTGCGCCATGCCGAAGTTGCGGCGCACGCGCTCCTTCGTGGTGGTGCCACGCTCGATGGCGATCACCGTGACGGGGCGCCCTTCTTTCCAGCCGATGCCCGCAACCACGGCGGCGTCGTCGCCGAAGAGCCTATCGCCGTGCAGCTCGATGAAGCCGTCGAGGCCACACCCGATGATCTCGGAGGCTGTGGCGCGCTCGGCCGAGCGCGTGAGCTTGACGACCTCGTAGGGGCTCGCCGGCTCGGCCGCCTTAGGTCTGCCGCCGCGCTTCGCCGAGCCGCGCTGGCCCGCATGTGCGATCGCGTGCGGGGCGCCGTCGGCGGGAGCCTCGCCCGCGTGCAGCGCGAGCAACTCGGAAATCGTCGCCGGAAGGTCCTTGCGCTCCACGATCGCGTCGCAGAAGCCGTGCTCGAGGATGAACTCGGAGCGCTGGAACCCGGCAGGGAGCTTCTTTCGGGCGGTCTGCTCGATCACGCGGGGGCCGGCGAACGCCGTCAGCGCCCCGGGCTCTGCCAGGGTAATGTCGCCCTCCATGGCAAAGCTCGCCGTGACGCCGCCCGTCGTTGGGTCCGTGAGCACGCATATATAAAGAAGCCCCGCCTCGGAGTGTCGGCGCACGGCGGCCGAGACCTTGGCCATCTGCATGAGGGACGTCACGCCCTCCTGCATGCGCGCGCCGCCCGAGACGGTGAAGCCGACCACGGGCAGCTCCTCCTCGGCGGCCTTCTCGAACACGCGGCAGATCTTCTCGCCGACAACCGAGCCCATGGACCCCATCATGAAGCCGGCGTCCATAAAGAATAGCGCGCATTCCCGGCCGCCGATGCGCCCGCGTCCGCAGATAACGGCATCGTTCTCGCCCGAGGCCTCGTGCGCTGAGGCGAGCTTATCGGGGTAGCCGGGAAATCCGAGGAAGTCCGTCGCGCGCAGGCCGGCGTCCCACTCCTCGAAGCTGCCGGCGTCCACGGTCATGCGCATACGGGCGCGCCCGGAGACCCGCAGGTGCTTGCCGCAGCGGGGGCAGACCTCGAGGTTTTTGCGGAGCTTCTCCTCGTCGATGGCACGACGGCACCCAGGGCACTTGACGAGCACGCGGCGTGCGGGGAACTCGGCGCAAACCTCGGTCATCGGGGCCTCGAGCGTGTTCAGCGCGTGGCCGATCCTATTGCTCAGCATAGATATGCTCCATCAGGTTCGTGTGGTAGTTGCCGGAGAGGAACTCCTCATTTGAAAGGATCCGCAGCTGGAGGTCGCTGTTTTCCTCGACTCCCTCGATGACGAGCTCGCCTAAGGCCGAGCGCATCTTTCGGATAGCGCCGTCGCGCGTGGGGGCACAGACAATAACCTTGGCAAGCATCGAGTCGTAGTACGGGGGCACCGAGGCGCCCGGGAACAGCGCCGAGTCGAAGCGCACGCGCGGGCCTCCCGGAACGTGCAGCATCGTGACGGTGCCGCACGAGGGGAGAAACTCGGGCGTCTCGGCGTTGATACGGCACTCCATGGCGTGCCCCCGCATGGGCACGTCTTCCTGCGAGAAAGGCAGGGGCTGCCCCGCCGCCACGCGCAGTTGCCATTTAACGAGGTCGGTGTCGGTGACGAACTCGGTCACGGGATGCTCAACCTGCAGGCGCGTGTTCATCTCCATGAAGTAGAACTGCCCGTCGTCGGAGTAGAGGAACTCGATGGTGCCGGCCCCCTCGTAGCCGACGGCGCGCGCGAGGTCGCGGGCGGCGCGGTGCATGCGCTCGCGAACGTCGTCGCGGCCCTCGAGGCAGGGCGCGGGGCTCTCCTCGATGAGCTTCTGGTTGCGGCGCTGGACCGAGCACTCGCGCTCGCCCAGGGAGTAGACGTTTCCGAACTTGTCGGCCATGATCTGCACCTCGACATGGTGCGCCGGCGAGACGAACTTCTCCATGTAGCACTCGCCGTCGCCGAAGACCACCTCGGCCTCGGTGTGCGCCTCGGTGAAGGCGCGCGCGGCGTCCTCGACGCGCTCGACCTTGCGGATGCCGCGGCCGCCGCCGCCCGAGCGCGCCTTGATGAGCACGGGACAGCCGATGCGGCGAGCCTCGCGCTCCGCCTCCTCGGGACTTTTGAGCAGGTCGCAGCCGGGAACCACAGGCACGCCGGCGGCCTTCGCAGTGCGACGGGCAGCGTCTTTATCGCCCATGCGGCTGATCACGTCGGCCGACGGGCCGACGAAGGCAAGCCCGCACTTCTCACACTCGCGCACGAAGCCCGCGTTCTCGGAGAAGAACCCGTAGCCCGGGTGGATGGCCTTGGCGCCCGACTTGACGGCGCAGGTCAGGACCGCGTCCTCGTTGAGGTAGCTCTCCGCCAGGCGCGAGCCGCCGATGCAGTAGGCCTCGTCCGCAAGCCGAACATGGAGGGCCTCGGCGTCGGCCGGAGAGTAAACGGCAACGGTGCGCACGCCCATGTCGCGGCAGGCGCGAATCACGCGCACGGCGACCTCGCCGCGATTGGCAACAAGGATCTTGTCGAACATCCCGCGGCCTCCCCTACTGCCCGTCCGCCACGAGGGCAAACGACATGTCGGCCTTACAGCAGACCTCGCCGTTCACGGTCGCCACACCCTCGCAGAAGCGGAAGGGACCGCGGGCGCGGGTGACCTTGCAACGGAGCTCCACCGTGTCGCCGGGGCGGACCGGGCGCTTGAAGCGCACCTTGTCGAGGCTTGTGTAGAAGGGCGTACCGCCGGCGACAAGCTCCTCGGCAAAGAGCACGCAGCAGTTCTGGGCGAGCATCTCGCACTGGATGACACCCGGGACCACCGGGTTTCCAGGGAAATGGCCTTGGACGAAGAACTCCTTGCCCGTGATGGTCAGCCTGCCGTGAGCCTCGCCCTCCACGAGCTCGACCTCGTCGAGCAGAAGCATCGGCTCGCGATGGGGCAGGACGCGCTTAATCTCTTCTTTGTTCACGCGGGCCTCCTAGCCTATGGTCATGAGGCAGCTGCCGTACTCGACGAGCTCGCCGTCCTTGGCGTTGATGGAGAGGACCTCGCCGTCGGCCTCGGCGGCGACCTCGTTCATGACCTTCATGGCCTCGATGATGCAGAGGGTCTCGCCCTTCCTTACCTTGGAGCCCACGTGGACGAAGGGATCCGCGCCGGGGGCGGGGGCGGCGTAATAGACGCCGACCATCGGGGCCTTGACCTCGGCGCCGGCGGGGGCTGCGGGCTCGGAGGCGGGGGCCTCCTGCCCGGGAGCCCCGGCGGTTGCGGCGGGCATCGCCGCGGCAACCGGGGCAAGAGGGGCCTCGGCGGCCACGACCTGCGGCGCCACCACTACGGGCGCTGGCGCCTGCGCGACGCCGCGCTCGAGCTCGAAGGCGGAGCCGTCGGGCTCCTCGACGCGGACACGGGTGAGCCCGCGGTCCTCCATCACGTCGGCTATCTGCGCGATCTTGTTCGAATCCATGCTTTACGCCTCCTTGGCGGCGCGCAGCGCGACGCACGCGTTGTGCCCGCCGAAGCCGAGGTTGGTCGAGAGCGCCCAGGTAAGCTCGCAGGCGCGGGCCTCGTTGGGCGTGTAGTCCAGGTCGCACGCGGGGTCGGGCGTGCGGTAGTTGATGGTCGGGGGCACGACGCCATCGCGCAGGGCCAGGGCGCACGCCATGACCTCGGCCGCGCCCGTGGCGCCGATCATGTGACCGGTCATCGACTTGGTCGAGCTCACGTGCGCCGCGCGCGCCGCCTCGTCGCCGAGCGCGCGCTTGATGCCGAGCGTCTCGGACGAGTCGTTGAGCTTGGTCGACGTGCCATGCGCGTTGATGTAGAGCCCCTCCTCGGGCCTCACGCCGCCCTCGGCCACCGCCAGCGAGATCGCGCGGGCGATGCCCGCGGCCTCGGGGTCGGGGCTCGTGATGTGGTGCGCGTCGTCGGTATTGCCGTAACCCACGACCTCGGCGTAGATGTGCGCCCCGCGCGAGACGGCGTGCTCCCACTGCTCAAGGGCGAGCACGCAGCCCCCCTCGCCCATGACAAAGCCATCGCGGTCGGCGTCGAAGGGTCGGCAGGCAGTCGCGGGGTCAGGGTTGGTGGAGAGGGCGCGGCAGGAAGTGAAGCCAGCGACCACCTCGGGGAAGATGGCCGCCTCGGCGCCGCCGGCCAGAATCGCCTCGGCGTAGCCGTGCTTGATGGCGCGGAATGCCTCTCCCACTGCATGAGCCGAGGTCGCGCAGGCGGTGACCACGGGCAGGGTCGGTCCCTTGGCGTCGTGGCGGATGGCCACATTGCCGGAGGCCATGTTCGGAATCATCATCGCCACGAGATACGGGGAGGCGCGGCGCATGCCCTTCTCGGCCATCATGTGCACCTGGTCGGTGTAGGTCTCTATGCCGCCGATGCCCGAGCCGATATAGACGCCCAGGCGCTCATGGTCGACGGCGCCCTCGGCGCCAAGCCCCGAGTCCGCCATCGCCTCGTCGGCCGCCGCCATCGCGAACTGCACGCACCTGTCGAGGTGCCTCGCCTCGCGGCGCCCGAAGTACGACTCGCCGTCGAAACCCTTGACCTCGGCGGCGACCTGGACCGCGGAGCCCTCCGCGTCGAAGCGCGTGATCGGCCCGATGCCGCAATGACCCGCGAGCATCGCCTCCCAGGTCGCGGGCGCCGTGTTGCCCAGCGGCGTGACGGCGCCGATACCGGTGATCGCCACCCTGTGTTCCATCGTCATCTCCCAACCGAGCCGAACCTCGCCGGCTCTTCTTTGCAAAGAAACCCCAGCTACATCGCCATTCCGCCGTCGACGCGAATAACCTCGCCCGTCACGTACGCCGCGGCGTCGCTCACGAGGAACCGGACCACGCCGGCAACCTCTTCAGGGTCGGCCAGGCGGCCGAGGGGGATCTGGCCCTCGTAGCGCTCGACGACCTGCTCAGGCAGCGCCGCGGTCATGTCGGTGCGCACGAAACCGGGGGCCACCGCGTTCACGGTCACGCCGCGGGGAGCGAGCTCGCGCGCAACGGACTTGGTCAGGCCGATGAGGCCGGCCTTGGAGGCCGCGTAATTGGCCTGCCCTGCGTTGCCCATAAGGCCGACGACGCTCGACATGCTCACGATGCGGCCACCGCGCTGCCGCATGAGCGGACGCGTGAGGGCGCGCATCATGTTGAACGCGCCGGTAAGGTTGACCTCAAGCACCCGGGCGAAGTCCTCGTCCTTCATGCGGGCGAGCAGCGTGTCGCGGGTAATGCCCGCGTTGTTGACGAGCGCCCAGACGGAGCCGAAGTCGATAAGGACCGCGTCGGCCGTCGCCTTGACCTCGTCGGCGTTCGACACGTCGCAGCGGTAGGCGCGCGCCGTGGCGCCGGCGGCCTCGCAGGCGGCGACCGCGTCGGCGGCGGCATCGGCGTTGCCCGCGTACACGAGCGCGAGGTCGAAGCCGTCGGCGGCAAGCCCACAGGCAACCGCGCGGCCAATGCCGCGCGAGGCGCCCGTTACCAGGGCGACGCGGCGCGAGGCGTCGCGCGCCAAGGTTCCTTCTTTATCGGCCACCTTCGGCCTCCTTCCTAGCAAGAAGCGCGGACGATGCCGCCTCGAGCTCCTCGGGGGTCTCCACGTTGTAGACGCAGGCGCCCTCGAGCGTTCGCTTCACAAGGCCGCCCAAGGTCTTTCCGGGGCCGACCTCCACGAAGGCATCGACGCCGCCCTCCGCCATCGCGCGAATCGTGTCGGTCCAGCGCACAGGGCTTGCGACCTGCGCGGACAGAAGCTCCGCGGCGGCCTTCCGATCTGCAGGGTACGGGCGCGCCGTACGGTTGGCGAACACGGGGACTCGCATCGCGGCAGGCTCGTTGCCGGCAAGGCGCTCGGCGAGGCCGGCCGCGGCGTCCGCCATGAACGGGCTGTGGAAAGCGCCCGAGACGGCGACCTTCATCGCGCGGCCGCCCGCTTCGCGCACGAGCTCGTCGAGCTTCGCGCACGCCGCAGGAGAGCCGGCGACCACGGTCTGCATCGGGCTGTTGTAGTTCACGGGCCAGCAATCGCCGTCGGTCAGTCGGGCTGCCTCGGCGGCGAGCTCCTCCACGCGGGCGGCGTCGAGCTTGACGACGGCGCGCATGGCGCCGGGGCGCGCCGACGCGGCAGCAGCCATAAGCTCGGCACGACGGCACACAAGCTCAAAGCCCTTCTTGTCGGAGAATGCGCCGGCAAAGGTGAGCGCCGCGACCTCTCCGAGCGAGAAGCCTGCGACGACGTCCGGCTCGACCCCCCGTTCCTCGAGCGCTCGGGCGCAGGCGAGGTCGGTGGCGAACACGCAGGGCTGGGTGTTCTCAGTCTGAGAGAGCTCCTCCTTCGCGCCTTGCCGACACTGCTCGAAGGTGTGGGGACGCACGGAGTCCGCCGCCTCGAACACGGCGCGGGCCGCAGGCGACGCCGCGGCGATTCCCGCGCCCATGCCGGGATGCTGCGCCCCCTGCCCCGCAAAGAGGAACGCTACCTTACCCATGTGCTCGCCCCCGCCAGGACCTTCTCGGCACCCCGCATCAGGTCGTCCACGATGTCGGCCGCGCTCTGGCGCTCGCGGACCATGCCGGCGACCTGGCCACAGAGGAAAGAGCCGCGCTCGACGTCGCCTTCCTTGGCGGCGCGGCGAAGCGCCCCCGTCCCGAACTCCGCGAGCTTGTCGGGGTCCGCGCCCTCGGCCTCGAGCTTTGCGTACTCGTTCGTAAAGCGGGTCTTGAGCGCGCGGACGGGGTGTCCCGTCGAGCGGCCCGTCGCACGGGTCGAGATGTCCTTGGCCTTGAGCACGAGCTCCTTGTACGGCTCCGAGACGGTGCACTCGTCGGCCACGAGGAAGCGCGTGCCCACCTGGATACCCTGCGCGCCCAGCATGAATGCCGCCGCCACGCCACGACCGTCGGCGATACCGCCGGCCGCGAGAACGGGGACATCGACGGCGTCAACGACCTGCGGAACGAGGACCATCGTGGTGAGCTCGCCGATGTGGCCGCCGGACTCGGTGCCCTCGGCCACCACCGCGGTCGCGCCGGCACGGGCCACGAGCTTTGCGAGCGCCACGGACGCGACCACGGGGACCACCTTGATGCCGGCCTCGATCCAGGCGGGCATGTATTTGCGCGGGTTGCCGGCGCCGGTGACGACCACCGGGACCTTCTCGTCGATAACGACCTGCGCGACTTCGTCGGCAAACGGGCTCATGAGCATGACGTTGACGCCGAAGGGCTTGTCCGTGCGGCGGCGCAGCTCATGGATCTGGTCACGGAGCCAATCGGCGTTCGCGTTCATGGCGGCGATAATGCCCAGGCCGCCCGCCTGCGACACGGCAGCGGCCAGCGAGGCGTCGGCGATCCATGCCATGCCGCCCTGGAACACGGGCTTCTCGATGCCAAGAAGGTCGCAAAGAGGGGTCTTCAGCATGACTACTTCTCCAGCTGGGCCTCGACGAGGTCAACGAACTCGCCGACGGTCGCGGGGTTTGCGTCCTGATCGATGGCGATGTCGAACTCGTCCTCACAGGCGACGACGACCTCGACGACGGCTAGGGAGTCCAGGCCGAGGTCTGGCATGGTGGTCTCGCGGGTAAGCTCGGCGTCTGTGCCGGCGTTGTCGCAGATGATGTCGCAGACGCGCTCGAAAGTGTTCTTATCTGCCATGGTGCTCTCCTTTGCTTTGCCCCGTAGGGCCATGTACGTGCGTTTTCTTTCGTGTTATGCGAAACCTACTTCCAGCGAAGCAGGCATGCGCCAATGTCGAGGCCGGCTCCGAAGCCGACCAAGGCGACGAGATCACCGTCCTTGAGCTCGCCCGCCCGGGCAAGCCGGTCGAGCGCGAGCGGGATGCAGGCGCTCGAGATGTTGCCCGTGTCGCGCAGCGTGCGGGCCACGCGAGCGTCGTCTATGCCGAGCCGCTTTACCGCCGCGGCGAGAATGCGTTCGTTCGCCTGATGAAGAACCAGGTGGTCGATGTCCGCGACGGCTATCCCGACCTTTGCGGCCAACCCCTCGACCGCGTCGCAAATCGCGGCGACGGCGAAGCGGAACACGCGGCGACCGTCCATGGATAGCGTGCTCGCCGGCCGCCCGGCCCCCACAAAGGGAGAAGTGCCCGCCAAGCCCGGCACATCGAGGGCCGCCACATCCGGGCTCGTCGAGAAGGACAAAGCCAGGGGATTGCCCTTCTTGCCCGCGCCGAGCACCGCCGCGCCGGCACCATCGCCGAAAAGCACGCAGGTGGCGCGATCCGACCAGTCGAGGACACGGCTCATCTGCTCGGCGGCCACCACAAGGACGCGCTGCGCCCTGCCGCGAGCGATGAAGCCGTCCGCCACGTCGAGCGCCAAGACGAACCCGGCGCAAGCACCCGACACGTCGAAGGCCGCGCAGTTTGCCCCAAGGCGCTCGGCCACGGCGCATGCCTGAGCGGGAAGCAGGTGGTCGCCCGTGGTGGTTGAGCAGATAACGAGGTCAAGGTCGGATGCATCGACGTCCGCCGACTCAAGAGCCCGAAGGCTCGCGTCGACAGCGAGGTCGTCGAGCGTCTCGGTCGTGCAAACGCGGCGGCTCTTGATTCCCGTGCGGGAGAAGATCCATTCATCGGAGGTGTCGAGAAAGCCCGAAAGCTCTTCGTTCGAAACCGAACGGGCAGGCAGCGCCGATCCTGTGCCGAGAATCTGGAAAGACAAGGCTGTTCTTCTCCTTACGCTCTCCGAATGTTGACCTGTTAACATTGCTCTGACAGAATAACGTAAGTAGTCAATTGTTGAGGTCTCAACTTTGTGTGCAAGGAATCGCCACGTTTGCTCCATACGGGGCTTGGCCGGAAAGGAAGGACGCATGGGATACCAGCTGAACATCGTCGATGTGACCGGTTCGACAAACGACGACCTGCTCATAGCAGGAAAAAATGGAGCGCGGCACGGCTATGGCCTTGCCGCGCGGCGACAAACCGCAGGACGCGGGCGCCGCGGGCACAAATGGGACTCCACCGAAGGCAACCTATTGCTCTCGATCATCTTGAGGCCGGACGTGGCGCCGGAGGATTACAGCGGCCTTGCAGCCGTCTGCGGGCTTGCCGTTATTGAGGAGCTCGAATCGCTCGGTCTGGCTGATGAGGTCCGCCTCAAGTGGCCAAACGATCTGTACGCGCGCGGAAAGAAGCTCGGCGGAATCCTCATCGAGGCCGCCGGCGATGCCGACGGCAACCGATTCGCCGTCGCGGGAATCGGGATCAACGTCGCGTACACGCCGGCGGAGGTTCCAGACGGCGGTCTGCCCGCCGTGAGCCTCATGGACCTGAACGGGCACGTTCCCAGTGTTGACGCCCTGCTACGAGCAATCCACGGCAGTGTTGTTGAGCAGTGCGACGCCTGGGCTTCGGACCTCAAGAAGCACCGCAACGGAAGAGGGCCCCTCTTTCCCGTGATCGACGGGTACCTCGGGCACCTGGCTTGGCTCGAGCGTGAGGTCGTTGCGCTCTCCCCCGAGGGAACCGAGCTTATGCGTGGAACCTTTAAGACGGTCGACGACTGGGGCCAGGCAGTTTTAGCCACACCGGGCGGCCTGCGCTCATTCCCCTTCGAGCTTGCTTCGCTTCGCCGCGTCAGATAGGCTGATCGCCTTTCTTTCCATCCAACGCAGAGCTCCCTCCCGTTTGTCCCATTTATCAAGGCTAAAACGCCTCAAAATGGCCCAAACAGGAGGGAGCCTCTCTAGTTAGAAAGAAGAACACCACGACGCGCCCTTCTTTGCAAAGAAGAACCCCGCTACCTAAGTGGCAGCGGGGTTCCGATTAGCTGTTAAGCAAGCAGCTTAGAGCTTGATCTCGATGTCAACGCCAGCGGGGAGGTCGAGACGCATGAGGGAGTCGACGGTGCTGGAGGAGGGGTCGAGGATGTCGATGAGGCGCTTGTGGGTGCGCATCTCGAACTCGTCGCGGGAATCCTTATCCTTGTGCGGCGAGCGGATGACGCAGTAAAGGTTGCGCTCGGTCGGCAGGGGGATGGGGCCGCTCACGCGGGCACCGGTCTTCTGGGCGGTGTCAACGATGAGCTTGGCGGACTGATCAACGACCTCGTGGTCATAGCCCTTGAGGCGGATCCTGATCTTCTGGGTAGACACTGTGGTACCTCCGTAAATGAGCTAACGCTCGGGTCGTTTAGTTGGTGCCGTTCTTGGCGACGATCTCGTCGCGGACGGACTTCGGGACGGGCTCGTAGGAGTCGAACTGCATGGTGTAGCTCGCGCGACCCTGAGTCTGGGAACGGAGGTCGGTAGCGTAACCGAACATCTCGCCCAGGGGCACCTTGGCGCGGATGACCTTGGAGCCGAAGCGGTCCTCCATGCCCTCGATCTTACCGCGGCGGGAAGTGAGGTTGCCCATGACGTCGCCCATGTACTGCTCGGGGGTCTCGACCTCGACGGACTCGACGGGCTCGAGGAGGACGGGGTCGGACTTCTTGAGGGCGTCCTTGATGGCCATGGAGCCGGCGATCTTGAAGGCGGCCTCGGAGGAGTCGACCTCGTGGTAAGAACCGTCGATCAGCTTGACCTTGATGTCGACGACCGGGTAGCCGGCGATGACGCCGGTCTCGAGTGCCTCCTGGATGCCCTTGTCGATGGAGGGGATGTACTCCTTCGGGATGACGCCACCGACGATGGCGTTCTCGAACTCGTAGCCCTTGCCCTCCTCGTTCGGCTCGATGTCGATGACGGCGTGGCCGTACTGGCCGCGGCCGCCGGACTGGCGGACGAACTTGCCCTCGGCGTGGCTGACAGCCTTGCCGGCGGTCTCGCGGTAAGCAACCTGCGGCTTGCCCACGTTGCAGTCGACCTTGAACTCGCGACGCAGACGGTCGACGATGATCTCGAGGTGCAGCTCGCCCATGCCGGCGATGATGGTCTGGCCGGTCTCGTGGTCGGTGTGGACCTGGAAGGTCGGGTCCTCCTCGGCGAGCTTGGCAAGGCCCACGGACATCTTGTCCTGCTCGGCCTTGGTCTTGGGCTCGACGGCGACGTCGATAACCGGGTCGGCGAACTGGATGGACTCGAGAATGATCGGGTTCTTCTCGTCGCAGAGGGTGTCGCCGGTGGTGGTGTTCTTGAAGCCGACGCAAGCGACGATGTCGCCAGCAGAGCACTCCTCACGGTCAACACGCTCGTTGGCGTTCATCTCGAGGATGCGGCCCAGACGCTCGCGACCGTCCTTGACGGAGTTGTAGACGTAGGAACCGGCCTCGGCCTGACCAGAGTAAACGCGGATGTAGGTGAGCTTGCCCACGAACGGGTCGGTCATGATCTTGAAAGCCAGAGCGGAGAAGGGCTCCTTGATGTCAGCGTGACGGACGGCGTCCTCGCCCCTGGGCGTGGTGCCGTCGATCTCCTTGACGTCGAGCGGGGAAGGAAGGTAGTCGACGATAGCGTCGAGGAGTTCCTGGATGCCCTTGTTCTTGTAGGCGGAGCCGACGAAGACGGGGTTGATGCCGCCCTCGAGCACGCCCTTGCGGATGGCGGCCTTGAGGACGTCGACAGGAATCTCGGCCTCCTCGAGAACGGCCTCCATGATCTCATCGGAGAAGTTGGAAGCGGCGTCGAGAAGCTCGTCGCGCTTGGCCTGGGCCTCGTCGGCGAACTCGGCGGGGATCTCGTCCATCGGCTCGGGGTAGATCATGCCCTTGGCGTCTTCCTTGAAGTCCCAAGCGGTCATGGTCACGAGGTCGATGAGGCCCCAGAAGTTGGACTCGGAGCCCATGGGAAGCTGAGCGGCCACGGCCGGAGCGTGCAGGCGCTCCTTCATGGTCATGATGGCGTGGTCGAAGTCAGAGCCGACGCGGTCGAACTTGTTGATGAAGGCGATGCGGGGCACGTTGTACTTGGTGGCCTGACGCCAAACGGTCTCGGACTGCGGCTGGACACCGGCGACGGCGTCGAAGACGGCAACAGCGCCGTCGAGGACGCGCAGGCAGCGCTCGACCTCAGCGGTGAAGTCGACGTGGCCCGGGGTGTCGATGATCTGGATGACGTGGTCCTTCCAGAAGCAGGTGGTGGCAGCGGAGGTAATGGTAACGCCGCGCTCCTGCTCCTGAACCATCCAGTCCATGGTGGCGGCGCCGTCGTGGACCTCGCCGATCTTGTGGGTCTTGCCCGTGTAGTAAAGGATACGCTCGGTGGTCGTCGTCTTACCGGCGTCGATGTGGGCCATGATGCCGATGTTGCGGAGGTCTTCGAGCTTGTACTTAGCCTTAGCCATAGTAGTCTATCCCCTCGGACTAGAAGCGGTAGTGAGAGAAGGCGCGGTTGGCCTCGGCCATCTTGAAGAGGTCCTCACGCTTCTTCACGGACGCGCCGACGCCGTTGGAGGCGTCGAGAATCTCGCTGGCCAGACGATCAGCCATGGAGTTCTCCTTGCGGACGCGGGAGAAGTTGACCATCCAGCGGATGGCAAGGGTGGTGGCGCGACGGGAGTTGACCTCCATCGGCACCTGGTAGGTGGCGCCGCCGACACGCTTCGGCTTGACCTCGAGGGTCGGGCGGATGTTGTCCATGGCCTTCTTGAAGACGGCCAGGGGATCCTCGCCGGACTTCTCGGCGACGATGTTGAAGGCACCGTAGACGATGCGCTCAGCGGTGGCCTTCTTGCCATCGAGGAGGACCTTGTTGATGAGCTGGGTCACGAGACGGTTGTTATAAACGGCGTCAGGCTGGACCTCACGGCGGTTAGCTGCTGCACGACGCGGCATGTGATATCTCCTTAAGAACTAAGAGCGAGTGTTTGCGTGTAAGTCGTCTTACTTCGGGCGCTTGGTGCCGTAGCGAGAACGGGCCTTGGCGCGGTTCTGGACGGCGGCGCAGTCGTAGGCGCCACGGACGATCTTGTAACGCACACCAGGCAGGTCGCGGACTCGGCCGCCGCGAATCAGGACGATGGAGTGCTCCTGGAGGTTGTGGCCCTCGCCGGGGATGTAAGCGGTGACCTCGATGCCGTTGACAAGACGGACACGGGCGACCTTACGAAGAGCCGAGTTCGGCTTCTTGGGGGTGGTGGTGAAGACGCGGGTGCAGACGCCACGCTTCTGGGGGTTGTGCTGCAGGGCTGCGTTCTTGGACTTGGCCTTGACGCTCACGCGACCGTTGCGAACGAGCTGGTTGATAGTAGGCAAAGTTCTCTCCTTCTTATACCTATCGACGTGCTGTTATTCTCATATTCATGGGCTGCGCAGCACCGCTGCCCCGGATTGACGCGACGATGAACTTTACGCTTGCTTGCAAGCAGTTGTCAAAACGCCACGGAGCCGGGCGTATCCATTTCACACGGAGTACACACACGGCAGGCTGAAATCACGGGTAGCACGTGCAAAAAAGGCGGCCCCGCGCAAACGGGGCCGCCTTGGCCATGGTATGGGACCAGACGTGGCCTAGTCGTCGTTCTCGGACTTCACGACCGCGGAGAGCAGGTCGTCGAGGCTGCCGAGGTCCTCGTTGATGACGTCACCGCCGGAGGAGTCCTTCTCGTCCGCGGCACCGCCGATGAGCTCGTCGTCATCGAAGTGGTGCTTGGAAGGAGCCGCGCTGCCGAGCATGATGTCGCCGTCGGCGTCGGGCGAGAAGACCATGTTGAGCAGCTGGGAAAGATCCTCGCTGTCAGCCTCGTCGTCCTCGGGCTCGAGGATGTAGAGCAGGCCGCGGGCCTCGAGGCCGTCGCGGAGCTCCTCGATGGCCTTGGCGCCGATGCCGTCGATGC
>ERZ507026.187-NODE-187-length-34828-cov-6.129813_pt1 | contig 34828 bp, 33 predicted proteins | sample MGYA00512876_ERZ507026 | MGnify/ENA metagenome assembly ERZ507026 | reverse complement strand
TCAACGGGGCGGAAGGGTGTGTGCGGGAAACCCGGAAGGGTGTCCTGCACGATGAGGATCCCCATTTTTCAGAGCTTTTTGAAGCTCTGAAAAATACGGTCAGCGTGGCGAAAAGACTTTTTCGCCACGCTGAGGAGGGGCGCACCCATGGGTGCGCCCCTCTGTCCCTTATTTTGTCAAAACACGGATTCTGATGCCCTCATACCACCCGGTAGTCGCCCTCCTGCGCCCGGCGCAGACGCTCCAGCTTCTCCCGGTTCAGAAGCTCCTGCAGCTCCCCGATGATCTGGTTGGACACCAGAAAGCCACGGGGCGTCAGGCGCCAGCCCTGCTCCGTCCGTTGGGCCAAGCCGTGGCCGGCGTAGACCTCCAGCCGTGCGCCCAAGGGGTCGAAGCGCCGGCGGAAGCGGTTTTCAAACTCCCTGATGTTCATCCCCTCCGTGGTACGCAGCCGCAGCATGATGTACTCCATCTCCCGCTCCGAGACGGGGATATGCTCCGACTCCGCCAGCACCAGCTCCCCGGCAATGTACCGATCCAAGTCCCGGATGTAGCCGTAGCGGACGCCGCCAAAGTCGGAGTAGGCACCGGGGCCGAACCCCGCATACTCCCCCAGTGTCCAGTATTTCAGGTTGTGGCGGGAGGCGTGGCCGGGCCGTGCAAAGTTGGAGATCTCATACTGCTCATAGCCGTTTTGCCGCAGATACTCCACGGCGTAGAGATACATATCCGCCTGTGCCTCGTCGTCCGGCAGGGTCAGACTGTCCCGCTGCCGGTAGAGGGGCGTTCCCTCCTCCAGCTTCAGCCCGTAGCAGGACAGATGCTCCGGCTGGAGGGTCAGGGCGTCGGAGAGGGTCTTTTCCCACTGCTCCATGGTCTGCCCCGGCAGGCCGTAAATGAGGTCCAGACTCACGTCCGGGAATTTGGCCCTCCGGCAGGCGGCCACAGCCTCCTGCACCTGCTGCCATGTGTGGATGCGGCCCAAGGCCCGGAGACAGACGTCGTCCGTGGACTGGACCCCCAGGGAGATGCGGTTGAAGCCCGCCCGCCGCAGCGCACGGAGAGCCTTCCAGTCCCCGGCACTGTCGGGGTTGGCCTCCAGCGTGATCTCTGCATGGGGGGCGATGCGGTAGTACTTCTTCACGGCTTTCAGCAGCTTCACCAGCCGCTTCTCCCCCAGATAGCTGGGGGTGCCGCCGCCAAAGTACACCGTGTCCACCAGATGCTGCGCCGCCTGCGGGGCCACCTCGATCAGGTGGCGCTCCAGTGCCGCCGTGTAGGCGTCCATGCGATCCTCCCGCCCGGAGAGGGAGTAGAAGTCGCAGTAGGCGCATTTGGATCTGCAGAAGGGGATGTGCAGATACAGCCCCAGAGGGTGCGTTTGTCTGGCCATGGTCATGCGTCCTCCTTGGGGGGCAGGATGATGACGGCCTCGAAGGGACAGTTCACCTTACAGGACCGGCATCCGATGCAGCGGTCCAGATCCACCGTATAAAAGCCGTCCGGCTGCAAAAGGATGCAGTCCATGACGCAGAACATGGTGCAGTAGCCGCAGCCGGTGCAGCTCACCGGGTCGATGATGGCCCGGTCATAGCGTTTTTTCCCGAAGGGATGTGCAGGATCGTACATGATAACACCCGCCTTTCCGTCCCTTCAGTATAGCCTGTTTTGCGCCGTTTGGCAAGCCAAAGCGCATTTTTCCGGTGCGGCGGGTCATACTACGGAAGAAAGGATGTGATGCGGGTGGACATGACGCCCAAGGAGTATCAGGCGTATGTGAAGCGGATGCAGAAGAAGTCCCCGCTGGGAAAGGATATGGCGCTGGCCTTCGTCATCGGCGGGCTCATCTGTGTGGCGGGACAGGCCATCGGAGACGGCTTCCGGGCGGCGGGCCTGAATACGGAGGACGCCGGGACCGCCACATCGGTGTCCCTTGTGTTCCTGTCGGCGCTGCTGACAGGACTGGGACTTTACCACCGGCTGGCCCGGTTCGGCGGGGCCGGGACGCTGGTACCCATCACGGGCTTTGCCAACGCCGTGGCGTCCCCGGCGCTGGATTTCAAGGCTGAGGGCTTCGTCACCGGCATGGCGGCCAAAATGTTCGTCATTGCCGGCCCGGTGATCGTCTACGGCACACTGGCCAGCGTGGTGTATGGCGTAGTGCTGTGGGCGCTGGGCTGACGCTCTTGGGAAAATTTTGGATTTTCCACGATTCCTGAGCAGCTGCCTGCGCCGCTTCCGGCGGGCAGCAAAAAGCTCCCCGGCATGAGCCGGGGAGCTTTTCATGGATCATTTTCATCAAGGCAGATAGTTCAGGGGATCCACCATGGTGCCGTTGCGCTGGACACGGAAGTCGCAGTGGGAGCCGCTGGAGATACCGGTGGAGCCCATGGCGGCGATGGTCTGGCCCTTGTACACGTGGTCGCCCACAGAGACGTAGAGGTCGCTGTTGTGGCCGTACCATGTGATAAAGCCGTTGCCGTGATCGATCTTCACGCAGTAGCCCAGACCGCCGTTCCATCCGGAGTAGATGACGGTTCCGCCGTCGGCGGCGTAGATAGGCGTACCGTAGGAGTTGGCGATATCGATGGCCTCATGGTAGCTGCTGGCGCCGCTGATGCCGGTGCTGCGCCCGCCGAAGTAGGAGGTGATGACGCCGTAGCAGGGCCAGCGGAAGGACCCGGTGGGGAACCACGTGGGCCGCTCCTTGGTGCCTCGTGCCTGCCGCTCGGCCACCGGCTCCTTCAGCGTCACGGAGGACACCACCTCACGGGACGTCTCCGTGCCATTGATGACGGTGACGTTGGCGGTGACGTCCGCCTTGCCGTACACGCCCTTGCTGAGGACCTCGTAGTCGCCCTGATACATATCCGGGTCGTCCACATACTCCACGCTGTACGCCACGTCCTGCAAATAGCTCTGCCGCTCCACGTTCACCACCGTCAGATACGGCACGGCACGGGAGATGGTCAGCACGTCGCCGGTGTGGAGAACGCTGATGTCATAGCCGGGGTTCAGGGCCAGCAGCTCCTCATTGGTCATGCCGTTTTCCTCGGCAATGAGGGACCACACATCGCCGCTCTTAACGGTATAGGTCACCTCGCCCGCCTTGGTGGCATTGAGCTTCTCGGCGATGTAGCCCAGATTCATGATGAGGGACTGGTCCACGTACTCCTGCTTTACCTCCACGTTTTCCACGAAGTAGCAGTCCACGGTGCTGTCGGTGATGTAGCCCTTTTTCAGCTGCTCCAGCAGCTGCTCGATGGCGCCGGGGAAGGTGGTGGCCGCCACCGGCTCCCCCTCCACATACAGCACATAGGCATAATCCACCAGTCCCAGCTGCTGGGTGAGGTTCTCCTCCAGTGCGTCGGTGCTCTCCAGCTCCTTCCGGGCCACGATGCCGGTGCGGACCTCCAGCTTGGCGCTGTCGATGCTGTAATCGGTGTCGGACAGTGTCTGCCGGGTGATCTCCTCCAGCTGATCCACTGCCGCCGAGACGCTGCGAGCGCTGCGGACCGTCCCCAGCTCCACGCCGTCATAGCGGGCGGTGGTGCCGACGGTATACATGGACAGGCACACCGCCACGGCCGTCACCGCCACGGCGCCGGCCACAAACACCGCCGGATGCAGCTTCACGCCCTCGAAGAAGGCCCGCATCCGTCCGCCTGAGCGGATGGCTCCCTTGCGGCGGCGGGTGAGCCGCTCCCGGAGGTCGGAGCCCATACGGGGCAGACTGCCCCAGAGGAACAGCAGCAGCTGGCCCAGCTTCCACTCCGTCTCCGGCAGCTGCCGCTGCCGGTTCTGGTGCCGCAGCTCCCGCAGACGATGCCACCGGCGGCGCAGGGGCTGGCCGATATGGGTCGATACCCACGTCTGCACATCCAGATCCAGCCAGTCCGGATGCTCCTTACAAAACCAGACCCAATCCTTCAGATTCTGCTTCCACCGCTGCCAGATGCTGCGGCGCTCCTCCGAATCGGGACGCTTATTTTCCAATTCCTGTTTCATATGATCGATCCTTGCTAAAAGGTTACAAATTCGTTACAAAGCCTATCATACCACATTTTCCGGGTACGTCAAGACTTTTTTGCATTTCCACCATAGAAACGGACGATTTTCAACAGGAATTTACACAATTTTCAAATATTTGCGGAAAATATCCTCTTATCCACGGGGCAGCTCCGCCGTCAGCCCGCCGCACAGGGCGTTGGCGGCGAACACGGAGCCGGGGCGCAGGGGATCGATGGTCGTCCCCTCCAGCGTGGTGACGCAGCCCCCGGCCTCCTGCACCAGCAGGCTCCCGGCGGCGAAATCCCACGGGCTGAGCCGACACTCGAAGAACACCTCCGCCCGGCCCGCCGCCACCTGACACAGATCCAGCGCCGCCGCCCCGAACCGACGGTAGTCCAGTCCCCGGTCGTAGAGATACCGCATGATGGCGAAGTGCCGCTCCGTATAGCTGCGGTCATAGATGGTGGAGCCGCACACCACCAGCGAGTGGCCGGGATCCCGTCCGCTGACGTGGATAGCCCGGCCGTTGAGGGTGGCCCCGCCGCCCCGGCGGGCAGCGTACAGCTCCCCGGCCAGCGGCGCATATACCACGGCGTACTCCACCTGCCCATCCTTGGCCAGCGCCACGGAGATGTTGGTGTAGGCAAAGCCCCGGACAAAATTGGTGGTGCCGTCGATGGGGTCCACGATGAAGGTCCACGGCGACGTCAGGGCATCGTGCTGCCCCTCCTCCCCGAAGAAATCCGCCTCCGGCAGCAGGGCCAGCAGCTCCTGCCGCAAAAAGCGCTGTACCGCCAGATCGTACTCCGTCACCAGATCCGCCGGTCCGTTCTTCTCATGGGTGGCCGCCGTCACGTCGTTGGCGCTGCGGACCAGCTCCCCGGCCCGGCGCACAATATCGATGATACTCTCCAGCATAGCTCTTACCTCCTGATGATGCGTCCCGGACGGGCTCCGGTGAGCACACCCTGCTCCAGCAACGGCACACCCGCCGCCAGGACGGTGTCCATCCCCGCCGCCATGCGGCAGGGCTCCTGATACGTTCCCGTTTCCCGGAGCGCCTCCGGGTCAAATACGCAGAGATCGGCGTCCATCCCCGCCGCCAGCACACCCTTTCCCGCCAGCCGCAGCCGCTGGGCGGGACGGCCCGTCACCTTGTGGATGGCCTGCTCCCACGTCAGCGCGCCCTTTTCCCGGACAAAGTGCTGCAAAAGCCGGGGGAAGGTACCGTACACCCGTGGGTGAGGCATCCCCTCCGTGGGATAGGTAGCATCGGAGATCAGATGGGACAGGGGACTTTGCAGAATGGCGGTGATGTCCTCCTCCGAGGCCATGAAGTCGATCATGGTGATCTCCCCCTGCTCCCGCACCAGCAGGTCGCAGCAGCAGGTCAGGGGATCCTGTCCCATCATGGCGGCGATCTCCGCCAGACTCTTCCCCAGATAGGGGTGATCCTCCGGGCAGTGGAGGCTGGTCAGATAGATGCCGTCCCAGCCCGCCAGTCTGGCAATGTCGTCGAAGCCCGCCCCGCTCTGGATGCGCTGCGCCAGCTCCCGGCGGGCCGCCGGGTCCGACAGACGGCGCACCACCGCCTCCATGCCTCCCGCCAGAAACTCCGGCGGCAGGATGTGCAGCAGCTGGGTGGAGCCGGCGGTATAGGGGTACACGTCGCACCCCACGTCCAGCCCCTCCTGCCGGGCCTCCTCCAGAAGCTCCAGCACCTGCGGGATCTTCTTTCCCCAGCTGTCCCGGCCCATGGCCTTCAGGTGGGAGATCTGCAGAGGAATCCGCAGGGTACGGGCCACCGTCAGCATCTCCCGGACGGAATCCACCACCCCGGCCCCCTCCTGCCGCATATGCACCGTCACCGGCACGTCGCCGCCGCTGAGGGGCCGCAGGGCCTCGATCAGCTCCCGGGTGGTATAGAAGCACTCCGGGGCATAGCCCAGCCCCAGCGACACGCCCACGGCGCCGTCCGAAAGCGCCCGCTCCATGCTGCGGTGGATGGCGTCGTAATGACGCTTTTCCAATCGCTGGAGGGCGTAGCCCGCCGCATCCGCCCGCAGAACGCCGGCCCCCGCCAGCATCCCCGTGTGGATAGGGGCCGGTGGCTGGGAGGCAAAATACCCCGCCAGCGTCTCCGTCTCCAGCTCCGGCGGGGCCTCCCCGGTGATGGGGGCCAGATAGGCCAATATTTCCTCCCGGTGCGCCGGGCCGAAGGGGGCGGCGGACAGACCGCAGTTGCCGTTTACAATGGTGGTCAGCCCCTGCCGTAGCTCCAGCTCTCCGAAGCCGGGGCGGAAGACCGCCGCATCGGCATGGCGATGGATATCGATGAAGCCCGGTGTCACCAGCTTCCCGGCGGCATGGATCACCCGTCGGGCCGGGGTATCCGGCGGCAGCGGCTCCACGGCGGCGATGACGCCGCCCTCCACCGCCACGTCAGCGGAAAAGCCGGGGGCACCGGTGCCGTCGATGACGGTACCGCCCCGGATCAGCAGGTCCAGCATGGTCACTGCGCCTCCTTCTGGCGTAAAATAGGCAGCGTCACGGAGAAGCGGTTCAAGCCCTCCTGACTGCGGCAGATGATGTTTCCCCTGTGGTTCTGGACGATGGCCCGTGCAATGGCCAGCCCCAGCCCGAAGCCCGTGCCGGTGCGGCTGCTGTCGGCCCGGTAGAACCGGTCGAACAGGTGGGCCGCCACCTCCGGCGGGATGGGATCGCCGCCGTTTTCCACCGTCAGACAGGCGGTGCGGTCCTGATGGGTCAGGGTCAGGCGGATATCCGTGCCTTGGGGCGCATATTTCACGGCGTTATCCAGCAGGATACCCGTCAGACGCTCCAAAGCGTCCCGGTCGCCGGAGACCTGCAGCCCCTCGTCGATGGTGTACAGCAGCCGCCGTCCGGATTCAAACACCACCGGCTCGAATCGCAGGGCGGCGTCCGTCACCACGTCCGACAGATCCACCTCGGAGAAGGCCGTCTCCCGCCGGACACTCTCCGCCCGGAACAGGGTCAGCATCTCCTCCACCAGCTTCTTCATCCGCCGGGACTCCGCCCGGATGTTCTCCACATACGTCTGCTCCTCCGCCGGGGCGGACTCCGCCAGCAGATCGGCGGAGGACAGGATCACCGTCAGGGGCGTTTTCAGCTCATGGCTGGCGTCGGACAGGAAGCGCTGCTGCTCCTGCCACGCCCGCTCCACCGGCCGGGCAGCCACACCGGAGAGCAGATAGCTGCACCCCAGCAGCACCACCAGTGCCGCCAGTGCGATCAGCAGCAGATTCCCCGCCATGGCCCGCAGCGCCGACTGCTCCAGTGTACTGTCGGTGAAAGCGATGCGGGTGGAGAGAGCGCCGTCATAGCGCAGATAGCGCAGATGATAGTCCGTCAGCAGACCGCTCTCCGCCTGCTGGGACAGGCATTCCTGTACCAGCGCCAGCAGGGCCTCCTCGCTGATCTGATAGTAGCTGCTGCCCATGACCCGCACCGTGCCGCTGGAATAGACCTCCGTCACAAAGCAGGGCTGGCCGGTCTGTCCGTCGTAGCCCTCGCCCCGCAGGGCCTTCTCCAGCTGCCGGGTGCTGCTCTGCTCCAGACTACTGCGGGCCGTGAGCATCACTCCGGTGAATACCGCCGCCAGCACCAGCGTCACAAACAGCATACTGATGCCCACGATCTTCCACCGGAGCCTGCGGATCATGCCGCTCATGCCCCCACCTCCAGGCAGTAGCCCACCATCCGGTGGGTGCGGATCTTCACGGCGGAGTGCAAATGTTCCAGCTTCCGCCGTAGAAAGGAGATGTAGACCTCCACGTTGTTGTCCTCGGCATCGGAGTCATAGCCCCACACCTTCAGGATCAGCTGTTCCTTGGTGACGATCTGGGGATAGCTGCGGATCAGCAGCTCCATCAGGTCGTACTCCCTCCGGCTCAGCCGCACCTCCCGCTGGCCGCAGCGCAGCAGGAAGGTCCCCGGCTCCAGCCGCAGATCGCCGCAGGTAACGGCGTCCTCCTGCCGGGGCTGGCCGTCGGTGCGCCGCAGCAGCAGCCGCACGCAGGCCAGCAGCTCCTGCGGCTCGAAGGGCTTGGTGAGATAGTAATCCGCCCCGCTGTCCAGTCCCCGTACCCTGTCCTCCACGCCGCTGCGGGCGGTGAGCATCAGCACCGGCACGGTGTGTCCCTCCTGCCGCAGCCTTTGCAGCAGGGTGAAGCCGTCCATCCCCGGCAGCATGGCGTCCAGCACCACCAGATCGTAAATATCCGAGGCGGCGTTGTCCAGCCCCGATAAGCCGTCGCCGCTGATGTCCGCCGTGTAGCCCTGCCGGTGCAGCAGCTCCGCCAGTGTCTGGGCCAGCCGGGCCTCATCCTCTATCACCAGTATCCGCATGGGATCACTTCCTTTCCTTGCGCCCGTCTCTCCTGTCAGGCAGCCCCTTCCGGCGGAAGGGGCTGAAATAAGCTTATCCGTTCAAACCGTTGGCCACCAGTGCCGCCAGCGCCTCCGCCGGGGCCGCAGGCAACAGATAAATGGTGTCGTCATCATTCACCGTGGCATAATACCCTCCGTCCCGCTGGGCGCCGACCCGCAGCGTCAGCTCCGTCTCTCCGGCGGCGCTGCGGTATGTGGCGCTGAGCGTCACCGACGGCTCCGTCAGTCCGCACAGCTCCGCCACCCCGGTGCTGGGCCGATAGTCGATGCACCGCAGCAGCGTCAGCTGTCCCAGTGCCTCCGTCAGCTTTCCGCTCCACTGGGTCACGTCCTGCCCGCTCCGCAGCCATACGCCCTCCGACGCCGTCAGGCTCAGGCTCTTGCCGTCTGCGGCGGTGATAGTCAGGGCGCTGACGTTGTCCGCCGTCAGCTGGGGCAGCTGAGGCAGCCGGGCCATGTCATAGATGCCCATGTTCAGCGTCCCGTCCACCCCGGCGGGGGAGAGATACACGGCATCCGTCTCGTCCTCCGGCTGGATGTACTGTCCCTCGTCGGTCTGCGTCCCCAGCCAGTAGGTGCGGGTATTGCCCTCGGTGTCCGTCAAACTGATGTAGCGCTTGGTGTCCGAAAGCCCGAACTGGGACAGATCGTCGGTATGGGGGATCGGCGACAGGGCGGCGTAGCCCTGCACCGTGGCCAGCAGCTCCGTCACAATGGACTGCTCCAGCGGGAAATCCCGGTCGTCGCCCCAGTACCACGTATCCTCCTCCCGCACGAACCGCAGCGTCACCGACCCGTTGTAGCACACCAGCTTCGCCGGCTGCTGGGCGGGAGTCCGGACGTCCGCACCGGCAGCGGGTGTATCCGTGGGGGTGTCACTCTGCTTTTTGCCGCAGCCCACCGTCAGCGCAGCGATCATTACCAGCGCCAGCAGCAGTGCAGCCGCTCTCCGTATATCCATCATAAAAAGTCTCCTTTTGTGTTTTTAGAAGTCGCTGTAATTATTCTATTATACCAAACTTAAACACAGATGAAAAGCCCCGTTCTCACGGAGAGAACGGGGCAAACGGACGGATAGGGGGGTCAGTCCCGGTACACCGGGGCGTCGAAATCCCGGACGATCTCATCCCGCCGGGTATCCTGCACGTAGACGTGATTGGTCTCGTCGAAGGCCAGCCGCATGGCGAAGTCCTTGGCCTCGTCGATGCTGTCCGTCTCGAAGAACGGCCGGTAGGCCTCCGGCGGCAGATGGGTCTTTTTCCACATCACCTGAAAGCGCATGGTGGGGTTCCTCCTTCATAGGGTGTATTTTTCAGTATACCCCGCCGTCGGGAAAAAAGCAACGGCGGGTTTTACCAAAATTCCGCCGCAAAAATCGGAAGAAATCCTAAAAGGGAAATCTCCGAAAAGGCTTTTCCCGGAGGGCGCAGCGGTGTATAATGATATGGTTATGTAAAAAGGGGGATATTACGGTGAAGATCGGATTTGACAACGAAAAGTATCTGGCCCTGCAGGCCGAGCACATCCGCCAGCGCATGAGCCAGTTCGGCGGCAAGCTATATCTGGAGTTCGGCGGCAAGCTCTTTGATGACTACCACGCCTCCCGTGTGCTGCCGGGCTTCCAGCCGGACAGTAAGATCCGGATGCTGGAGACCATCCGGGACGACGTGGAGATCGTCATCGCCATCTGTGCCGGAGACATCGAAAAGAACAAGACCCGTGGTGATCTGGGCATCGGCTACGATCAGGACGTGCTGCGGCTCATCGACGTGTTCCGGGGGCTGGGGTTCTATGTGGGCTCCGTGGTCATCACCCAGTACGCCGGCCAGCCTGCGGCGGATGCCTTTATCCACCGGCTGACGGCGCTGGGGGTCCGCAGCTGCCGCCACTATCCCATCGCCGGGTATCCTTCGGACGTGGCCCACATCGTCTCCGACGAGGGCCTGGGCAAAAACGACTACATCGAGACCAGCCGCTCCATCGTGGTGGTGACGGCCCCCGGCCCCGGCAGCGGCAAGATGGCCACCTGCCTGAGCCAGCTGTACCACGACCATAAGCGGGGCATCCGGGCGGGCTATGCCAAGTACGAGACCTTCCCCATCTGGAACCTGCCGCTGAAGCACCCGGTGAATCTGGCCTACGAGGCCGCCACGGCAGACCTCAATGATGTGAATATGATCGACCCCTTCCATTTGGAGGCCTATGGCGAGACCACGGTGAACTACAACCGGGATGTGGAGATCTTCCCGGTGCTCAACGCCATGTTCCAGCGCATCCAGGGCTCCTCCCCCTACCGCTCCCCCACGGACATGGGGGTGAACATGGCGGGCTTCGCCATCGTGGACGACGAGGCCTGCCGGGAGGCCAGCCGCATGGAGATCCTGCGCCGGTACTATGCCGGCATGGTGGACCGGGTCCGGGGCAAGGCCGACGACAGCGTGGTGCGGAAGCTGGAGATCGTCATGCAGCAGGCGGACGTGACGCCGGACATCTGCCCGGCGGTGGCGGCGTCTTTGCAGGTGGCGGAGTCCACGGGGATGCCCGCCGGGGCCATGGTGCTGCCGGACGGTCGCATCGTCACCGGCAAGAACAGCTCCCTGCTGGGGCCGTCGGCGGCGCTTCTGATGAACGCCATTAAGGCCCTTGCCGGCATTGACAAGGATCTGGACCTGCTGCCGGCCTCCATCATCGCCCCCATCAGCGACATGAAGATCTCCCATCTGGGCCACCACAACCCCCGGCTGCACTCCGACGAGGTGCTCATCGCCCTGTCCATCTCCGCCGTCACCAACCCTCTGGCGGAGCTGGTGCTGAAGAAGCTGGACGAGCTGCGGGGCTGCGATGCCCACTTCTCCGTCATCCTGTCGGAGGAGGACACGAAGCTGTATAACCGGCTGGGCATCCACGTCAGCTGTGAGCCTAAGTACGAGATCAAGAAGCTGTATCACAAGTAAGCAGCGCAAAACCGGGACGGACCTCCGTCCCGGTTTTCGCCCACGAAAGGAGCAAAGCTATGCAGACCATTGCGGAACTTCTGGCTCAGGAGCTGGGAGCCTCTCCTGTCCATGTGCAGAACGTCATCGACCTGCTGGATCAGGGCAACACCATTCCCTTCATCGCCCGCTACCGGAAGGAGCTTCACGGCAGCATGGACGACACCGCCCTGCGGAAGCTGGAGGACCGGCTCACCTATCTGCGGAATCTGGACCAGCGGCGGCAGGAGGTGAAGTCCGCCATCGAGGGACAGGAGAAGCTGACGCCGGAGCTGGCGGCGGCCATCGCCAGCGCCCGGACGCTGGCGGAGGTGGAGGACCTGTACCGCCCCTATAAGCAAAAGCGCCGCACCCGTGCCACCGTGGCCCGTGAAAAGGGACTGGCGCCGCTGGCGGAGCTGCTGCTGGCCCAGCGGCGGGACTGCCCCGACCCCATGCAGGCGGCGCAGGGCTTCCTCGACCCGGAGAAGGGGGTGGAGACGGCCGCCGACGCCCTGCAGGGGGCCAACGACATCGTGGCGGAGCTTCTGTCGGATGACGCCGCCATCCGCAAGACCCTGCGGGAGCTGCTGCGCCGTCAGGGGCGGCTGCGGAGTCTGGCCACCGGGGAGGAGGACTCCGTCTACCGGCTGTACTACGACTTTGAGCAGTCCCTTCCCAAGCTGGCAGGGCATCAGATCTTGGCCATCAACCGAGGTGAGAAGGAGGGCTTCCTCTCCGTCACGGTGCTGCTGGACCGGGAGACAGGACTCACCGCCCTGCGCCGGGCGGTGGTCAAGCCCGGCTCTGCGGCCATGGAGTTTATCAAGAGCGCCTGCGAGGACGCCTATGACCGGCTCATCTATCCCTCTCTGGAGCGGGAGGCCCGCAGTGACCTGACGGAGCGGGCCTGCGAGGGGGCCATCCAGACCTTCGCCCTGAACCTGAAGCCCCTGCTGATGCAGCCGCCGGTGAAGGGCCACGTCACCATGGGGCTGGACCCCGGCTATGCCCACGGCTGCAAGGTGGCGGTCATCGACGGCACCGGCCGGGTGCTGGACACCGCCGTGGTGTATCCCACCTTTGGTCCCCGTCAGAGGCAGGAGGCCATCGCCCGCCTGTCCCAGCTGGTACGCCGCCATGGCGTCACCCATATTGCCATCGGCAACGGCACCGCCAGCCGGGAGACGGAGCAGATGGCGGTGGAGCTGATCCGGCAGCTGGGCGGCGGCGTCAGCTATATGATGGTCAACGAGGCCGGGGCCTCCGTATACTCCGCCAGCAAGCTGGCGGCGGAGGAGTTTCCGGAGTATGACGTGAACCTCCGCAGCGCCGTGTCCATCGCCCGCCGGATGCAGGACCCGCTGGCGGAGCTGGTGAAGATCGACCCCAAGGCCATCGGCGTGGGGCAGTACCAGCACGATATGCCCCAGAAGCGGCTGGATGAGACGCTGGGCGGCGTGGTGGAGGATTGCGTCAACGCCGTGGGCGTGGACGTGAATACCGCCTCCGCCAGCCTGCTGGGCCGGGTGGCGGGCCTGAATGGCACCACCGCCAAAAACATCGTCAAATACCGGGAGGAGAACGGAGCCTTCACCACCCGGCGGCAGCTGCTGAAGGTACCCAAGGTAGGCCCCAAGGCCTTTCAGCAGTGCGCCGGCTTCCTGCGGGTGCCGGAGAGCCGCAATGTGCTGGATCACACCGGCGTCCACCCGGAGAGCTATCCGGCGGCGGAGCAGCTGCTGACCCTGTGCGGCTATACGGCGGCGGATGTGGGCGCCGCCGCCATGAGCCAGCTGCCCCAGAAGGTGCGGGCCATGGGGGAGGAGAACGCCGCCCGGCAGATCGGCGTGGGCGTTCCCACTTTACAGGATGTGGTGCAGGAGCTGGTGAAGCCCGGACGAGACGTGCGGGACGACCTGCCTGCCCCCATCCTGCGGACCGACGTGCTGGACATCAAGGATTTAAGGCCCGGCATGGAGCTGACGGGGACGGTCCGCAATGTGGTGGACTTCGGCGTATTCGTGGATATCGGCGTCCATCAGGACGGGCTGGTGCATATCTCTCAGATCTGCGACCGCTTCATCAAGCATCCCTCGCAGGCCGTGGCCGTGGGAGACGTGGTGAAGGTAGTGGTGCTGGAGGTGGATGAAAAGAAGCACCGCATCAGCCTCTCCATGCGTCAGGCCGCCGGAAAGAAGTAAGCTGCTGCACCCAGCCGTAAACCGCCGCACCCAACGGTAAACCGCCGCACCCAGCCATAAGCTGCCGCACCCAGCCGTAAGCGGCTGCATCCAGCCGTAAGCTGCCACACCCAGCCGTAAACCGCCGCACCCAGCCGTAAGCTGCTGCATCCAGCGGCAAGCTGCCGCACCCAACGGCAGCAACCGTCCCCGGCGGTAAACCGCCGCACCCAACCGTAAGCTGCCGCGCCCGGCAGTGACCCGCTGCATCCAGCGGTAAGCTGCCGCACCCGGCAGCGACCCGCCGCACCCAACGGTAAATCGCCGCACCCGTCAGCGACCCGCCGCACCCAGCCGTAAGCTGCCGTCCCGTCAGCGACCCGCCGCACCCAGCCGTAAGCTGCCGTCCCGGCATCTGCGTCGAACGGCCTACAGACATAAAATACCGCCGGCCCTCCGGAAGAAAATTCCGGGGGCCGGCGGTTCTTTCGACTCTCTTGATCCATCCGGCGACCGTCTGTCCTGCACTTGGTACGTTTGGCGGCCGTCTCTCCTGTACTCGGGATGTTTGGCAGACTTCTATTCGCCCTTATACTTCCGGCGAGTGGCGAGACCTCCCCGGATATGCCGCTGGGCTTTATTCTCCTCCAGAACCTGCTTCACCTGAAGATACAGCCCCCGATTAAAGGCCGGGAGCCGCTCCGACAGATCCTTGTGGACGGTGGATTTGCTGATGCCGAACTTTTTGGCGGCGGAACGGACGGTTCCACGGCTCTCTATGACGTAAAGGGCGAGATCGCACGCCCGCTGCTCCATGTTGCCTTTGATAGCGCACCACTCCTCAGATGACTTTCCGATATCATCTCTATGCGGAAAAAGGTGTGAAAAGAACCGCAGTACCCAAAGGACATCCCTTGGCCGCTGCGGTTTTGCTCGTCAAGATGAAGATAGAAGAAGTGCTAAAAATTCACACGATCGGCAGAAAGCACACGAAATAATGTTCCAGAAATCACAAACAACGTCGGAAACCCATATTGACGATGACAAGGAGCACCGGAAATACGTACCAGCCATGACAAATAGCGCCGAAAAGGTGCGCTGGCGATAACAAAACGTGCCGAAAAGCACACTGGCGATGGAAACGCCAAAAACCGTGTTGGCCATGACAAAAACGCCCAATAGATGTGTTTTCCATGGCAAAAGCAACGGGCAGACACGCCGTTCGGCGTGTCTGCCCGTTGCTTCTTTGATCGTATGCCGATTCCAGCCTTTGCGCTTCCTTCCGGGGATCACAGGCCGAAGCCGGGAAGATTCAGACCGCCGGTGAAGCTCTGCATGGAGCTGTTCATGGCCTCGTCCGCCTGGCGCAGGGCCTCGTTCACCGCAGAGATCACCAGATCCTGCAGCATCTCCACATCCTCCGGGTCCACGGCCTCCGGCTTGACGGTCAGGGCCGTCAGCTCCTTCTTGCCGGACACGGTGGCCTGCACCACACCGCCGCCCACTGAGGCGGTAAAGCTGGCGTTTTCCACCGCTTCCTGTGCCGCCGCCATATCCTGCTGCATCTTCAGCAGCTTCTGCTGCATCTGCTGCTGGCGCATGGCGCTTCCGCCGCCGGAGAAGCCTCCCCGTGCGCTGTATCCTTTTGCCATAGCTGAGTATCCTCCTTATTGATCTGTTTTAAGGGTCCGTTTTGTCCGATCCGGGAGCTTCCGGCGGACTGTTTTTGTCCGGTATTTGTCCAGCTTTTGTCCAGCCCGATGGACTATTTGATCTTGAAGTGCTCCAGCTGGCTGCCGGGGCCGATCAGCTCCTCCAGCCGGTCCTTACTGCCGCCCTCCCAAGGGGGAGCGTTCTCCTCCTGCGCCGAGGGCTCCTCCGGCAGAGGGGGACGTTCCTCCTCCGCTATCGGCTCCGGGGGGCGGGATGGCTCCGCAGGCAGGGGCGGCTCCTCCGGCAGGGGAGGGCGCTCCTCCTCCGGGGTGGGAGTTTGTTCCGGAGCGGGGCGGGGGGGCTTCGGGGCAGGGCGGGGGGCAGATGGCGTTTCGCCGCCCACCGCCAGCATCACCCGGACGGGGCTTCCCACGGCGGCGGAGGTGACCTCCTCCAGCACCGCCAGCACCGTGCGGTTATTCAGGGAGTCCCGGACGAAATCGTTGCGGCAGTGGACGGTGAGGCAGTCACCCTCCACGGTGCCGGAGGCCATGTTGAGAAAGACCCGGTGGTTCACCGGCAGGCGGCCCTTGAACTGATCCAGCAGCTGAGTCCACAGGCGGCTGTCGCCTGCGGGCGCCGAGGGGGCCGGGTCTGAGGGGGCAGGCGACCTGCGGGTCGGTTTGGGGGCGGACTTGGGGGCAGCGGGACGCTGCGGCTCCTCCGGGATGTCAAAGACACGCTCCCGGCCCGCCGGTTCGTCGGGCAGAGGCGGCTCCTCCCACGGGACCTCCTCCGGGGCGGGAGGACGCTTCTCCGCCGCAGCGGGGCGGGACTCTGAAGCCGCTGAGGGGCGGGACTCCGGGGCAGCGGGACGCTCTGCCGCCGGTTGGGCGGCGGGGCGCTCCCGGCGGGCGGGGACACCCTTTTTCAGCAGCTCCTCCACCCGGTCCAGCCGGGCGCTGAGGGCCGTCAGGTCGCCGCAGAGGCTCTCGTCACACAGCCGCAGCAGGCACAGTTCCACATCCGTCCGGGGCTGGAAGCTGTCCGGCAGGGCGGCACGGGTCCCTTGCAGCGTCTCCGTCAGGTACAGCAGCCGCTGCATGGAGATGTTTTCGGAGAGACCCGTCAGTGTCTTGGTATCATACAGCCCGGAGAGCAGGGCGCTGCCCCCCTCCGGTGCGGCTTTGAGAATGGTCATCTCCCGTGCCAGATCGCTGAGCTCCCCCAGCAGGGCAGAGACGTCCTTGCCGCTGCGGTACAGCTGATCCAGCAGCAGCAGGGCATCCGGCGTCCGGCGGTCCAGAATACAGCGCATCATTTGCTGGGTCTGGACGCTGCCGGCAAGGCCCAGCACGTCCAGCACGGCACGGCTGGTGAGCTGGCCCTCCGCCACACGGCACTGATCCAGCAGGCTCAGGGCATCCCGCAGGGCGCCCCCCGCCATGCGGGAGAGGATCTCCGCTCCGTCGGCGGTGAGGTCGATCTTCTCGGCCTGAGCGATGTGCAGCAGCTGGCGCTCCATGTCGCGGGGCAGGATGCGCTTGAAGGAGAAGCGCTGGCACCGGGAGAGGATGGTGGCCGGGACCTTGTGCAGCTCCGTGGTGGCCAGAATGAACATCAGATGCTCCGGCGGCTCCTCCAGGATCTTCAGCAGAGCGTTGAAGGCCGGAGTGGAGAGCATATGCACCTCGTCGATGATATACACCCGCTTTTTCAGCACGGCAGGGGTATACACCGCCTCCTCCCGCAGCGCACGGACCTGATCCACGCCGTTGTTGCTGGCGGCGTCCAACTCCGTGATATCCAGCGTGGTGCCGGCATCCACGGCCCGGCAGGCCTCGCACCGGCCGCAGGGCTCGCCGTCCACCGGGGACAGGCAGTTCACCGCCTTGGCCAATATCCGGGCACAGGTGGTCTTGCCGGTACCCCGTGTGCCGGTGAAGAGATAGGCGTGGGCGGTATGGCCCTCGGCCACCTGACGGCGGAGGGTATCCGTGATGTGCTCCTGTCCCACGACCTCGGAAAACACCTTGGGCCGCCACTTGCGGTACAGCGCCTGATACATGGATCTCCTCCTCCCGAAAAAACAAAAATTCTCCTCCGTTGACAGCTGTGGAGCCGGCGCCCTCACGGCACATGGATGGTCCCTCTTAATGCTGCTCGGTTCCCCGCCTGACATGATTCGTGGGTATCCATTGCGTGAGACCGGCTCCGCAGCTGTCAGCGGAGGAGAGGTCGTGACCACTATTTTACTACAACTTTTCCCGCTTGGCAACAGGAAAATTCAACGGGTGACATAGCTGCCGGAGGAGGCGGCCTCCGCCGCCACCTGCACCAGCCGGGTCACGGGGTCAAAGTCTGCCGGGAGCAGCCCTTGCAGGGCCGCTGCGTCCACGGTGTCCGTATCCACATAGATGCGGTCGAAGTGCTCCGTCAGCAGGGCGAGGGTGACGCCGCCGTCGTTGGCATCCGCCGTCACCTGATCCCGCACCAGCACCGACAGGGCGGTGGTTTTGGGCAGGGCCTCCCGCACCCCCTCCACGAACACGCTGAGGGTGTCGGTGAGGTTGGTGACGGAGCCGTAGTCGATGCGGTCCAGACGACCGTGGATGGGATAGGTGCAGTAGTCCAGCAGAATTTCGTCGAAGCCCAATTCGGCGCACTCCTTACACAGCTGCACGAGATACTCCCGTGCAGCAGCCTTGCCCGGGTCCAGCCAGCAGGCGGCGTCATCGTCGTACCACAGCCAGCCGTCGCCGGTCCGCAGCAGCCCCGCCTGGTCGGGCTGGGCGTTGGCAAAGTCCATATCGGCAAAGCAGGCGATGCGGGCCACAGTCCATGTGTCGCCGGAGAGGAGGGTCTTGAGGCTTGTCAGCGTCTCCGGGCCGCCGGTGGTGACGGTGTCTCTGGCGGCGGTCTGCGTGTCATAGGTGACGGTGCCGTCCCGCAGCTTCACCGGGATCACCACCGCCTCCGGGTGCTCCGCCAGCACGGCGGAGGGATCCTCCGTCAGCACGGTGTCCGGCAGCTGGCGGGCGTGAAGCTCCTTCAGCATGGGGCGCTCCGGCTCATCGATGATGAGGTCCACGTCATCCGGCGTGGTGTCCTCCGGCTGCTGGGGCTGCTCCGTCTGTCCCTTTTTCAGGAAGGGCAGCTCCAGATGCCGGTGGCCCTCGTCATCGTAGACCATATACTCCTGCGCCACCAGATATCCCACGGCGGCCAGCAGGATCAGCACCAGCACAATGACCAGCGCCAGTTTCCCGTGGTTTCGGCCACGGTAGCTCTGATAACCTCTGGTTGCCATGACGATACCTCCTTTTTCTCAGGTTCAGGGTCGGATGGCATCCAGCTGTGCCACCCGGCGGGCATGGCGTCCGCCCTCAAATTCGGTGTTCAGAAAGACCTCCACCATACGCTTGGCCAGATTGGGGCCGGTGATGCCGGCGCCCAGCGCCAGCACGTTGGCATCGTTGTGGCGGCGGGTCATCTCGGCGGACAGGGGATCGGTGCAGTGGGCGCAGCGGATGCCAGCCACCTTATTGGCGGCGATGGAGATGCCGATGCCGGTGGTGCAGATGACGATGCCCTTGTCGCACTGACCGGAGGCCACCATGCGGCCTACCTTCTCGCCGTACATGGGATAGTCTACGCTCTCGGTGGAGTAGCAGCCCACATCCTCGAAGTCGATGTTGTGCTCCTCCAGCCAGATGAGAATGTCCTGCTTCAGCAGATAGCCGCCGTGATCGCAGCCGATGGCAATTTTCATGGTGTATTCTCCTCTTACAATTCTTTGAACTCCGGCTTTCCGCCGGTAAAGGTGGTGAAGTAGCGGAAGCCGCACTCCCGCAGCAGCTCCTGCCGCTGGCGGATGAAGCAGCCCACGTCCGCCGGACGGTGGGCGTCGCTGCCCAAGGTGATGATCTCGCCCCCCAGACGGCGGTAGAGCCGCAGGATATCGGCGCCGGGCAGAGACTCGTTTCCACGGTTGGTGTTGCACTCGATGCCCAGCCCCTTGGGGATGATGGTACGGAAGATCTCCTCCACCTGATCCATGTGGTGGGCGAAGGTCATGTGCTCACCGTAGTTTTCGTTGATATACCGCAGGGGCAGGGTCAAGTGGCCCAGCACCTGAAACTCACCCCATCGGGCCAGCGCCAGCACGTCCTCCAGATAGCTGTCGATGATACTATCATAATACGCTTCGTCGGCTTTTTCAATATAATAGAGGTCTTTGTAGTGAAATTTCTTTCCCGCCATGTGGACGGAGCCGATGACAAAGTCCAGCGGAGGGGCATTCTGCATCAAATGCTCCGCCCGTTGAAAGCTCATGGCAGCCTCTCCCAGTTCCGCTCCCAGCCGCAGGGTAATGCGGTGGCCCCACTGCTCCTGCGCCTGACGGAACTGGCGGCGGACGGCGTCCCAGTCGAAGTCCCAGCGGGGCTTCTGCTCCAGGCCCCAGTAGATGGTATCCACGTGGTCCGTCAGGCACAGTTCATCCATTCCGGCGGCCACGGCGGCCTGTGCCGCCTGGGCCATGGTCTGCCGGCCGTCCTGCGAGCAGGTGGAATGTACGTGATAATCTGCCAGATACATAGGCGTTACCTCTTCTTGAAGAAGCTACGGTGCTTCTCGTAGTTCCCCTCGTTCAAGGTCTCGCTGAATTTCCGCAGGGCATCCTTCTGCTCCCGGTTCAGGTTCCGGGGCGTCTCGATGGTGACGGTGACGTACTGGTCGCCACGGCCCCGGCCGTTGAGGACAGGGATACCCTTGCCCTTCAGGCGGAACACGGTGCCGGTCTGCGTCCCCTCCGGGATGGTGTACTTCACCTTACCGTCGATGGTGGGGATCTCCAGTTCGGCGCCCAGCACCGCCTGCGTGAAGGTGATGGGGGCCTCGCAGAACACGGCGGTGCCGTCCCGGCGGAACACGTCGTGGGGCTGCACCATCACCGTGACCAGCAGGTCGCCGGCGGGGCCGCCGTTCTTCCCGGCATGGCCCTGTCCCCGCAGGGAGATGGTCTGGCCGTGGTCGATGCCGGCGGGAATGGAGACCTTGATGGTCTTGCGCTTGCGGGTGAAGCCGCCGCCGTGGCATTCAGGGCAGGGCTGGTGGATGATGCGGCCCGTGCCGCCGCACTTGCGGCAGGGGTTGCTGGAGGCGAACACCCCCATGGGCGTCTGGCGGCGGGTCTGCACCACGCCGCTGCCGTGGCAGTCGGGGCAGACCTCCGGCGTGGTGCCGGGGGCGCAGCCGCTGCCCTTACAGGTGGCGCACTGCTCCATGCGCTCCACCGTCAGCTCCTTCTCGCAGCCGAAGGCGGCCTCCGTAAAGCTCAGGGATACGCTGACCCGGATGCTCTCGCCCCGCTGAGGGCCGTTGCGGCGCTGCTGCTGGCCGCCGAAGCCGCCGAAGAAGCTGCCGAAGATGTCCCCCAGATCGCCGAAATCGAAACCGCCGCCGAAACCGCCGCCCTGACCGGCGCCGTAATTGGGATCGGTGCCGGCAAAGCCGAACTGGTCATAGTTGGCCTTCTTCTCCGGATCGGACAGGACCTCGTTGGCCTCGTTGATCTCTTTGAACTTCTCCTCGGCCTCCTTGTCGCCGGGGTTCATGTCCGGGTGATATTTGCGGGCCAGCTTTTTATAGGCCCGTTTGATCTCGTCCTCGCTGGCGTTTTTGTCTACGCCAAGGACCTCGTAATAGTCTCGTTTTTCTGCCATACCGGCGTTTCTCCCTTCTCCGGGAATATCCGGCGGCCGGAAAGACGGCCGGATATCATCTGGTTCCAAACGCCACAGGAAGGGACAGGAAGCCCTGCCCCTTTCCGGTGGTCAAGCTGCGCTGCGGGGCGCAGGATGCTTACTTATTCTGGTCGTCATCATCCACGACCTTGTAGTCGGCGTCGTAATACTGGCCGCCCTGTGCGCCGGTGTCGCCGCCGGGCTGCTGGGCAGCAGCGTCGCCCTGAGGCGCCTGCTGCTGGTACAGCTTCTCGCTCATCTTATAGAAGGCCTGCGTCAGCTCCTCGGTGGCGGCCTTGATGGCGTCGGTGTCCTCGCCCTTCAGGGTCTCCTTCAGCTTGTCGATACCGGCCTGAATGGGGGCCTTCTCGCTCTCGGGTACCTTGTCGCCCACTTCGCTGAGGGTCTTTTCCGCCTGATAGACCATCTGATCGGCCTGATTGCGGACCTCCACCTTCTCCTTGATCTTGGCGTCCTCGGCGGCATACTGCTCGGCTTCCTTCACGGCACGCTCGATATCATCCTTGCTCATATTGGAGGAGGAGGTGATGGTGATGTGCTGGGCGTTGCCGGTACCCAGATCCTTGGCGGAGACGTTGACGATGCCGTTGGCGTCGATGTCGAAGGTCACCTCGATCTGAGGCACGCCACGGCGGGCCGGAGCGATGCCGTCCAGATGGAAGCGGCCCAGGCTCTTGTTGGCGGCGGCCATCTCACGCTCACCCTGCAGGACGTTGACCTCCACGGAGGTCTGGTTATCGGCGGCGGTGGAGAAGATCTGGCTCTTCTTCACGGGGATGGTGGTGTTGCGCTCGATGAGGCGGGTGCAGACGCCGCCCATGGTCTCGATGCCCAGGGACAAGGGGGTGACGTCCAGCAGCAGCAGGCCCTTGACGTCGCCGGTCAGAACGCCGGCCTGCAGGGCAGCGCCCATGGCCACACACTCATCGGGGTTGATGCCCTTGAAGGGCTCGCTGCCGGTGAATTTCTTCACGGCCTCCACCACGGCGGGGATACGGCTGGAGCCGCCCACCATCAGCACCTTAGACAGGTCACTGGCCTTCAGACCGGCGTCGGACATGGCCTGACGCACGGGACCCATGGTGGCATCCACCAGATGGCCGGTGAGCTCGTTGAACTTGGCACGGGTCAATGTCACGTCCAGATGCTTGGGGCCGGTGGCGTCGGCGGTGATATAAGGCAAGTTGATGTTGCTGCTGGTGACGCCGGACAGCTCGATCTTAGCCTTTTCGGCGGCTTCCTTCAGGCGCTGCATGGCCACCTTGTCGCCGGACAGGTCGATGCCGTCGGTGCGCTTGAACTCGCTGACCAGATACTTCATGATGCACTGGTCGAAGTCGTCGCCGCCCAGACGGTTGTTGCCGGCGGTGGCCAGCACCTCGATGACGCCGTCATCGATCTCCAGAATGGAGACATCGAAGGTACCGCCGCCCAGATCGTAGACCATGATCTTCTGGGTCTGCTCCTTATCCACACCGTAGGCCAGAGCGGCGGCGGTGGGCTCGTTGATGATACGCTTGACATCGAGACCGGCGATCTTGCCGGCGTCCTTGGTGGCCTGACGCTGGGCGTCGGTGAAGTAGGCGGGGACGGTGATGACAGCTTCGGTGACGGGCTGGCCCAGATAGGCCTCGGCGTCGCTCTTCAGCTTTTGCAGGATCATGGCGCTGATCTCCTGCGGGGTGTAGCTCTTGCCGTCGATGTTCACACGGTGGTCAGAGCCCATCTCACGCTTGATGGAAGCGATGGTGCGGTCAGGATTGGTGATGGCCTGACGCTTTGCCGTCTGGCCCACCATACGCTCGCCGCTCTTGCTGAAGGCCACCACGGACGGGGTGGTGCGGTTGCCCTCTGCGTTGGGGATCACAACAGCCTCGCCGCCCTCCATGACGGCGACGCAGGAATTGGTCGTACCAAGGTCGATACCGATAACTTTAGACATAATGATTGCCTCCTGATAAGATATATATAGATTGATTTTTTACGGATCGTTACTGCTGGTCCGGGTTCACGGGGATCACGATGGAAGCGATGATATAGGCCAGCAGGCCGCTGCCGGCCATGAAGCCCAGCACCACCCAAGCCAGACGCACCAGCGTGGGGTCGATGTTGAAGTAGTCGGCAAGGCCGGAGCACACGCCGCACAGCATTTTATCGTTGACGTTGCGATACAGTCTCTTTCTTTCCATGACGCTTCTCCTTTCAGTTGGCTACCTTGACCATGGCGAACCGGAGAACCTTATCGCCCAGCTGGTAGCCCTGCTGGAGCACCTCCACCACGGTGTTCTCACCGGCGTTCTCGTCCTCCACGTGCATCACGGCATCGTGCTTCTGAGGATCGAAGGGCTGGCCCTGCGCCTCAATGCGGGTGACGCCCAGCTTCTCCAGCACTGCCAGAAACTGCCGGCAGATCAGCTCCATGCCCTGCCGATGGGGATCGCCCTCGGCGAACTGGGCAAGGCCACGCTCCAGATTATCCAGCACCCCCAGAAACTCCTTGACGGTGTCCGCCTTGGCGTCGGCGTAGACGTTTTCCTTTTCCTTGGTGGTGCGCTTGCGGTAGTTATCGTATTCCGCCGCCAGACGCAGATACTTGTCGCTGGCATCGCTGACCATTTTAGCCAGCTGCTCCATCTGCTCCATCTGCTCACGGGTGACGGTAAAGGTCTCCTCCTCGGCGGCCTTTTCCGCAGCCTGCTCCGTTTCCGGGGCGGTGTCGGCCTGCGGCTGCTCCTCCTGAGGGGTATTCTTCTTTTTTTTCTCGCTCATGACTGTTCCTCCTTGGTAGGCGGCAGCTGCCGCTTTTCAAACATATGACTCAGACTCTCGGCAAAGCAGGTGAGCCGGGCCGCCACGGACGCATAATCCATGCGGGTGGGGCCTACCACCCCTACCAGCCCACGCATACCGTCACCGATATCGTAGCTGGCGATGACCACGCTGCTCTCCTTCAGGGCGGCATCCACATTCTCCGGTCCGATGAGGATCTGCACCGGGGCGTTGCCCGACGGCACCGGAAGGTTCTGCTTGTTGTCCACCATAAAGGTCATCAGGTCACGGGCCTTGTCGGCGTCCCGATACTCCGGGAATTTCAGCAACTGGGTGGTGCCGCCCAGATAGACCTCCTGCCCGGCGGCATCCTTCAGCAGCTGTCCGGCGTATTCGCACACCTGATTCAGCAGCAGGAACCACTTGCCGGACACCTGATCCGACAGGCTCATGAGCCGGGCGTTCATCTCCTCCGGCCCAAGGCCGGTAAAGTGCGTGTTCAGCAGGTGGCTCATCTCCGTCAGAGCCTCCCGCTCCACCGGCAGCTGCCAGCGAAGCAGCTGGCTCTTGACCCGGCTGTCCGACAGCATGGCCACGGCGATGAAGCTGTCATCGTCCACGGCAATGAGGTCGAACCGCTGCACCGTCACCGCCTGCGTGTGGTCCGCCACGGCATAGGCGGGATAGCCCACCATGCTGGAGACCATCTGGCCCGCTTGGGCCATCACCTGATCCACCTGAGACATTTTCCCGGTGAGGGAGCGGCGGATGCTCTCGGCCTCCGCCTCCGGCAGCGCACGGCGCTCCATGAGCTCGTTGACGTAGAGCCGGTAGCCCCTGGCGGAGGGGACCCGCCCGGCGGAGGTGTGGGGCTGCTCCAGATATCCCATCTCCACCAGATCCGCCAGCTCGTTGCGGATGGTGGCGGAGCTGATCCTGCCGGGCATCTTCTCAGCAATGGCCTTGGAGCTCACCGGCTCCGCCGTGGCCACATAGCCGTCCACCACGATCTTTAATATTTGCTTTTTCCGGTCTGTCAATTCCATGATAAAACTCCATTTAGCACTCCTATCTCCTGAGTGCTAAATGGAGTTTACCACCGTGGGCAGGTAAAGTCAATACCCGCAATTTTAATTATTTGTAAACACGTCGCTTACCAGCGCAGGCGGCCGCCCGGCAGCTGCTCCGGGAGCCAGCGCTGGCGCTGCATCACCGGCAGCACCGCCTGAAGCAGGAAGCCCAGCAGCAGAATTTGCAGCGGCAGATACAGAGCGTTTTTCACGGCGCTCTGGGTCAGGTAGTAGAGGTAGCCCTTGCTGTATAGAATGGCGCTCCAGAGGGCGCCCAGCAGCACATTCTGGATGTTGGTGAGGAGCTTGGCCAGAATGATGCGCCGCCACGTGATCTTGGCCCGGTAGAAAAACAGGGCGTAGATCATGCAGCCGGTGATGGTGGTCAGCATATAGCCGGGGAAATAGGGGTAGCCGCCGGAGGACAGGAAGAAGCTGAGGGTATCCTCGGCGGCGCCGAACACGATCACCGCCAGCGGGCCGCAGACCAGTGAACAGAGGGCTCTGGCCAGAAAGGTAACGCTGAGGGACAGGCTCTCGCCCAGACGGATGGAGCAGTGACTCAGGACGATGCAGGCGGCGATCATCAGGGCCATGAACACCAGACGGCGCAGATGCTTCAGTTCCCCGGCGGCGCTGCGCCAATAGCCGGGGGACAGGGGATGGGGATAAAGCGGCATAAAAAAACCTCCTCTGATTTGGCAGACCGGACAGGCCGGACAGCCGCACAGAGGAGCGCCGGGGCTTACTGCCCCGGAGATGGCCACTATGCGGCAGCGGGATGCGAGATCTGCACTGCAAGGCGATGCCATTTCGTCCGGCGGACAACTCCCCGTTCCGCCGGCACTATGCCCCCATGGGGGCGACACGCAGATCCCTACTCTGCCTTTGTATGTGTGATGGGTTTAGTATAGCACATCGGCGGGAAAATGCAAGGATAATCGCAGAAGCGCCGCCGGTGGCGGAGAAAGCGAGGCGATTTCGAGGAAGTGTCCCGGTTTTCACGCCCCAAGGGGGCTGGAAACCGGCTGACACGACGGTGTTCCGAATCGCCGAAGCGCCGCCAGTGGCGGAAAAAGCGAGGCGATTTCGAGGAAGTGTCCCGGTTTTCACGCCCCAAAGGGGCTGGAAACCGGCTGACACGACGGTGTTCCGAATCGCCGAAGCGCCGCCGGTGGCATACTTTTCCCAGCAGTTCTTTTTTTGTCTCCGACGGCATACTTTTTGTCAACAGCGACAAAAAGTATGCAAAAAACGCCGCCAGAAACCGATGGTTTCTGGACTTCCTTTCCTCTCAAGAACTGCGTTCGTTATGGGCCGTAAGGGGAATCGACTGTGCAGCAAACCCGCTGCCGCTCCCTCTCAGATGAAGGAGCGTGTGGGGCTACCGCTGGGGGAGTACGGATCCCCACCACCAGTCTGCGGACTGGTCTCGGAATGACAGGGGTGGCAAGGCGGGAAAAGGGCGCTCTCCCCGGTGGGGAGAGCGCCCTTTTGTATGGAAAAATATCAGAGTCTAACTTGCAGCGGTAGGCTTAGCCCTTGACCACGGTGTACCAAACATCGCCGTTGGTCTGAGTCTGAGACACGACCTTGTAGCCATCGGCCACGAAGTTGGTGTGAGCGCCCTCGGCCGTGCAGTTGGACGGGTCGAAGTTGATAAACGTACCACCCTGAATGATGGCCTTCGCCGTACCATTCTTGTAAGCCTTGTCCACGCAGTTAATCAAGAAGTTGTAACCGTAAGTCGGGTTGCTGTACGGCTCGCAGGCGAAGGTACCGCCGTTGATGATGAGGGTACCCTTCTGGACCTGCACAGCAGTACCGCCGCCGTAATAGTAGCCGCCGTTGATGGTGAGGGTTGCACCATCATTGACATTGATTCCATAGCCGCCGTTGACGCCGGTATCAATGCCGCCGTCCTTACCGGCGTTGATGGTGGTGTCGGCGTTGACATACAGCGCAACAAAGTTGCTATTGGTGTTGTTGCCCATGTTATCGGGGGTGATGATCTTCTTCTCCAGATTCAGCGTGGTGGGCTGGGAGATGACGATGCGGGCCGCAGCCGTATCCTCAATGTTGTTGGTATGGATGTCCTTGGTAACAGCCACGACGCCGCCGTTGGTCAGAGCCTCCTTCAGTTCCGTAACGTTCACCACAGGGTAAGCGGCGTTCTCGTCGTACTGGTTGGTGAAGCTATCGCTCTCCACGGTGTCCTGGGTGGCGTAGACAGTGATGGTGATGCCGTCAATAGACTCGTTCATGTAGTCGTTGCCGGCGGACTCCTGCATATGACCCTTGATGGTGAAGGCGGCGCCCTCTTCCCCGGCCTTCAGCTGCATCTCGGTCAGGTTGATATCCGCATCATTGATGGTCCAGTCGATGACATCATTCAGCTTGGCGCTGCCGTTGATGCCGGTGATGGCCACCTTGTACTTCAGGGCCAGATTACCCTTGTTCACCACACGCAGCTCCGGCAGCTCATAGGTGCAGCCCGGCTCCCACAGAATGGTTTCGTTTTCAGCGCTAGCGGCCTTCTTGAATTCCAGCTGCCTACCCTGTGCATCGGCCCAGCTGGTGACGTTGCCATTCTCGTCCCATGCAGTGGCGTACTGGAGCTGAACATCCAGATTACCGGCCTGAATCTTGTTGACACCGGTGCTTGCGGTGTCGGTAAACCATGCAAAGGTAGCGCCTACCAGCATGGCCAGGCACAGAACCATAGCCACGACGCTGCCCAGCAAGGCCCGTTTGGTGCTCTTGCGGTTTGTCATAATATCTGCCTCCTATTTTTTGCGTGTGCGGGTCTTGGCCGTTGGGCTTTGTGGGGGATGCGGGGAATACGGATCGCCACGTCGGGGCTGCGCCCCTCCTCAGAATGGCAACCTCTTTGAACACCCCTTATCGTTTCAGAGAAACGATAGACGCCCATGGGCGTCCCGGTGCGCACTTTTACGCAGGCATACTACCACTTATATGGACACAATGCAAGTCCCTTTTTGTCAAAAACTGTTATTTTTTCTGGAATTTTCTGCATCCCACTTCCCGGCACGACAAAAGGGCCTTGCTCCTCGCCGCAAGGCCCTTATTTTTCTGGGAACTTCGCTGCCATTACCGCAGCTGCGCCGTGAACACGATCTCCCCCGGCTGAGGGCATTGGGCCCGGATGAAGCCGTGGTGTCCCTCGGCAATGCTCCGGGCGATGGAGAGCCCCACACCGAAGCTGCCGTCGGCGGAGCGGGCCTGATCCGACCGATAGAACCGGTCAAAGAGCTTCTCTGTCTCCCCCTCGGTCAGCGGTGTACAGGCATTGCTGCACCGCAGGACGACACCCCGTTTTCCCTTCTCCAGCACAAACCGGATGGGTGTCTCCGGCAGAGCATACTTCACGGCGTTATCCAGCAGGATAGACACCAGCTGCCGCACGGCGTACTCGTCGCCGCAGTAGGTAAGCCCCGGCACGATAGCAAGCTCCAGCGGATGGCCCTGAGACCGGGCAAAATCCCGGAAGGACTCCGCCGTCTCCTCCACCGCCTCGCTGACGGCGAAGTCCGACAGCTTCAGCGGCGATTCCTCCTCATCCATGCGGGAGAGCGTCACCAGCGAATTTACCAGTTCCTTCAGCCGTTCCGTCTGGTTCTGTGCCTTCTCCAGCCACTTCTGCTGCCCCATCTCCATCTCCAGCAGCCGCAGGCTGGTGGCAATGACGGTGATGGGTGTCTTGAGCTCATGCCCGGCATCGGTGATGAACTGCTTCTGCCGCCGGACGGACTGCACCACCGGCTCCATGGCCCGTCGGCTCAGCCGCACCACGATCAGATACACCAGCGCCACGCACACCGCCATGGCCGCCACGCTGACCCCAGCCAGCCGGTACAGGGAGCGCACCTCCTTCCGGCAGTCCAGAAACACCGCCATCCAGCGGTTCTCCCCGGTCCGCACCACCCGGAACCGATAGCCGCTCTGCCAGCCGCTCCCCTCCCCATGGGAGAATGCCGCCTGCAAATACGGCTCCGTATCCGCCTCGGTGACGGAGGCGATGTGGGTCAGGTCTGACTGCGTCAGGTCCCCGCTGTCGGTATAGCGGAGGACGAAAAACCGGGTGTCATAGGGAGTCTCCGGGCTGAAGTGACCGTTCGGCCGTGGGCCGCTCTTGGCCTCCTTGGGCATAGCCGGGATGGTTCCCTGATGGGAGACGATCATCTCCAGCGTTCTGTCCTGCTGTCTGCTGACGGAGATATAGTTCACCGCATTGACGCTTACCGTCAGCAGCAGAAGCACCAGCGTCACCGCCAGCATGGCGATGCGGATGAACTCGCCCCGCAGCCGCCGGATCATGCCTCTACCTCCAGCAGATACCCCAGCCCCCGGCTGGCCCGGATGGTCACATGGGAGCCGATGGAGCGCAGCTTCTTCCGCAGGTTGGAGATGTGGACCCACACCACGTTGATCTCTGCCTCACTGTCCCAGCCCCAGACCCGCTCCATGATGCGGTCCGCCGACAGCACCACCTGCGGCGAGCGCAGGAACAGCTCCATCACCTGAAACTCCCGTCCGCTGAGCCGCACGGACTGGCCGCAGCAGGTCAGCACCCCCGAACCGGGATCCAGCGTCACATCCCCGAAGGCCAGCACTGTTGGCTGGTACGTCCCGCCCCGCCGGAGCATGGCCCGTACCCGGCAGATGAGCTCATCCGGTTCAAAGGGCTTGGGCAGATAATCGTCCGCCCCGGCGTTGAAGCCGGTGATGCGGTCGTCCTTGCCGCTCTTGGCCGTCAGCATCATCACCGGCGTCCGCACGCCCTCCTCCCGCAGCCGCTGCAAAACCTGCACGCCGTCCATCTTAGGCATCATCACGTCCAGCACAATCGCGTCGTATTCCCCTGTGGAGGCGTAGTCATAGGCGGCAAAGCCGTCGTGAACGGTGTCCACGGAAAACTGATTCTTTTCAAAAAATACCGTGAGGGCCTCCGCCAGATCCAGCTCGTCCTCTGCGATCAATAAGCGCATATATATCACCCAGCCTGATTATACAATATCTGCGCCCCGCCGTCAAAGTGTCTCCTTCTGCATTTCACGGGAACAGAGGATGTTCAGGTTCCCGTTGCGGCACCGCAGGGCATCCAGAAACGCCTTGGGTACCTGCGCCTCCTTCAGGGTGATGTGGTACTGCAGCTCATAGAGGGTCCCCATATTGGTGGTTTTCACCCGCTCCAGCGTGTGGCTGGAGGTGTACTGCCGGAAGATGTCGTCAAACAATCCGTCGTAGTCCAGATTCTCCGGAATGGTGATCTTCAGCAGCCGCTCATGGGGACTGCGATCCCCGAAGCTCATGGCCGTCAGCGCCAGCAGCGCCGCCGCCACGATGACGAAGAAGATGGCCGCCAGCGCCACATAGCCCATGCCCGTGGCAAGACCGATGGCCATGGCCAGGAAGATGGCCCCAATCTCACGGGCCGTACCGGGAACGGAGCGGAACCGCACCAGACTGAAGGCTCCCGCCACCGCCACACCGGCGCCGATGTTGCCGTTGACCAGCAGGATCACCATCTGCACCATCGCCGGCAGGATGGCCAGCGTCACCGCAAAGCCCCGGCTGCACCGCTGGCGGTACATACACACCAGCGCCGTCAGCAGGCCCAAAATCAGCGAAGCCGCCGTACAAATGAGGAAGGTCGGAAGGGTCAAGCCCGAAGTGAGGATAGAATCAAGCACTGAAAAGCGCCTCCTTTTTCAAAATATGTTCTTTGTAACAGGTCCCGTATTTGGAGAAGGACGTGGGGAAAGCCCCCACCTCCGTCAGTGCATGGGTCAGCCACAGGGGGCACGCCTCCGGCAGCTTCAATTCCATGAGGATATCCTCCCCCTGCAGAATGGGTGCGCCCCAGTCCCCCATGCACAGATCCAGCTGCGTGTCCCGCCAGCGGAGATTCGTGTCGAAGGTCAGCCGCAGCTGCGGATCCTCCTGCCCGGCAAAGGCCAGCCGGTCATAGCCGATGAACACACGGGGCCGGGTGCGGTTCTGTCGCTGAAACCACTGGATCTCCCGGCCGATCTGGCACTTGGCCTCCGTCGATCCGCACAGCAGCGGCTCCACCTGCGGCACCTCCGTGGTGATGCGGCGCTTATACACCACGCCATCGAACTTCTTCTTCAGCTCCACGAACACCCGATCCGTCTCCGTGGGAACACCGTAGCTGCGAACCCGGAGCTTCTCCTTATAGGCGGGCTTTTCCAGCGAGGCCCGGATCAGCCGCCAGTCCGGCGTGTCATAATAGATGTTGCATATGGTGTAGCTGCCAAAGGCGTCCTCTTTGATGTAAGGGGCGATGCGCCGCAGCAGCTGCTCCTGCTGGCGGGGCGACAGGAAATACTTCTTCTCGTACCGCCGGAAGCTGTATTGGATCCCCATACCGGCACCTCCTTCTTGTTGGATGGCCCTATGATAGCGCGGGACGCTAAAGCCTACCTAAAGAATATTTCCTCTTTTCCTTTAGCCGGGCTTTAGCCACGGCGGCTATACTCTGCTCATCCGCCGGGGGAACCGGCGGGAACGCTTTTGAAGAAAGGATGATTTTTATGACCAAAGCAAATTCTCTCTCCCGTTGGTTGGCGGCCGCCATGGCGGCGCTGATGCTGCTGGCCCTGCTGCCCGCCTGCGTGTGGGCGGCGGAGAGTACCGCATATGATACCGACGGGGCCACCGCCTTCACCTTCACCGACATCGCCATCACCGCCAAGGACGGCGACTACACCGGCTACGACATCGACGGCACGGCCCTGACCATTGAAGCCGCCGGTACCTATATCGTATCCGGCAGCTGCCAAAGCGGCTCCATCACTGTGAAGAAGGGCGTCACCGGCGTCACGCTGGTGCTCAGCGGCCTGACCCTCACCGCCGACGGCACCGCCGCCATCGCCTGCAATAAGTCCTCCGGCGTCACCATCGTGGCTCAGGACGGCACCGCCAATATCCTCAGCGACACCGAGACCAACAATGACGACAGCTATCCCGATAACACCAACGCCGAAAACGCCGTCATCAAGTGCAAGGACGGCTCTCAGGTGACCCTGTGCGGCAGCGGCAGCCTGACGGTGAACGCCAACGGCAAAAACGGCATCAAGTCCGGCGCCACCACCGATGAGGAGGGGGAGGCGTGGCTGGTGATCCGTGATCTGACCCTCACCATCAGCGCCCCCGTCAACGACGCCATCAACGCCGAGGCCTCCCTGACCATTCTCAGCGGTGACCTGACCATTGACGCCAGGGATGACGCCGTCCACAGCGACTACTACCTCACCGTAGGCGCCGCCGGCACCGACGGCCCCACCATCACCGTCAACAGCTGCAACGAGGGACTGGAGGCGGCAGACCTCAGCATCGCCGGCGGCAATATCACCATCCACGCCGGTGACGACTGCCTCAATGCCGCCAACTCCGACCTCACCGGCTACGCCTTCACCCTCTCCATCTCCGGCGGTACGCTGGTGATGGACACCACCTCCGGCGACGGCATCGACTCCAACGGCACCCTCTCCATCTCCGGCGGCACTGTGCTGGTCTGGACCAACAGCACCGCCGATAACCAGCCGCTGGACGCCGACGGCACCCTCTCCATCACAGGCGGCACCGTGCTGGCCGCCGGCGGCAGCGCCGGCATGGGCATCACCCTCTCCGGCGACTCCCAGCCCTACGTCATGTTCGGCTCCACCGGCATGGGCGGCATGGGCGGCGGCCAGCCCGGCAGCATGGGCGGCGGCCAGCCCGGCGGCTCCTCCGACGGCACCACACCCCCGGAAAAGCCCGACGGCACCGACGACAGCGCCACACCTCCCCAGCTGCCCAGCAGCTCCGACAGCAGCAGTGACTCCCGCCCCACGCCCCCCAGCGGCAGTAACGGCAGCCAGCCTACGCCTCCCGACGGCGGCGGCGGGACCACACCTCCGGAGCTCCCTGACGGCCAGACACCCGACCAAGACTCCAGCCAGCCCGGCGGCCAGATACCCGGTCAGATGGATGGCCAGTCCGGCAGCAGCATCAGCATTTCCAAGGGCAGCACCTTCACCATCCAGTCCTCCGACGGTACCGCCGTCTACACCGGCGAAGCCGTGTACGACGCCCGGTTCGTGTTCTTCTCCTCGGCGGCCATGACCTCCTGCGAGACCTACGCCCTCACCTCCGGCGGCACGGAGCTGGCCACCGCCACCGCAGGCGGCACCGGTACTGCCGCCGTCACCACCCCTGACACCTCCGCCGACACAGCGGACACCCACCAGACCTCCGACAGCCACACCGCCCTGTATATCGCACTGGGCGCCGTGGCGGTGCTGGGTGCAGCCGCCGCCATGGTCACCGTAGTCCTGCGGAAGCAGAAATAAGCCTGACCTCTTCCCTCTTTTATAAACAGGACAGGGTCCGGTTCCCTTGGGAACCGGACCCTGTCCTGTTTTTTGACGCCTCACCTACTCGCCAAGGCTGCGGGAGAACCCCCCATCCTCACAGGATGGAGAGCTGTCCCGGATCCTCGTCAGCCCCTGGGCCAGTCCAGATCTCTGGGCAGCCCCAGAATGTAGTCGGCGCTGACGTGATAATACCGGCACAGCTTCTCCAGCTTCTCAATACCCATTTCGCTGGTGCCGTCCCGCCAGCGCCGGATCTGCTTGGTGCTGACGCCGATGACCTTCGCCAGATCCTGCACCTTGGTGTCGCTGTCCTCGATAATGGCATCAATGTTTGGATATTGCTTCATGCGCGACCTCCCTATGGTTCCTTACTATGCTCCATCGGCGATTTTTGTCGAATCATGTCGGGAATTTTACACGCATAATGGCACGTTCGTCTTGACTTTGGACATATATGTCGTTTATAATGTGTATAGACATATATGTCTCCACCTGTCCACTTATCCTCTCTGCCCCATCACCGTCATTGTTTGACATTCCCCACGCAATATGACTGGAAATTTCAGGACAGTTGCTCTGTTTCGACGCTCTTCACGAGCAAAAGATGCTTTAATAGTCCTGCACCCACCAAGTACTCCAAGCTATCTTCGGGAGGAACCCCCTATGACCGCAAAAAAGCTCTTACAGATCATCAGCACCATTCTGGTGGCGCTGGTAGTACTTCTGGCCGTGGCGCTGGTCGGCGTCCGACTGGCCGGCATCCGCACCTTCACCGTCCTGTCCGGGTCCATGGAGCCCACTTACCATGTGGGTTCCCTCATCTACGTAAAAAAGGTGGACTCCGCCGCCATCCGGCCGGGGCAGGTCATCACCTTCATGCTGGATGAGAACACCGTGGCCACCCACCGGGTGGTGGAGGTGGTCCCCGACGAGGACGATCCCTCCACTCTGCGCTTCCGCACCAAGGGCGACGCCAACGACGCCGAGGACGGCAGCCTCGTCCATTATAAAAACGTCATCGGCACCCCGGTGTTTACCATTCCCAAACTGGGCTACGCAGCCAATTACATCCAGCACCCCCCCGGCCTGTACGTGGCCATCTCCGCCGGGGCCGTCCTGCTGCTGCTGACCTTCCTGCCGGACCTGCTCTCCGGCGGCTCCGACAAGGAGCAGGGCAAGCGCATCCGTCAGGACAGTCAAAAGGCATAGATCCGTCGGTCCTGCCGCAAGGCTCACCATATCATTTGTTATCATTTTATGCAGGAGGAAAAACCATGAAAGCAAGGAACCGCATCAAACCCCTGTTGACCCTGTGCTGCGCCCTGCTGCTGGTAGCCGCCGGTGTGTTCGGCACGCTGGCCTACCTCACCGGCACAGACACGGTCAACAACACCTTCACCGTCGGCAACGTGAAGATCACGCTGGACGAGGCCAAGGTGACCACCGACGGCACGCCTGTGGAGGGCGCTGACCGTGTGAAGGCCAACGAGTACCATCTGCTCCCCGGCCACACCTACACCAAGGACCCCACCGTCACCGTTGAGGAGGGCAGCGACCTGAGCTACGTCC
>ERZ507026.185-NODE-185-length-35047-cov-8.758345_pt1 | contig 35047 bp, 33 predicted proteins | sample MGYA00512876_ERZ507026 | MGnify/ENA metagenome assembly ERZ507026 | reverse complement strand
GCCTCCCTTTCCTCGGACTTTTATTTCCCTGTCCAAGAAATGGGAGGCAGTTCACTGGAGCGGCAGGCCCTTCTTGCTAAATCGGCCCGGCTAGACCGGCAGGCACTTCGGGCCTAGCGGCTGCGCGACTTGAGGGCGCGGGCGATCTCGCGGTCGACGTCGCGACGGGCCATGTCCTCTCGCTTGTCGTAGAGCTTCTTGCCGCGGGCGAGGCCGATGGCGAGTTTGACGCGGTTGTGCTCATCGAAGTAGAGCTCGAGCGGCACGAGCGCGGTGCCCTTGGCGCGGAGCTTGCCGTCCAGGTAATCAATCTGCTGGCGGTGCAGCAAAAGGCGGCGCTTGCGGTCCGGGTCGACGTTCCACACGCCGCCGTTGGAGTACGGGTGGATGTGCACGCCGTGGAGCCAGCACTGCCCGCCGCGGATGAGGCAGAAGGCGTCGGTGATCTGACTCGCGCGCTCGCGCAGGCTCTTGACCTCGGTACCCGTGAGCTCGATGCCCGCCTCGAAGGTCTCGTCGATGAAGTACTCGTGGCGCGCGGAGCGGTTGCGGGCGATGGACTTCTTTTGGGGCTTCGCCTGCTTGCCCTGCTGGGCGGGCTTGGTGGACTTGGCCATGTTAGTTGTCTCCCCTTGCCGCGGCCTCGGCGTCGACGGCGGTGCCCGACGCGTCGGTGAGCTCCTCCGCCTCGGCCGCCTGGATGGCGCGCAGAAGCGACATCGCCGCCGGCTCGCCCACGAGGTCGCGGGCGCGCAGGGTGTAGGCGGTCGCGTCGTGCTTCTGGCCGGCGCGGGCGGCGTTGGACGCGCAGATGAGCAGGCAGGCGGCTATCTCGGCGCTCGCGCCGCGGGGCAGGCCCTCGGCCCCGAGCAGGCTGCCAGCCTCGTCGTCTGCGATGCCCGCCGGGTCGCGGTCGGTGCCGGACGCCTGGTCGACGGCAGCGTCAAGGGCGCCGTCGTGCACGTCGAGCGCAAGGGCGGCGCGCAGGCAGGCGGCGGCGACCTGGGGCTTCTCGCTGACCTGGAACCAGGCCGAGAAGTTCACGTAGGCGCGCGCCAGGTGGCGCGGGTCGCTCGCGCGCTCAAAGACGGAGAAGCTGAGGCCGAGGTACTCCTCCATGTCGCCGTCGAGCTTATAGAGGTCGGCCAAGTTCAGGCGGCTGCCGCAGTCCATCGGGTTCCAGCGGATGGCGGCCTTGAGGGCGCTTTTGGCCTCGTCGTAGTCGCCCACGTGGACGCTTGCCAGCGCAAGGTCGGCGTAGAGGCGGTCGAGCGGCTCGCCCACGTCGCGCAGCTCGCGGGGGTCTCCCTCGATGCGGCGATAAGCCAGCTTCTCGAACTCGGTCGGGAAGCTGAACCACTGGACGGCGTCGGTCGCGGTGCAGTTCTTGTCCACGTACTCCTCGGCGTCCTCGGCAAGGCGACGGAGCAGCTCGGCGGCCGCCTCGTCCTCGCCCTGGACAAGATAGCCCTCGGCCTGGGTCAGCGCATCGTCGAGCTCTGTCTGCGTGTCTCTCATGGTTCCTCCAGCCGGCGCGCGCCGGCGAATCAGATGCTGGTCAAGTTGTTAGTCTTCCCATTATCGCGCAGGCGCGAGGCGGCGTTCGGGCAGCGAGTCGATTTGTTTCCAGCGCGTTGAGGCCGAGGCGCCCGCCGAGCACGGCGGCGCGCGAGCCGGCTAATGCTCCTTCGCCGGCAGGCGGAAGTCGATTCGGCCGCGCGGGATATCCACCCCGGCGACCTCCACGACCACGCGGCGGCCGAGCCCCCAGACCGTGCCCGTAGACTCCCCCGTGAGGGTCATGCGCTTCTCGTCGTACTCGAACCACTCGTGGCCCAGGTCGCGAACGGGAATCAGACCGTCGGCGCAGGTGTCGTCGAGCGAGACGAAAACGCCGAAGCGCTCGCAGCCGGAGACCACGCCGGCCTCCCGCGCGCCGATGCGCTTGCCGTAGAGCTCGGCCATCTTTACCTTCTGCGAGTCGCGCGCGGCGGCGTCGGCGGTGCGCTCCATGCGCGAGCAGTCGTTGCAGAGCTGCGGCAGCAGGCGCTCGACGGCGCGCTGCTCGGGGCAACCGTCCTTGCCCGCGAGGTGCGCCTTGAGCGCGCGGTGCACGATGTCGTCTGGATAGCGGCGGATCGGCGAGGTGAAGTGGCAGTACGCCGGCGCGCCCAAGGCATAGTGCCCGAGGTTCTGGGGCAGGTAGACGGCGCGGCGCTGGGCCCTAAGGAGAAGCGCGCTGGCCAGGTACTCGCCGCGGGTGCCGCGCGCGGCGTCGAGGACGCGCTGGATAGCGGACGGCTCCCCCGCCATGAGCGCGGCTGCGTCCCCGGGGCCTAGGAGCCCCAGCTCGTCGAGGGGCGCCACGGTGTGGCGCAGGTCCTCGGCCGAGGGCTGCTCGTGCACGCGGTAGGCAGCCGGCACCTCGGAGTCGGCGAGGATGCGCGCCACGGACTCGTTGGCCAGCAGCATCGCCTCCTCCACAAGCCCCGTCGCGCGCGTCCGGCTGCGCACGCTCACGCCTGTGGGGTGGCCCTCGTCGTCGAGAACAACCTTGGCCTCGCGCGTCTCGAAGTCGATGGCTCCCCTGGCGCGGCGGGCGCGCTCCCTCAGGTCCCTGATGCGGTCAAGCACGCGAAGCATCGCGGCGACGGCATCCGCCTCGGAAGCGTCGACGCACGGCAGGTCGGCAGGCGCGATCGCGCCCGAGAGCAGCTTGTCCACCTCGTCGTAGCACAGGCGCGCGTTCGAGCGGATCGCCGCGGCGCACGCCTTGGCCGAGACGACGGCGCCCCGGGCGTCCAGCCGCATGCGCACCGTCATGGCCAGCCGGTCCTCCCCCGGACGCAGCGAGCACACGTCGTTGCACAGGCGCTCCGGGAGCATCGGGATCACGCGGTCCACGAGGTAGACCGAGCAGGTGCGAGACCGCGCCTCGAGGTCCATCGAGGAGCCCCAGGGCAGGTAATGGGTAACGTCGGCAATGTGAACGTCGAGGTCAAAGCCCCCGTCGGCGCGCTCGCGGGCACCGACGGCGTCATCGAAGTCGCGGGCGTCGGTCGGGTCGATGGTCACGCACATGACGTCGCGCAGGTCGGCGCGGCGCGGGTCCGCGGCGAGCGCGTCGCCCACGCCGGCGCTCACGCTCTCTGCCTGCGCGAGCGTCGCCGGGTTGAACTCGCAGGCCAGGCCGTGGCTCGCGATGACGGACTCGATGTTCATGTCGAGCTCGGAGGCCGATCCCACGCGTCGGTCGATGGTCACGACGGCGGCGGTGTAGGGCGTCGGGTACTCGACGATGCGCGCCGCGACGATATCCCCCGGCGCAACGCCCAAACGCTCGGGGCTCCTGTCCTCCGGCACGACAAAGAAGTCGTGGCAAAGGCGGTTGTCGAGCGGGACCACGGCGCCCAGGGGCCCCGCGACCTCGAAGCGCCCGAGCAGCGTGTGGGTCGCCCGCGTGACGACGGAGTCGACCACGGCGCACTTTCCGCGACCGCCCTTGCCGCCGACGATGAAGACGCTGACCTCGTCGCCGCTCATGGCCTCGCGGACCCCGGAGCGCGACATCTCGAAGGTGCCCTCCGGCGTCTCGACCACGGCAGACCCCGGGCGCAGCACGCGCAGCGTGCCCGTGATGGTCCGGCGCTGCTTGCGCGGCCCCTTCGCAGAGCCGCGCCTGTTGTTTCCCTTGTGCGGTCGCTTGCGCGCCATGGGCTTCTCCCCAATCAAGCCGGCCTCCGCGAAGTCGCCGGCAAAGTCGTTACAACATTCACTGCCCCATTGTACGAAAACGGCCCCCGGGGTTACCGGGGGCCGAGACTCGCGAATCTATGTCGGCACGCTAGACCTTGAGGTAGCGGCGCATGGCGATCGCGGAGCCGAACAGGCCGATGAGCACGCCGAGGGCAAGAAGTGCGCCCGCGGTGGCGACCATGGTCTGCGTCGGGATGGCGAACGAGAGGAACTGCATGCTGTTGGCCAGCTTGGGCAGCACCGCGTTCACGCCGGCGACGAGCACGCCGATGGCAAGAAGGGCACCGAGAATCGCCTCGAGGGTGCCCTCGAGGATGAACGGCCCGCGAATGAAGCCGTTCGACGCGCCGACCAGGCGCATGATGCCGATCTCGCGGCGACGGGCGGAGATGGCCAGGCGAATCGTGTTGTTGATGAACACGAACGCGACGAAGGTCAGCAGCGCGACGAGCACGACCGCGCCGATGCGGATGTAGCTCGTGACGCTAAAGAGCTTCTCGACGGTCTCGCGTCCGTAGTTGACGTCGGAGGACGGGTTGTCCTTGGAGTCGCAGATCTGGGCGAACTGGGAGTCGTCCACGATCTTGGTCGCGGTGGCCTCGACCTGCTGCGGGTCGTCGAGCTTGATGACCAGCGAGGCGGGCAGCGGGTTCTCGCCGTCGAGGGCGGTGATGGCGTCGCTCGCGTTGCGGTTGGACATCTGGGTCTGGTACTGCTCGAGCGCCTCCTCCTTGGAGCGGATCTCGACGGACTCGACGTTGTCCCAGCCGCGGACCTTGTCGGCGTAGGCAGAGACCTGGTCGTCGGTGGCGCCGTCGGAGAGGAACGCCTGGATGGTGACCTCGTTCTCGACGGTGCCGATCATGTTGTTGATCAGCGCGGAGCCGAGGACAAAGACGCCGATGATGAAGAGCGAGAGGAAGATCGTGACGACCGCGCCCAGGACCGTGGTCCAGTTGCGGCGGAAGTGCTGGCCGACCTCGCGGAACGAATAGCCGATGTTAGAGGGCGCCATAGTAGCCGTAGCCTCCCTTCTCCTGGTCGCGGACCACGTGGCCGGCCTCCAGGGCGATGACGCGCTTGCGCATGGAGTCGACCATCTCGCGGTCGTGCGTGGCCATGACGATGGTGGTGCCGGCGCGGTTGATTCGGTCCAGCAGCTTCATGATGCCCAGCGAGATGGCCGGGTCGAGGTTGCCGGTAGGCTCGTCGCACACCAGAAGCGGCGGGCGGTTGACCATGGCACGGGCAACGGAGACGCGCTGCTGCTCGCCGCCGGAAAGCTGGTCGGGGAAGTGGTCCATGCGCTCGGCGAGGCCGACGAGGCGAAGCACCTCGGGGACCTGGGCCTTGATGACCGAGCGGGGCTTGCCGATGCACTCGAGGGCGAAGGCGACGTTCTCGTAGACCGTCTTGTTCGGCAGGAGCTTGAAGTCCTGGTAGACGGTGCCGATCTGGCGGCGGAGGTACGGGACCTTCTTGTTGCGCATCTTGGTCAGGTCCTGGCCGCCGACGATCACCTGACCGTGGGTGGCCTTAAGCTCGCGCGTGATAAGGCGCAGAAGCGAGGACTTGCCGGATCCCGAGTGGCCTACGACAAATACGAACTCGCCGGGGTACACATCGAGGCTGACGTCGTCGAGAGCGGGCTTGTTGGGCTGGGCCGGGTAGATGAGTGACACGTTTTTGAACGACACGGTCGGCGTACCGGTGCGCGAAACCGCGGGAGAGTCGTTGCCCGCGAGGGGCGCAAAGACGCTCGTGAAGCCCGGCTGGCTGGTGGGGTCAGCAGGCTCGGATGCGGTGACGGCATGCACGGCGAGGTCCTCGTCCGCGGCTGCGTCGAGAACGTCGACCGCGGGCGCGGCGGGCGTCGGGACGGACCCGGGGGGCAGGATGGCGTCGACCTCGGCGTCATCGATGACCTGCGGCGCTACGGCTGCCATAGTCGGCTCGGGCTCGAAGATCGTGTCTTCGCCGTCCGACTCCTGTCGCTCAGTGCTGCGAAAGTGATTGGCCACGAAAGCTCCTTTTCCTTTTGCTCACAGCGGACAGATGCGTTCCCTAGTTTAGCAAAACCCCAGCTCCCGCCTATTTCGTCGCAAAAGTACGCTCGATAAAGCAGAACCTCCCCACACACGGAACGCGCGGGGAGGCTGCGTGAAAGGTCTGCCATCTCAGCCGCTCTGGCCTGGCGAGAAGGGCGCTCGCCATTCCAGAACGGCTTGACCGGCGGGGCCGGCAGAATGCCTTACTTGCCCAGGAAGTCCAGGACCTGGCGCTCGACGCCGGCGGCGTCGAGGCCGTACTTGGCCAGCAGGTCGACGGCGGGACCGGACTCGCCGAAGACGTCGTTGACGCCGACCTTGCGCACGGGCACCGGGTCGGCGGCCAGGGCCGCGAGCACGGCGTCGCCGAGACCGCCGATGACGGAGTGCTCCTCGCAGGTGACGACGCGGCCGGTCTTGTGGGCGGAGGCGCGGACGAGCTCCTCGTCGAGCGGCTTCACGGTGTGGATGTTGATGACCTCGGCGTCCACGCCCTTGGCGGCGAGGGACTCGGCGGCCTCGAGCGCGGCGGCAACCATAAGGCCGCAGGCCACGATGGTCACGTCGGAGCCCTCGCGCACGACGATGCCCTTGCCCAGCTCGAACTCATAGGTGTCGGGATCGTTGAACACGGGCACGGCAAGGCGGCCGAGGCGCATGTAGACGGGGCCGTCGAAGTCGAGGGCGGCGCGCACGGCCGCGCGGGCCTCGGTATCGTCGGCGGGGACGACGACGGTCACGCCGGGGATGGAGCGCATGAGGGCGATGTCCTCGTTGCACTGGTGGGTCGCGCCGTCCTCGCCGACCGAGATGCCGGCGTGCGTGGCGCAGATGTTCACGTTGAGGTGCGGGTAGCCGATGGAGTTGCGGACCTGCTCGAACGCGCGACCGGCGGCGAACATGGCGAACGTGGAGCAGAAGACCTTCTTGCCCGTGGTGGCGATGCCCGCGGCGATGCCGACCATGTTGGCCTCGGCGATGCCGACGTCGTAGAAGCGCTCGGGGTAGGCGGCCTTGAACTTGCCGGTCTGGGTGGCCGCGGCGAGGTCCGCGTCCAGGACCACGAAGTCGTCGCGCTCGGCGCCGAGTGCCACAAGCTCCTCGCCGTAGCTGGCGCGGGTCGCGACCTTCTTGATATCTGCCATTAGAGCTCCTTCCCGGCGGCCTCGAGCTCGGCCATCGCCTGCGCGTACTGCTCGTCGTTGGGGGCCTTGCCGTGCCAGCCGACCTGGTCCTCCATGAACGAGACGCCCTTGCCCTTGAGGGTCTCGGCCACGATGCAGGTGGGCTCGCCCTTGTGGGCGCGAGCGGCCTGGAAGGCCTCGCGGACCTGGGCCATGTCGTTGCCGTCGGCGACCTCGATCACGTTGAACTTGAACGCGCGGAACTTGTCGGCGATGGGCATCGGGGAGTTGACCTCCTCGTTCGAGCCGTCGATCTGCAGGCGGTTGTGGTCCACGACGAGGCAAAGGTTGTCGAGGCGCTGGTTGCCCGCGAACATCGCGGCCTCCCAGACCTGGCCCTCCTGGATCTCGCCGTCGCCGAGGATGGCGTAGGTGCGGTAATCCTCGTGCCAGTGCTTGGCGGCGAGCGCCATGCCCACGGCGGCGCTGATGCCCTGGCCGAGCGAGCCGGTGGACATGTCGACGCCCGGGGTGTCGTTCATGTTCGGGTGGCCCTGCAGGCGGCTGCCGATGTGGCGCAGCGTCTTGAGCTCCTCGACGGGGAAGAACCCGCGGCTCGCGAGGACGGAGTAGAGCGCGGGGGCTGCGTGGCCCTTGGAGAGGACGAGGCGGTCGCGGTCGGCCTTGCGGGGATCGGCCGGGTCGACGTTCATGTCCTCGAAGTACAGGTAGGTCAGGATGTCCGCGATGGACAGCGACCCGCCGGGGTGGCCCGCCTTGGCGGCGTGAACGCCGGTGACGATGCCGCGACGGACCTCGTTCGCGACGCGAGCCAGCTCCTGGTCGGTCATAGTGCCTCCTTGAGCTCGGTGTGGTTGAAGCGCTTTCAAACTTAGCACCGCGACGGCGCCGAAACGCCGCCGCGGCAGATTCAAGTAAATTCCTTTACTTCGACACTAAACTACAGCTGTCGGTTTCTGTCGGCATCCACCCGGCGTCGTTACTGGGCGGCGACGACCTTGGCCCAGTCGGCGTCGAAGGAGGCCATGCCCTGGTCGGTCAGGGGGTGCTTGAGGCACTTCTTGAGCGCGCCGAACGGGACGGTGGCGATGTCGGCGCCCATGAGGGCGGCCTGGGTCACGTGGCTCGGGGTGCGCACGGAGGCGGTGATGATCTCGACCTGGTCGTCGACGTTCTTGCCTGCCCAGTCGTAGTTGCCGATGGCGGTCACGACGTTGGCGAGCTCGGAGATGCCGTCCTCGCCGATGTCATCGAAGCGGCCGACGAACGGGCTCACGTAGCGAGCGCCCGCGTTGGCGGCAAGAAGTGCCTGCGGGGCGCTGAAGATGAGCGTCATGTTGACGCGGACGCCCTCGGCGGCCAGCGTGTGGGTGGCGGCCAGCGACTCGGCACAGATGGGGAGCTTAACGACGATGTTGGGCGCGAGGGCGGAGAGGCGACGGCCGTCCTCGATCATGCCCTCGACGGTCTTGGACTGCGACTCGGCGGAGACGGGCAGACCCTCACAGATCTCGGCGATCTTGACCATGTGGTCCTCGAAGTCGGCGAGCTTGCCGCCGGTGCGGGCGTACAGCGACGGGTTGGTGGTCACGCCGGCCAGGCAACCCCAGCTCATGGCCTCCTTGATCTCGTCGATGTCGGCGGTGTCGATGAAGAACTTCATGTTTCCCCCTTCGTTTGGAATGCAACCTGCGGGACGGTCCTACGCCGTCCCCTTGTCTGCCTTCGAAGATACCACCCGCAAAGGCATGGGGCCGTAACGTCTTTTTAAGTAATGGACTTTTCCCGCGAACGGTCGCAATACTACGATTACCTGCGAACTATTTGAATTGTTCGAGCGTTTTTCGTGGTTTGACGCGCAGCTTTAAATCGACCTCGATTCGGTCGGCCGAGAACTGCCCGTTGTCCCCCGTGGAGGTAACCCCATCCTCCTTGAGGGTATAGGCCTCGAGCACGTCGATCAGTTCGCCAGCAACAAGGCCCTATAATTGATAAAGCGATATCCGCTATTTTTAGGAGCCGCCCATGAAGAGGAGCAAGGCCTACGTCAATAACCGACGAGACCAGATCGTTGCCATCCTCGAGAAGGACGGCAAAGCAAGCGTCGCGGACCTCGCCGAGCGCTTTGGCGTCTCTCCCCTCACCATTCGCCGCGACCTCGATTATTTGGAAGAGCGCAAGGTGCTCTCGCGCGAGTACGGCACGGCAAGGCTGCTAAACCCCATGGGTCGCCCCTCGGGCTCCCGCCAGATCCGCGCTATTACGGCTATCTCGCGGCTTGCCGCCCGCTACGTGGACGACGGCGACCTCATCCTCATCAACACCAGCGCAACGGCAATCGCCATACTCGACCACATCGAGGCCGAAGACGTCACCTGCATGACGAATATGGGCAAGGCCGTTCTTTTGGACAGCATCCGGCCAAACGTCTCGCTCATGCTCACCGGCGGCGAGATTCGCCCGCCGCGCACCTCGCTTACGGGCGTCGGCGCCATCAACGCCATCGAAAGGGTAACGGCAGCGAAGTGTTTCCTCGGCTGCACCGGGCTTTCGGCAGAGTACGGCCTCACGTCGGCAACCGCCCCCGAGCCCGCGGTCAACGCGATGATGCTCGAGCGGTCCAAGTACCACGTGATCTTGGCCGACTCCTCCAAGCTTGGGGTTACCTCGAGCTTTCAGTTCGGCTCTGCAGACGAGATCGACCTGCTGATTACGGACACCGGCGCCACCGATACCCAGGTCGCGCTTCTTTCCATAGCCGGAGTAAAGAAAATCCTGCGCGTGGACCCCTCGATGCCGTCAGCGCCGCCGATCATCAGCTAAGCGGCTCTTGTCGAAGCCACCCGGCCAAAGAACGAGCCCGCGCGCCCTCTCGCAGCGTCCAAGACGCTTTGAGAGGGGGGCGCGGGCTCGTTGAAATCCATAGGGGGCCGCAACGCGGCAAGGGCTCGGCGCCCGCCGCTCCCCTAGTTCACGCCGTCGCAGGTGGGCTGAATTGCCTTCATGGCGTCGATGACGCTCGCAAAGAGCTCGTCGAGCTCCATGCCGTTGAGCTCAGCGCCGCGACGGATGACGTCGCGGTCGCAGCCGGCCGCGAACTTCTTGTCCTTGAACTTCTTCTTCAGGCTCTTGACCTCGAAGTCCATGACGGACTTGCTCGGGCGCATAAGGACGGCGGCCTGGATCAGGCCGGAGAGCTCGTCGCACGCGAAGAGCACGCACTCCATCTTTGAACTGGGGGCCGGCAGGTCCGGGTTGTTGTCGGAGTTGTGGGTCTGGATGGCGCGGGAGAGCTCCTTGGTGCCGCCAGCGGCCTCGATGAGCTCGGCACCCTTGACGGTGTGCTGCACGGCGTCCTGGAACTTCTCCCAGTCGAGGTCGTGAAGAAGGCCGACCTGGCCCCAGAACTCGACGTTTTCGGGATCGTACTTAGCGGCGTAGTAGCGCATGAGGCCCTCGAGGGCCTCGCCGTGGGCGATGTGGAACGGATCCTCGTTGTACTGCTTAAGCAGGTCGAAGGCGGCGTCGCGCGTAAGGCCGGTCTCGAGCGCGGGAGCCTCGGCGTGAGCAGCGGCCGCCTCGTTGGCGGCGCCGTTCTCGGCGTCGTCGGCGAGCGCGTCGACGGACGCGGCGGCGTTGTCGGTGCTCTCGGGCAGCTGCGACGCGATGTCGGCGCGGGTGATGACCTCGGGCTTCATCTGCGGGAAGAGAAGCACGTCACGGATGGCGGGTGCATCGCAGAACAGCATGATCATGCGGTCGATGCCGTAGCCGATGCCGCCCGCCGGCGGCATGCCGTACTCGAGCGCGCGCACGTAGTCGTAGTCGTAGCCCATGGCCTCGTCGTCGCCGAAGCCCTTGGCGGCAACCTGCTCGGCAAAGCGGCCCGCCTGGTCGACGGGGTCGTTGAGCTCGGTAAACGCGTTGGCGTACTCGTGGCCGCAGATGACGAGCTCGAAGCGCTCGGTCAGGCGCGGGTCCTCGTCCTTGCGCTTGGAAAGCGGGCTGACCTCCTCGGGGTAGTCGCAGACGAAGGTCGGGTTGACGAGCGTGGCCTCGCCGAGCTCGTCGTAGAGCTCAAAGACGAGCTTGCCCGCGCCCCAGTTCTCCTGCCACTCGATATCGTGCTTCTCGCAGAGCTCGCGAAGGCGCTCGATCGGGGTGTCCATGTCCACGTGCTCGCCCACGGCGCGAGACGCGACCTCGGACAGCGGGATGGCCTCCCAGGTGCCGGACATGTCGACGGCCTGGCCCTGGTACTCGATGACCTCGTGGCCCTCCTCGCAGCCGCAGACCTCGCGCGCGATGGTCTTGAACAGGCCCTCGGTCAGGGCCTTCATGCCCTCGAGGTCGGAGTAGGCGCAGTAGGCCTCCATCGAGGTGAACTCGGGGTTGTGCGTGAGGTCCATGCCCTCGTTGCGGAACTGGCGCCCGATCTCGAAGACGCGCTCGAGGCCGCCGACGATGCAGCGCTTGAGCGGAAGCTCGGTGGCGATGCGCAGGTAGAAGTCGCGGTCAAGGGCGTTGAAGTGGGTGACGAAGGGCTTGGCATTGGCGCCGCCGAGGATGGCGTGCATCATGGGGGTCTCGACCTCCATGTAGCCGTCGGCCTCCATGTAGCGGCGGATCAGGCTGATGATCTGGCTGCGCTTACGGAAGGTGTCGCGGACGTCGGCGTTCATGATGAGGTCGACGTAGCGCTGGCGGTAGCGGACCTCACGGTCGGTCAGGCCGTGGAACTTCTCGGGCAGCGGGCGCAGGGACTTGGAGAGAATCTCCAGGTGCGTCGGGGCAAGGGAGAGCTGGCCGCGCTTAGTGCGGATGACGGTGCCCGTCGCGCCAACGATGTCGCCGAGGTCGAGGCTGGAAAGAAGCGCCCAGTCCTCCTCGGGCAGGTCGTTCACGCGGCAGAACAGCTGGATGGAGCCCGAGACGTCCTCGAGGACGATGAAGGCGATCTTGCCCTGCTTGCGGAAGGCGCGGATACGGCCCGCGAGCGAGTAGACGTCCTCGGTGCACTCGCCGTCGGCAAGCTCGGCGTAGCGCTCCTCGAGCTCGGCGGCGTGGGCCGTCACGGTCGAGTGAACAGGATACGGGTTGACGCCGGCGTCGATGAGGGCCTGGCGGCGCAGGCGGCGCTGGGCGCGCTCGTCGTTGGTAGCGGGTGCAGAGGTGTTTTCGGAGTTGGCGGCCATGTGCTTGGGATCCTTTCGGGTTTCTTTATAAAAAATCCCCGCAGCTGCGTGTATGCAGTCGCGGGGCGGCGCTCTCGTAACTCTCGCAGGTACGCTTAGCGGGTAATCCCCGTGATGGTGTACGTGCGGGACTTGCCGGAGGGGGCGACGACCTCGACCTGATCGCCCTTCTTGTGGCCGATGAGGGCCGCGCCGACGGGGGACTCGTTCGAGATCTTGTGGTCCAGGGAGTTGGTCTCGGTGGTGCCGACGATGGTGAAGTTGGTCTTCTTGCCCTTCGAATCCTCGAGCTCGACGATGGTGCCGATGGAGACGGTCAGGTCGCGCGCGGAGCCGGCGGCGGCGATGGTGGCCGTGGCCAGGATTTGGCGAATCTCGTTGATGCGGGACTCGTTGTGAGACTGCTCCTCCTTGGCGGCGTCGTACTCGGAGTTCTCGGAGAGGTCGCCGAAGCCGCGAGCTTCCTTGATGCGCTCGACGATCTCGTCGTGCTTGGCGCCCTCGCGGTACTCGAGCTCGTCGACGAGCTTCTGGCGGCCTTCGGGGGTCAGGACGATGTTCTTGGTGTCTGCCATGTTGTGCTCTCTACTCGAGGATGATGCTTTGGTGGTGCAAGGCGCTGTGCGCTAGTTGAGCTTCTCGCCGCACTTGCTGCAGAAGGCGTTGCCGGCGGGGTTCTTGGCGCCGCAGTTGCCGCAGAACTTGGCGTCGTCGGCGGGGGCGTCGGCATCGTCGTCGTCAGCAACGACCTCGACGGCCTCGTCGTCGGAGGCAGCGGGCTCGGCCTTGGCCTCGGCCTTGGGATCCTCGTCGCCCTCCATGCCCTCACGGACGTTCTTGACGGTCTTGCCCAGAGCGGAGCCGATCTTCGGGAGGTTCTTGGGCCCGAAGATGACCAGGACGACGATCAGGATGATGATGAGCTCCATGGGACCTATGCCGAGAATCATAAGATGTTCCTCCGTTTGAATCGATGTGCGCCGCGTAGGGTACGCATTTGTATGGGCTAGTATAACGGACGTTGACGCGCGGGCACGGCCCGAATGAGCGAAAACGCAATCTTAGATGATACTTCATAGCGCTCGCAGGCGGGCGCGAGGCCTTCGGAGGTTTGTTGTGGACATGAAGACCGTCTTTATCTGGAGCATCGGCATAACTGCCGTGCTCACCGCAATCGTCGCCGCGATGCCCGCCTTGCTGCGCCGCCGCGGCGTCGAGATGTGCCGGACCATGTTCGGCCTCACGCTGATCTTCGACTCCGAGAACGCCGACGGCACCCCGGTGCGGCTCATCAACGTAAACGGAACCTTCCAGAGCGTGAGCTACGTGCCCGAAGGCTTGCGCTTCGAGCTGGCTTGCGAGTATCACCGCGAGATGGCCCGCCGCATCGAGGCCCTGGCGGCCGAGCGGGGGGCAAGAAACGCCCAGGGCGAGCGCCTGCGCGTGCTCATTATGGGCGGGGGCGGCTGCTCGCTGCCCAAGTACCTCGCCGCCTACGCGCCCGAGGCCGAAGTCGAGGTCGTCGAGATCGACCCCGCGATGGCCAAGATCGCGCGCGAGCAGTTCTGGCTCGACGAATGCCTGCAAAAGACCGGCGCCGAGCAAGAAGGGCGCTTCTCGCTCGTGATTGCGGACGCCTGGGCCCACCTCAAGGCCGCCTCGAAGCCTTACGACGTCATCGTCAACGAGGCCTTCGGCGGCAAGCGCCCGCTCGGCCCGATGGAGACGAACGAGGGCGCGCGCGTGGTCCGCGAGCACCTCTCCGACGGCGGGATCTACCTCGCAGACGTCCGTTGCCCCATGGAGGGCCGCCGCTCAGCGCCGCTTCGCGAGGTCGAGGAGTCGTTCGGCCGCGTGTTCGATAGCTGCGACGTTGTCCCCGAGTGGGAAGAAGAGCCCCAAAAGCCCGGCAACAACGTCTTTATCGCCCGCTAGGCAGCGCCGCGGAAGCCTCGGCGAATCCGGCCGCGGGTTTTGGCCGGGGCATTAATAAAACCGGCGTCGGAGCATATGGTCCGGCGCCGGTTATGCGTTACAGGTATTCGAGGAACGCGCGCGCGGCGATCGAGAGGTCCACCGTGCGCCTGCGCACCAAGTAGATAGAGCGGAACGCGGGGTGCTCGAGATGCCGCACGTCGAGGTCGAAACCGGCCCGCTCGAGCGCCAGGCTCGGCAGCAGGCTCACCCCCAGCCCCGCCTCCACCATGGCAAGAATCGCCGTGATGTCCGAGGTCTCGCAGTGAATCTGCAGCTTGGTGAGCTCGCGCTGCAGCAGCGGGGCAGTCTCGGTATCGGCGATGAAGCGCTCGTTTATCAGGTCGTTCACCGAAATCGTCTTGCTATCGGTCTTGAAGTGCCCGCACGGCGCCACGATAACGATCTCGTCCTTGTCGTACACGGTCGAGACAAAATCCCCGCCCTCGGGCTCGCTGGGAATAAACGCGAGGTCAACGAGGCCCTCGAGCAAAAGCCGGCTTGCCTCGCCGTACGTGCACTCCGCGATCTTCACCTCAACGCCCGGGTGATTGGACACAAAGCGGCCCAGAGGCCCGGGAAGGCGCATGGACACGACGCTCGCGGGAGCCGCGATGCCGAGGACGCCGTCATCGAGCCCTCGCACACCGTGCACTCGGCGTTCAAGCCTCGAGAAGGACTCGCAGAGCTCGAGCGATTCCCCGAGGAGGCGCTTGCCGTCGGTGGTGAGTCGCAGCTCGGGACCCTTGCGCTCAAACAGCCTTATTCCCCAGTCGTCCTCGAGGCTCGAGATCGACCTGCTTAGCGTCGACTGCGCGGAGCCGAGCTCGCGCGCCGCGGCGGAAATGCTCCCCAACCTTGCCGCCACGCAAAACGCCTGAATCTTGCGGATATTTGTATCCACGCGACAACCTTTCAGGGGGCCCCTAGTTTTTGTCGGGACCATTATGGTGCAGTTTGACCCGGTGGAAATAATCGCTTCCGTAGACGGCGTTCCGGAATCGGGGGCGGGCATGGAGCATCTCCTTACTTGCAGTAGATTGACAATGCGTATATGTTGCTTAAATTTCATACGGAACGGACCCGCCCTCAAGCACCAGCCCGATTGGGTTTTGCTCTCGGACGGGTCCGCTTGTTTTGCCGAAGGTTCTGGCTGGTCAGAACTATTCAGTTGGTCGCGAAAGTCTCGCGGGCGCAAGCCTTGAGCCGAAAGGCTCGGTAGATCTTAGAGGCCGCCCTTAATGACCTTCTCGCCCTCCTTCATGATGACATCCATGTTCTCGGGCTTGAGGTTGTGGATGTCGGCAGCGACGTCGCCCTTGACGACAAGGAGGTCGGCGAACTTGCCAGCCTCGAGGGAGCCGAACTCGTCCTCGTGGTGGACCATCTTGGCGCCGTTGAGCGTGGCGGCCTTGATGGTGTCCAGGATGGTGACGCCGGCCTTGTCGACGAAGTCGTACATCTCGTCGATGGTGACGTAGCCGTACGGGGTGACGAAGGAGAAGGAGTCGGAGCCGATGGTGAGCGTGACGCCCATCTCATTGGCGCGACGGAGGTTGGCGTAGGTACGCTGGAGCTCACGCTCGACGACGGTGTCGCCGGGGTAGCAAGCGTTGGCCTCGGTCTCCTCGGGCGGGTAGGTGGCGTACCAGGTCGGCAGGAAGCCGATGGTCGGGGTGAAGAAGGTGCCCTGCTCGGCCATGAGCTCCATGGTCTTGTCGTCGAGCTCGAAGCCGTGGATGAGCTGCTCGGCGCCGAAGCGGACGGAGTCGTAAGCGGCGCTCACGGAGTTGTAGGAGTGAGACCACAGAGGAATGCCGGTGATCTTGCACTCGTCAGCAACGGCCTTGATCTCCTCGGTGCTCATGAGCTGCTTGCAGCCAGAGTCCCAGCGCCAGATGCCGCCACCGGTCGCCCAGATCTTGATGGCGTCGGGGTTCTCACGAAGGCGCAGACGGACGGCGTGACGGAGCTCCCACGGACCGTCGACCTGGTCGCCCCAGGGGTGAGAGTCCTTGGAGACCTGCAGCGGCAGGTGGTGCGAGTCGCCGTGACCAGCGGTGCGGCAGAAGCCGAGACCGGTAGCGTAGATGCGGGGGCCCTTCATGACGCCCATGTTGACGAGGTCACGGATGGCGATACCGTTGCGGCCGATCTCGCAGACGGTGGTCAGGCCGTGGGTGAGGCAGTCGTAGGACTGCTTGACGGCGCAAGCCTGCTTCTGGGCGACGGACTCGATGACCCAGTCGTTGTCGTCGTCGGTGAGGTTGCCGGAGAAGTGCAGGTGGGTGTCGATGAGGCCCGGCATGATGGTCTTGCCGGTGCAGTCCTCGACCTCGTAGCCAGCGGGCACCTCGGTGCGGGGGCCGGCGTAGGTGATCTTGTCGTCGTCAACGAGGACGAGGGAGTCCTGGACCGGAGCAGCGCCGGTGCCGTCGACGAGGATGCCGCCTACGAATGCGTACTTAGCCATAGTTCTTTTCCTCCAATTCGAAAAACCAACCAAACTTACTTGCTTTATTACTCACGGGTCGCAACCCGCATAGTGCTGAAGTGCAGAGGTACTTGCTTGGTAGCGCAGAGGTGCAGGTGGTGCTCAGGTGCTAGGCAGACTGCTTCTTGCCGGTGACGCCAAGGATCACGAAGCCGATGGCAATCCAAGCGATGGTGATGGCCCACTCGATCGGCTTGAGAGCAGCCGGGGACATCGGGACGACCATGAGGGCGATGATGAGGGCGCCGGCGAGAATGGCAGCGCCGATGCCGAACATGCCGCCGTTGACAGTGTAGGGGCGCGGCAGGTCGGGCTCGGTCTTGCGGAGCTTCCAGCAAGCCAGGCCGGCCATGGTGCAGGCGAAGACGAAGCCGAGGGAGGCAACGCTGGTCAGGGGGATCAGCATGTTGTTGCCAAGGAAGGGCCCGATGAGGGTGAGGGCGCCCATGACGATGACGGCCTTCTTAGGAACACCGGATTTGGGATCGATCTCGGCGAAGCTCTCGGGGAGCATGCCCTTGCGGCCGAGGGCCAGCATGAGGCGGGTGGAGGCGCCGAAGAAGGAGTTCATCGGGCCAAGGGGGCCGAGCGTGGCGATGATCAGCATCGCGATGTAGAAGAACAGGTTGACGCGCTCGAGAACAGCCAGAGCGGGGACGGAGCTACGAACGAACTCGTGCCAGTCGATGATGGTGCCGAAGCTGTAGATGCAGATCAGGTAGAACACGCCGGCGGCAAGAAGGGCGATGGCCGGGATGAGGCCGAACTTCTTCCAGTCGATGTTATCGGAGGCCTCCTCCGCCTGCTGCGGAATGGTGTCGAAGCCGGCGTAGAAGAACGGGGTCATAACGAGGACCGCGATGACGCCGCCCAAAAGGCTCGTCGCAGTGGTGGCGTTGCCGCCAGCGGCGTCGGTCACCTGAGAGAAGACGGGCATAGCGTTGGACGGGGAGCCGGTCATGAAGCTGATGACCATGGCCAGGATCATGCCGGCGAGGAGCGCCTTGGTAAGGAAGCTCGAGAGCTTAGCGGCGGCGCCAGCACCCTTGAGGTTAAGGAAGATGACGAGCACGGCGAAGCCGAGGGCGATGACGGTCGGCCAGAGGTAGACGTCGGCGCCGAGGATGGTGTAGAGCTTGACGCTGCGGAGCCAAGCGAGGACCGGGAACTCAGCGAAGCGGGTGGTGAGCAGCTTCGAGATTGCGATGGCCTCCCAGGGGCACAGGGGGGCGTTGCCAAGGAGAAGCATCCAACCGGTGATGAAGCCAAGCTTACGGCCAAACGTACGCTCAACGTACTCGATGATGCCGCCCGAGATGGGGATAGCCGCCGTGAGCTCACCGAAAACCATACCGATAGGAACGAGAAGAACAGCGCCGATCGCGAACGCAATCATTGCGGGAACGGGTCCGCCGCCGAGCACCATCCAATCGCCTACCAGCAGCACCCAGCCGGTGCCGATGATTGCGCCAAAGCCAATGGTGAAGAAGTTGAAGAGCGTAAGCTCCTTCTTCATCCCTCCGGCGCTGGCCTCCTGTTCTGCCATACAAAATCTCCTTTCATCAGAAACGGAACTTCCTGTTGCATCTGATTTTGGAGTACCGGACCCATCGACAAAAGCTTCACAACCTCTCGCGTGACGTGAGTGACCCGTATTGCGCCGTGAACGGTATTTGTTATCCTCGGATAACTTCGACTCCTTCGATGCTGATTAAACGGTTTCTGCATACATGCAGGTAGATTTGTCTAACTGAGCGATTCCGCAGGTAGATTGTGGTGCGCTATTGCATAAAATGACGAAGGTCGCTTTTTATACCTATAAATTGTTAAAGGTTAACGTGATGTTACGTGCACAAACGTTATTTTTAGAGTCATGAAAAGCTGGTTTCCGTTGCTGATTTCCCGACTTTGGGTCAGCGCGAACGGTCAGAATCCGCTCTGCGCAGCATTCAGACAATTGGCTGCTTATATACAGCTAACGTGCAACAGGGAGTACTTTTGCGCAGAGCCATTGCCGCGGCGGCGCCAATTGCCCTTTCGTATATTCCGATCGGGGCGGCATGTGGTGTCCTGGGCGCCAAGTGCGGGCTTGGCCCGGGACTCGGCGTCTCTGGCTCCTTACCTCCAGCGCGCTCGCAAGCGAACCGCGCTCGCCATGACGCTCACGCTGATTGAGGAGGGCTACGGCGTCACCCTCGCAAAGCTCGCCGGCGGAGACCGCGACTGGACCTCCAGGTATGCGCTCGCGCTCAACGCGATCACCATTGCGACTTGAGTGGCAAGCGTTGCGGCGGGCGCCGCGCTCGGAGCGGTCGTCGACGTTCCGACGGCAATCGCGAGCTTCATTTATTTGCTGTGTGATCAGCTCCAAGGCGAATCTGCCGGCAAGAAGGGCGGTGAGGTCAAGTGACCGTAATGAGTTCCCAGGATTTTCTTGCTGTATGGCTGCCTATATTTACGGTCATCCTCGCGTGCCGCGTGGGCCCCATATTTGCCCTTCGCGGGCGAGAGCTGCCAAACAGCGCGGTCGAAGCGCTCGGCTTCATACCGCCGGCCGCCTTCGCCGCGCTCATCGCGAATAATCTGTTCTCCCCCACCGCCCTCGTGGCCGGGCCGTGGCCGGCACTTCTTCCCATCGTGGCGGCAATCGCTGTTGCCGTCGTTGCGCAAAAGACGCGCTCGATGCTCTGGAGCTGCGTGGCTGGGGTTGTGGCCTACGTCGCGCTGACCCTGATTTAGCGCGCGTCCGTGATATAGATGCCCACGAGGACCTGCTCCCAGGGATCGGCCTCGGGGTCGACCTTGAGGACGCGGCACTCGAAGACGTCGGCGTGCCCAAAGAACGCCATCGTGGCCATAAGCTCGTTCTTTGCATGGGGAACATACCCGAGCATGGTGCCGTTGAAGCGGATGGCGATGGCGTTCGCGTCGTGGGGGTTGTCGCGCTGGGGCTCAAGCTCGAGCTTCTGGCCCACCTTGAGCTCGGAGATGACGGTCACGCCGTCCCAGTGCTGGAAACCGGCGATGTTGAAGGTGTCCAGGTGCTTTGAAGGCTCGTATCCGCCCATGGTCGCTCTCCTTTGCGTTGCTTTTCGTTGCCGCAAGCATACAAACCGGTTGGGACAACAATTCCACCTGCAGGAATCGGCGCGCGTGAGCTGCCGCGCTAAGAAATGGCGACGTCTGGGCAGCAGCAGGCCCTTCTTGCTAAGAAATGGCGACGTCTGGTGTTCTTGCCTTGTCGGAACGCCTTCCGCGTTAAAAAATGGCGACCTCTGGGCAATGGCGCGCCCAGAGGTCGGGTTTTCTTAGCAAGAAGGACGGCACGGCGCCCAGACGTCTGGAATTATTAGCGCACGGCACCGCCGGAAGCCGACCTATGCCCAGACGTCGGGTTTTCTTAGCGCGCGGGTCGGCACGGCGCTAGCCGAAGTACTCGTGCCAGACGTCCATGACGGTCGGCGCGCCCCCGCCCTCGGTGAGGGCGCCCGTGCGGGCCACGTCCTCGTTGCAGACCATGATACTCACGGTCCCGTCGTCGTTTGCCGCCGCCATCACGAAGTTGCGGTTCATCGACTCGTTGTACACGATCGCGTACAGGACCCCGTCGAGATAGCGATAATCCTCGCACGAGACGCCGCCAACGCCGCTCACGGCTTTGAGCAGCGCCATCGACTCGTCGTCATCTCCATCGAGGTATCCCGCCACGGCAAGGTAGTAGGCCACCGGGGAGCCTGCCGCACCCTTATCGAGCTCGCCGATCTCATCCTCGCCCAGGGTCTCGTCGCTACCGTCCTTGAAATACCGCTCGGCAAGAAACACGCGACTCTCGCCGTCCTCATAGCGCCCGTGCTCGGCGTTCCAGGAGAATCCCCGCTGCGCAAGAAGCGTCTGGAGCTGCCAGCCCTTAAGGCCCAGAAGCGCGCTCACGGTGACGTTGCCGTGGTCGTCGACGCAGTCGTCGGACCAGGCGTCGAAGGCCGGCGCATCGGTATTTGACGGCGAGTTGCCGCTCGAGCCAGTCGCGCCATCGTTCTTTGCGTCGTCCTTCTTGCCGGAGTCGGTCGCGTCGGCATCGGTCACGCTGGTGCCGGCCGCCGGTGCGTCCGTGCTCGGCGCCGTGGTTGTCGACTGCGCGCCGCACGCAAAGAGCGGGGCGGCAAGAAGTGCCGCCAGCGTCGCCGCGACTGCCCTTCGTCTTGCAGTTGAGATACTCATGATTCCTCCCTTGATCCGCTATTACGGCCCTTCTTGCCAGATTCCAGCGTCATTGTTCCGCCCCCTCAACCGAGGATTCGCGCACGGAATTGAGGGCCTGCGTGAGGTCGCCGCCGCCGGAGTCGACCGGCCTTCGCACGTCGCCGTCCACATAGATGCCCGCCTCAAAGAAGTACCTTCGCTCCGACCCGTCGTTCAACAAGAAGACCAGGCGGTCGCCGGCATCCAGGGCAAATAGCTCCGTGGGCTCGCCGAGCTCGAGCCGCGCGAGGGCGTCCACGACCCTCCCGATGGCCTCGGGATCTGCGCACTCGTACCTCTGCAGCATCTCGCCCTCGGATATGTAGGTGAGGGACGCCACATCGGCCGCGGAGAAATCAAGCGCAAGATCGCCCGCGGCGGAATCGCTCGCCGCGGCGGCGGGCGCGGGCGGGCCTTCGGGACCCTTCGGCCCGGTGTTTGCCGCCGCCATCGCCAAAACCCAGAAAACCGCGGCGGCGCCGAGCGCCGCAAGGCCGCACCCCATCATGAGCCTTTGCGCGTTGGACCTGGCCATGGGCACCTCCGACCGACGCTGTACCGGATGGCCACATCGTCGCAGTCGGCGAGGTCGGGCGTAAAGGTTACATATGTCCCAAAATCGCGAGCGGGGTTTACGCTCGATTAGCCCAAGTCCTCGGGCTGCCAGGAGAAGTAGCAAAGAAGAAGCGCCTGGCGGTTGTCGACGCCCACGCGCCCGCACATAGACGAGATGTGCCGGTAGAGCGCGGTCCTGGACATGTAAAGCTGTCGGGCGAGGTCCTGCATGCTCGAGTCGGACGTGGTCAGCGCGGCCAGGACCTCGGCCTCGCGTTCGGTCAGGCCGAAGGCGGAGGAGAAGGCGGCGAGCTTCTGGTCGGGGCCAAGGAGCACGTGGGCGGGCCGAGCGTCAGGGGCGGACGGCATGGCGGGTGCCGGCGGCTCGCCGGAAACCGTTGGCCCCGTGCCCTTCTCGAGCCACAGGAACACCAGCGCATAGATGACAGCCAGCAGCACGAGCACAACCGCCGAGACCGCGAGGCCGTTTGCGCGCGAAACGAGGGCAAGCGCGGGCGCCGCGACGGCAAGCGAGACCACGTTGTTGACCACGCGCCCGACGGAAGGCCACAGGCCCGAGGGGGACGACGCGCAGCCGGCGAGCATGAACGCCGAGGTGAAGAAGACCACGAACGCACCCGACCCCAGGTAGAAGACGGCGGCGCACAAAAGGGCGGGCCCACCGCTCACGGCCGAGAAGATCGCAAAGCACGAGAGCGTGGAAACAAGCGCCATCGCAACCGGCGCATATCGGCGCGAGAGTCTGTCGAGCGCGAAGCCCGACGCAAGGGCGCTCGCGGCCAGAAGGAGCCTTGGCCAGGAGCCGAGGTCTACCTGGCCGGCAGCGTGCATGCCCGTGAGGGAGACGTTGAGCGTCGAGAAGATACACGTCATGAGGGCGACGATGGCCGCGAGGACGGGCAGGGCGCGGGTCGCGGGAGCGTCATCTGGGGCCGCGGTCCCCGGAGCCTTCGGGGCCGCGGCGCGGGCCGTGGCAAGGGCGGCTGAGGCGAGGCACGCCGCCGCGAGCAGCGCCGCGCGCATCAGCCCAGCTCCCGTCAGCCCCTGAAGTTCGACCTGCAATATGATTGCCGCCGTGTACGCAATGCCCACGGTACTTGCTATCCCGGCATCCTCGCGCTCGCGGGAGACCGCATCGTGCGCGGCCGCGCCGACGAAGCCGAGGCACAGGAGCCCGGCCGCGCCGGCGACGTAGGTGGCGGTCAGCTGCTCCGCGACCCCAAGCGCGACGGAGCACGCCGCGGAGGCCCCACCGGCAGCAAGCAGCAAGGGCCTGATCCGACGCGCGGCGAGCTTTAGCGCGAGCGGGTACAGGAGAAAGCCAACGACGCTGACTCCGACCACGGCCGACTCGGCCATCGCCACCGAGCCGGCCCCTGCCAGATTCGCGACCTTCTCGTCAAAGAGGTACTCGACACCAAGAAACGCGAGGTAGAAGAAGGCGAGCACCACCATGGGAAGGTTCTTCTTGCCAACATCGCTCATGGTTTTCTCGACCCCCTCCCCTGCAATCGGCGACTTTGGGCAAGCGTACCCCATTACAGGCGGCCACCGCCAGCCCGCCGGTCCAGCCAGGCTGAAACAGCAGGTTACGGCTCTGTGATGGTGGCCTCGCGGGTCTCGACCGTCTCGTAGCGCGAAAGGCCGACGCCGTCGACGACCATCTCGCCGGTCTGGTTGTCGAAGGGGTCGTCGCGCAGGACGTCGTTCGCGGGCTTGAGCGGCGCAAAGAAGGCGCTGTTGGCCGGCATGCGCCACGGGCCGAGATTGCCGAAGTAGAATCTGCGGCGCGCCTCGTTGCCCTCACGGCGGGCAGACGAGCCGAAGGAGCAGTCGGCCCACAGCCAGCCGAGGCCCTCGATGTAGAACATCGCCCAATCATGCGGGCCCACGTGGTCGGGAGCCACGTACAGGCCGCTCTGCCAGCGCGCGGGCACGCCGCCCAGGCGGCACAGCGCCATGAAGGTGAGCGCAAACACGCCGCAGTCCGCGCGCAGGCTCTTTGCGCAGCTGTCCGCAATGGAGTCGAGAAGCACGTAGGCGGGCTGGAAGCGATAGTCGACGTTGTTCGTCACCCAGTCGTAGGCGGCGCGGGCACGTCCAAGGGCGTCGCCCTCGGGGATGCCGCGGAAGAGACGCTGGGCAAGGGCACGCAGGTACGGGGTGAACACGACGTGCGGCGCATCCTCGGCGAGATCGGCCGCGCAGGGCGCGGGGGCGGGGGCAAAGCGCGGGTCGCCCGCGGCAGGCGCGGGGTCGTCCGCCCAAAGGTCGACATAGGGCGCTCGGACGGCATACTCGAACTCGACGAAGAACTCCCGCTCGCCCGCGGCCTCCCAATACGCGGTGCGCTGCGGCGCGTTCTCGGGAGCCACGCGGATGCCCGGCGTCGAGTCAACGATTCGCAGGTCGGCGACTTGCGGGCCCGTCGGCAGCGGAAGCCAGGCGCGCACCTTGCTTTGCGGGGACACCTCGACGGCGTCGGCAGCGGCCACACCGAGGCGCATGCGGATGCGGCGCTCGGCGAAGCCCTGGGCACGCATCTGGTCGATCACGGCATGCTGCTCGGCGCGGTCGGTCGGCGGGCAATCGAGGCCCGGCACCTCGGCGGGATAGTTGCGCAGCGAGTCGATGCAGCTCGCGAGGAAACGCTGCTCGCCGTCCACATAGCGCCAGTCGATGCGGCCGTGGTCAATAAGGGAATCGAGCTCGCCTGCGCCGAACTCGGGCCACTCCTTTTGAATCTCGGCGATGATGCCCTCTCGCGTAACGCTGAAATCCCGGCGCGTGCGCAGGATGCGGGCGCGCTCAGCCCGCAGGCATGCCGCGAGCTCGGGACGCGTCCCGGCGTCGAGCTCGGCCTCGATAAGGCGCAACGCGTCATCGAAGGCGCCCGCGGCAATCAGCCGGGCCATATCCGCGGGAAGACCGTCGTTCAGGTGCTTGAAGTCCTCGTTCGTCGCTTGGTAATTGTCCGCAGTCGCCATGGCGCCCTTCTTTCCGACAATACGAAAAAAGGCCAGGTAATAAGTTACCTGGCCCCTCTCTTTAAATGGTCGGGTTGACTGGATTCGAACCAGCGACCCCCGCGTCCCGAACGCGGTGCTCTACCAAACTGAGCCACAACCCGATGCAAGGGAGTATGTTAGCAGACTTCTTCCGGTTTTCCAACTGTCAAAGTTGCGAATGACCACCAATCCTGCTCATCTACCGCCCGGGCGGCAACGGCGCGGGCTTCCTCGATGGTCTCGCACAGCGCAAACACGCAGCTACCGGAGCCTGAGACCATGGCCGCACGCGTCTCAGGCTGCGAGGCGAGCCATTTTTCCGCATCCTCGGAGGCGGGCTGCAGCGCCTTGGCCGCCGGGGCAAGGTTGTTGCGCACAAGACCGCGCACCTCCTCGGCGCTCCCCCGCCGCAGCGCCGCGCACATGGCCTCGTAGGCGGGCGGCACGCTCGGATCTCGGTCGTACTCGGCGTAAGCCGCCGCCGCGGACACGCCGTCGCCCGCGGGCTTGACCAGCACGACGGGCATCGGCAGCGCCGGGAAGGTCTCGGCAAGCATGTCGCCCGCGCCGAGGAACAGCGACGGCACGGGGTCTAGAAAGAAGGACACATCCGCGCCCACGCGACGGGCGACGTCGGCAACGCGCGGGTCGTGAACATCGACGCCCCAGCGCTCGCACAGGGCGCGCAGTGCGGCACCCGCGTCGGCAGACGATCCGCCGAGCCCGGCTTTCTCGGGGATGCGGGTCTTTACGTCGATGCGCAGGTTAAGCTCGGCGCCGAACTCCTCGGCGAGCAGCGTCGCCGCTTTCCACACGGTGGTTTTCTCGGGCGGGGTCTCGATTGCCGGCTCATGATGCACGGCAAAGGTGGGCGCGTCGTCCACCGTGACCTCATCGAAGAGGCCGACGGGCATCATCACCGAGTCGACGAAGTGGTAGCCGCGGCTATCGGTCTGGGCATGGATGCCCAGGTGAAGATTGATTTTGCACGGCGCAAATACGACCTGGCGACCGACCATAGCGAATACCTCGCCTTATTCCTCCTCAGCGGGGGCGTAGTCAAAGAGCTTCTCGCCGGAATCGGCGTCGAAGAGCTCGACGGTGCCGGTTAGGACGTCGACATACTGGAAGGACTGGCGCGCAGTACGGCCGCGGCGCTCCTCGACCTCCACGATAAAGAGGGAGGGGTGGACGTTGACGAGGGTGCCCGCACGCTCAACGATGCGGGAACGCCCCATGTTTGCCTTGACCCTCAGGCGCTTGCCCTTGAGGTCGGCCAGGCGCTCGCGGATGTCGTCGACGCGGTTGACGGACGGGATCTCGTTTTCCATCTGAATAGCCTCCGGATGGGTGTCGATGTACAGCAGTTGACTATCTTACCCCCTAGACGACGCGTTCATCCAGTTCAACTGGCCTTTGACACGACAACAACATCTGCTAGGCGATTGGCAGAGACCGTCGGGGCCCCGCGCGCTACACTGGCTGCAACCGAGAGGAGCAACTCATGAACAATGAACGCCTTGCGCACGTGCGCGCCAACCTGCGGCGCCACGGCCTTTCGCAGATGCTGCTGGTGGACCCCCTGTCCATCTGGTGGCTCTGCGGGTACTACACCGAGCCCTACGAGCGCTTCCTTGCGCTCTACGTCCCCTGCGACGAGGCCAAAGAGCCTGTGATGTTCAGCAACCGACTTTTTCCCGAGGTGGGCGATGCCTGCGCCGACGTGCGCACATTCGACGACACCGAGGACCCGATCGCCCTTGTGCGCGACGTGACCGACCGCGCGGCGGCGCTCGGCGTCGACAAGAAGCTCGCCGCCCGCTGGCTCGTGCCCCTCATGGAGGCCGGCGCCGCGACCGGCTTTGCCCTCGCCTCGGACGCCATCGACGACGCGCGCTCCACCAAGGACGCGCACGAACGGGAGCTCATGCGCGCCGCCTCCGCTGTCAACGACCAGGCCATGGACTGGCTCGCCGGCCAGATCCGCCCCGGCGTGACCGAGCGGCAGATAGCCGACGGGCTACTTGGCGAGTACCGCCGCCTCGGCGCGCAGGACCATTCCTTCTTGCCCATCGTGAGCTTCGGCGACCACGGCGCCGACCCGCACCACGAGCCCGACGACACGCCGTTTGTCCCCGGCGACGTCGTGCTCTTTGATGTGGGCTGCAAGAAGGACTGGTATTGCTCGGACATGACGCGGACCTTCTTTACCGCGGAGCCGACCGAGCACCAGCGCCGTGTGTACGACACCGTGCGCCGCGCAAACGAGGCGGCTGAGGCCATCGTGCGCCCGGGCGTCGAGTTCGCCCAGATCGACCTGACCGCCCGTCGCATCATCGAGGACGCCGGCTGGGGCCCCAACTTCAACCACCGCCTCGGCCACCAGATCGGCCTCGAGGACCACGAGCCGGGCGACGTGTCGAGCGTTCACCACGAGGGCGTGCGGGCAGGCCAGTGCTTCTCGATCGAGCCGGGGATCTACCTTCCGGGCGACATCGGCGTGCGCGTGGAGGACCTGCTCATCGTGACCGAGGACGGCTGCGAGATCTTGAATCACTACAGCAAGGAGCTCACGGTCCTCAAGATCTAGGGCGGGACCGAGGGCGCGTCCACCCATAGCGCGGCCACGCGCAAAAAGAGCGGCCCGGCACCGTGGGGGAGCGGTGCCGGGCCTTTAGCAAAAGGGCAGCGCCCCTTTGTAGCAAATTGAGCCGAGTTACTCGGCAGGGCAGAGCGAAAGCGCGGCCTCGTCGGCGACCAGGACGCAGTTGGTGTGGAGCTGCAGGATAGAGGCCGGGCAGGAGGGCGTGACGGGGCCGTAGCACATGTCGCGCACAGCCTGGGCCTTCTTCTCGCCGTTGGCCACGACGAGGATCATGCGGGCGTACATGATGGTCTGCGTGCCCATGGTGTAGGCCTGGCGCGGGACGTCCTCCTCCTTCTCGAAGAGGCGGCTGTTGGCCTGGATGGTGCTCTCGGTGAGGTCGACGCAGTGTGTACCGGCGCTGAAGTGATCGTCAGGCTCGTTGAAGCCGATGTGGCCGTTGTTGCCGATACCGAGGAGCTGCAGGTCGGGATAGCCGGCAGCGGCGACGATGCGGTCGTACTCCCCGCAAGCGGCCGCAGCGTCGAGGTTCGAGCCGTCGGGCACGTGGGTGTTGGCCTGGTCGATGTTGATGTGATCGAAGAGATTGTCGCGCATGAAGTAGTGGTAGCTCTGCACGTCGTCGTGCGAGAGGCCGCGGTACTCGTCGAGGTTGTAGGTGCGAACCTGCGAGAAGTCGATGTCGCCCTTCTCGTACCACTTGATGAGCTGGTGATAAGCGCCGATGGGCGTGCTGCCGGTGGCGAGGCCGAGGACGCAGTCGGGCTTGAGGATGACCTGGGCCGAGATGATGTTGGCGGCCTTGCGGCTCATGTCCTCGTAGTCCTTGGCGTGAATGATCTTCATGCTAGCTCCTTCTGCTGCGCGGCCACCAGGGCGAGGTCGCGGAAACGATGAGAGGAAGACCTGCCGCGTCGAGGCCCCTGCCCGTCCACGGTTAAAACTATTATTGTCGTTATTCAGCCTGCTAACTGGCTCATTTTTAAACTACCAGCCGAGCGGCCGCCTTCCCGGGCAGGCGGCGGCCAACACCCTATTTGAGCTTCGCCGCGAGGTCCGCGAGCGCGCGGGCGCGGTGCGAGATGGCGTTCTTCTCGTCAAGCGCAAGCTCGGCCATGGTGCGGCCGGGGACGTCGTCGGGCCAGAACAGGGGGTCGTAGCCGAAGCCGTTGCTCCCCCGCAGCTCGTGGCCGATCACGCCGGGGCAGCCTCCGTCGCCGCGCAGGATCTCCTCGCCGCGCACGAGCACAACGGTGGAGTGGAAGCGCGCGCCGCGGTCGGCATCCGCCACGTCAGCGAGCTCCTCAAGGAGCTTTTCGTTGTTCGCGGCGTCGTTTCCGTGCTCGCCCGCCCAGCGCGCGGAGTAGATGCCGGGCGCGCCGCCGAGCGCGTCGACGCACAGCCCGGAGTCGTCGGCAACGGCCAGCTCGAGGCCCGTGGCCTCCTGGGCGGCGCGGGCCTTGATGAGCGCGTTCTCGTAGAAGTCGGCGCCGTTCTCCTCGGGGTCGGGGAAGTCGCCGAGCTCGCCGAGTGCCACGAAGCGCACCCCGGGCATCACGCGCGAGAGGATCGCCTCGATCTCGACGACCTTGTGCGCGTTTCCGGTGGCAACCACCACGGTCTTGCTGTCTGCCATGTTTTCCTCCTCAAGCCGGCAGGGGAATCGCCCCCGCCGCCGGCGCTAGTTCCTGAATCCGGTCACTTCGTTCTGGATGGCGACCAGTCGCTCGATGCCCGCCTGCCCCATGTCCAGAAGCTCATCGAGCTGCGCGCGGCTGAGCGTCGAGTGCTCGCCTGTGCCCTGAATCTCGACGATGCCGCCCTCGTCGGTGCCCACGAGGTTCAGGTCAACGTCGGCATGGCTGTCCTCGGGGTAGTCGAGGTCAAGAAGCGCCCTGCCGTCCACAATACCGGCCGAGATCGCGGCGACCTGGCCGGTCAGGGGCAGGCGGTTAAGCTTGTTGCCGCGCACGAGGCCCATGAGCGCATCGTGTAGCGCGACCCACGCGCCCGTGATGGATGCCGTGCGCGTGCCGCCGTCGGCCTGGATCACGTCGCAGTCGATGGTGACGGTGACCTCGCCGAGCTTCTCCATGCGCACGACGCTGCGCAGGCTTCGGCCGATGAGGCGCTCGATCTCCATGCTGCGGCCCTTGCGCGCGCCGTACTCGCGCTTCGACCTGCGCGCCGTCGACGCGGGGAGCATGGCGTACTCGGCGGTGACCCAACCGCAGCCGTGGCTCGCGCGGCGCCACTTGGGCACTCCCTCCTCGATGGTCGCGCAGCACAGGACGCGCGTGTCGCCGAACTCGGAGAGGCACGACCCGGCGGCGGTCTTGATCACGTTGTTGGTGAGCTTGATGGGGCGCATCTGGTCCACGGAGCGGCCAAAGCTGCGCTCGCGATGCTCGTCGGACGAGGTCATGGGCTTCTTGCCTCCTTACAAAGAAACCCCGGCACCGCGCGTGCGGGCCGGGGCCGGCTGTGTATGGTGGGCGATGAGAGGTTCGAACTCCCGGCCTTGTGCGTGTAAAGCACCTGCGCTAGCCGCTGCGCCAATCGCCCAGACCGTATGAGTCTATCATACGCGGCGCGGGCGGCGGGCTCGCCCACCCGCAATTCATAGCAGGCTTTTGCCGCCGCGGGCGCAAGGCGGTTTTATACTGTGACCCATGGATACCTTAACTTTATCGCAGCTGGCAGGCGAGCTGCGCACGCATGACATCGCCTGCGAGGTCCACGGGAACGCGGACCCCACTGTCACGGGCACCGCATGCGACTCGCGCGCCGTCCGCGCGGGCGACCTCTTTGTGTGCAAGGGCGCGGCGTTTCGGCCGGCGTTTCTGGCCTCGGCACGCGAGGCCGGCGCCGTCGCCTACCTGGCTGCCGCGGACAAGCTCGGCGAGCTCGCGGCGGCCGAGTCCGGCCTTCCCGCCCTCGCCGTGCCCGCGAGCCAGCTGCGCCGCGCCATGGCCGTCGCCTCCGCCGTCGCCGCGGGTCGCCCCGACCGCGACCTGCCCATCGTCGGCATCACCGGCACCAAAGGCAAGACGACCTGCGCCTACATGCTCCGATCGATCTTTGACCATGCGCGCGGGACCGGCCGCTGCGGCATCATCGGCACCGTCGAGACCTACGACGGCGTTGAGGACGGCCCTTCTCGCAACACGACTCCCGAGAGCCCCGACCTGTGGCGCCACCTGTCCAACGCCCGAGACGCGCGCCTCGGCGGCCTTGTGATGGAGGTCTCCAGCCAGGCGCTCAAGTACGACCGCACCTACGGCGTCGACCTCGCCGTCGGGTGCTTTTTGAACATCGGCCTCGACCACATCAGCCCCGTCGAGCACAAGGACTTCGAGGATTACTTCACCTCCAAGCTGAAGATCTTCGGGCAGTGCCGCTGCGCGGTGGTCAACCTCGACTCCGACCGCGCCGACCGCGTCCTGGCGGCGGCTCAGGCGGGCTGCGCCGAACGCGTGCTCACCTTCGGCCTGGAGCGCGAGGGAGCCTACGCTTGGGCCTCCGACCTGCACGCGACTGAGCTGGGCGTCTCGTTCACGCTGCACCTCGGCGACGAGGAGCGCACGGCCACACTGCCCTTCCCCGGCGACTTCAGCGTGAGCAACGCCCTGTGCGCCGCCATCTGCGCCGAGGAGCTCGGGCTGTCCATCGACGAGATCGTGGCAGGCCTCGCCGTCACGCGCGTCCCCGGACGCATGGAGTTCTATCGCAGCGCCGACGGGCGCGTGACGGCCGTGGTCGACTACGCGCACAACCGCCTCGCGTTCGAGTCGCTTCTTTCCGCCATCAAGGGGACGTTCGCCGACGTCGAAAAGATCGCCGTCTTCGGCGCCGTGGGCGGCAAGGCGATCGAGCGCCGCCGCGACCTGCCCGAGGTCGCCGCCAAGTACGCCGACCGCATCATCCTCACCACCGACGACCCGTGGACCGAGGACCCCGCCGACATCTGCCGACAGATGGAGGAGGCACTCCCCGCCGACTTCCCGCACGAGACCGTGCTCGACCGCGCAGCCGCCATCGACCACGCCTTCGACCTCGCCGAGAAGTGCGGCCGGCGCGCCGTCGTCATGCTGCTGGGCAAGGGCTCAGACGCCACCCAGCACGTGGCCAACGGCTACGAGGACGTCGAGACCGACTCCGCGCTCGCCGCCCGCCACATCGCCGCCCACGACGCCCGCTAGCCTGGGACAAAAGGGACGGGGGATTTCGTCCCAAATTGTGAAGAGGCCTTCTCCGGCCTCCATAATTTGGGACGAAATCCCCCGTCCCTTTTGTCCCAAAAACGCGCCCCGCTCTCCGAGGAGGGAGGGCGGAGCGCGCTTCTTTGCAGGCTATGCGCGACGGCGACTTAGAAGTCGATGTCGGTGTCGTAGTAGCAGGCCTTGAGGATCTTCTCGAAGTCGGCGGCCTTGGTCTCGCGCGGGTTCTCCGGCGTGCAGGCGTCCTGCTCGGCGTTCGCGGCGATCTCGGGGAGCTTCGCGAGGAACTCCTCCTCGGAGACCATCTGCGGGTTCTCGGCGTCGACCTTCACGCCACCATTCGCGTAATCCTTGATGGACTGCGGAATGTTGAGCTGGTCGTTGAGGTCGCGAATCTTCTGGACGAGCGCGGCGATGAGCTCCTCGTTGGTCTCGCCGGGAAGATGCAGGATCTCCTTGGCCACGTAGGCGTAACGCTCGGCAGCACGGGGATCCTTGGAGTTCCACTGGATGACCTTGCCCAGGTACATGGCGTTAGCGGCACCATGGATGATGTGGCCGTTCTCGAAGGCAGCACCGGTCTTGTGAGCCATGGAGTGAACGATGCCGAGCAGGCCCGAGGAGAAGGCGATACCGGCGATGCACTGAGCCTCGTGCATGTGCTGACGGGCCTCATGGTCGCCGGTGTAGGACTTGGGCAGCCACTCAACGATCTCGCGGATGCCGTGCAGCGCGTTGGCGTCGGTGAACATGGAGGCGAAGGTCGAGACGTAAGCCTCCATGCAGTGGGTCAGCGCGTCCATGCCGGTGTGGGCGCAGAGCTTGGCGGGCATGGTGTAGGTGAGCTCGGGGTCGACGATGGCCACGTCAGGCGTGATGTTGAAGTCGGCCAGCGGGTACTTGATGCCCTTGGCGTAGTCGGTGATGACGGAGAACGCGGTGACCTCGGTAGCGGTGCCGGAGGTCGAGGAGATGGCGCAGAACTTGGCCTTCTGGCGCAGCTCCGGGAAGGAGAACGGCTGGATGATGTTCTCGAAGGACTCCTCGGGATACTCGTAGAAGACCCACATGGCCTTCGCGGCGTCGATCGGGGAGCCGCCGCCAATGGCGACGATCCAGTCGGGCTCGAAGTCGCGCATGGCGGCCGCGCCCTTCATGACGGTCTCGATGGAAGGATCGGACTCGACGCCCTCGAAGAGCTGGACCTCCATGCCGGCTGCCTTAAGGTCGGCCTCGACGTCCTGCAGGAAACCGCCGCGACGCATGGAGCTGCCGCCGGAGACGATGATGGCCTTCTTGCCCTTGAAGTTCTTGACCTCGTGGCGGGCGCCCTCACCAAAGTACAGGTCGCGCGGGTTGGTAAAACGTCCCATAACTCCTCCAATTCCGTGCCGGCACCCCCGTGCCGGATTTCCAGAGCCGCCGCGCGCACGCGGCGCCGCTCATCGGCTAGAAAAAGGAACCATGTCTAAGCGATGTTTGAACATCCCCTCTGCTCAGACGCGCTTAGCATATCACCGGTTTACCTATTCGAAACTGACTACCGCTTGCGAACTCGTAAACGGTTTTAGCCTGATTGGAAGAGGGTATTGTTCTTTACCCTGCTAATATTTATCGATTGTAGAATTGGTAAATCATCGTTTGGCAAGAAGGGCGATCCACCGGGAGGCGAGCATGGCGCACGACGCACGCAAGGAAGATTATCAGCGCCTTGGCCTGCGCTTCATTCGCCAGCTCGACAGGGAGGACTCGGGCATCGCCATGAAGGCGTTCGCCGGGTTCGGGCAGCGCTTCTCGACCGATCGCGATTCTTTGCCCCAAACTGACTCCGACCGCGCGTTTCACCTCGTCTCGAAGGCAGCCGACCTGATCGACTACCAGCTGCCCTTCGCCGACGCGGTGCACGCCGGCGAGCTCGTCGTACAGGGCAAGCGCCTGCTGCTCGAGGCGACGGCGCTCGACCCAGACTGTTTCGACGCCCGGCGCATGCTCTCGTCCACCGAGATCCCCAGCATCACGGCGCGCTATGAGTTTCTCTGCGAAGAAGAGCCCGGCGTGAAGGCGGCCTGCGAGGCAGCCCGCGACGAAGCGCTCGCAAGCGACGACGAGCCCGAGCGCGCTGTCGCGGCAGGAGACCTCGCCATGCGCCCTTACCTGCGCTGGATTGCCTCGATGGCCGAGCTTGCGCTCATTTGCGGGCGCAACCGGCAAAGCGTCGAGCTCGCCCGGCGGCTCATCGCGCTCGACCCGACCGACATCTCCGACGCGCGCTTCACGCTCGCGCTCGGCCTCGCAAAGCTCGAGGACGAAGCCGCGCTCGACGAGCTCGAGCACGCCTATCCCTCCATCTACGCCGGCCGTGGCGCGAACGACGCATGGATGCTCCTCGCCCGCATCGCCTTGGCCTTCAAGAAACACAAGCATGTGGTCGCGCGCGAGGCACTGGCCCGCCTGCTGCGCGCCTACCCCACCGGCGCGGTCGCGCTTATCCGCCAAAACGAGCTTCCCGACGGCGAGTTCGCGCGCCTGAGCGTACAGCCCTACAGCGAGGATGAGCTCGTGGTCGCGCTCTCCGAATCGGTCGTGCTGCTCCAAGAAGGCAACGACCCCACGGGCCGCGGCATCCTCGGCACCTGGATCGCCGAGAACACGGCCGTCCTGCGCCCGTCCGCCGTCGATGAGGCCCGCAGGCTCGAGGAGCAAATCCAGGCTCAATTCGGCCAGCAGGGAGGCGAGCAGTTTTGAACTTCCAAGAGGAACTGATTCTTCGGTGCGCTTCTAGGCGCAGGCAAAAGCTCGGCCAGTTGTCTGACGCCGCGTACGAGGAGCTGCTACTCGCCGTCCGCCAGAACCCGGAGGCCTACATCGACGACGACGCCGAGCGGGCCTTCGCCCTGCTCGCCCAGGCCATGCGCAAGTTCAACGAGTCCGCCCGCGACGACGACCTCCTTGACGACGACCAGTACATGGCCGCGCGCAACAAGCGCTTCGATAGCCTGCGCGGCGCGTGTCAGGCCGCGCTTTCGTTAGATGCCGACTGCCTCGACGCACAGCTGCTGCTCACGCTCGCCACGGTCGGGCGGCCAGACAAGCTGCTTGACGCACTCTGCGAACTTGAGGAGAAGTGCGCGGACGGGCCCGCGTTTGCGCAGCTCGACTGGGGCAACCCCTGGGACCGGGCGCGGCTTCGCCTGCGCGCCGCCATCTCGCGGACCTGCGCCGACTGCGCCTGTTGGAAGATGGCGCTCGAGACCGCGAACTCCGTCCTCGGGGTCACGGAATCGGCTGGCGACCCGCTGGGCGCGCGAAACACCGCGGCGCTTGCGTATGCACGGCTCGAGTACGAGGAAGGTTTGAACGCGCTCGAGGCACGCTTCACCCAGGGCAACGCCTGGACCAGCCTCGCGCGCTGCCTTCTGCTGTACAAGCTCGAGCGCACGCCCGCCGCACGAAGGTCGCTTCGCGGGTTCGCCCAGCTCAATCAAGGTGCGGCGTACGCGATGATGCGGCCCGTCTTTGTCGAGGTCTACCTCCCCGACCGACCCGACTACGCGCCCGGCAGCTTCGAGGAGGCGATGGCCGCGGTCCACGAGGCCGAGGTCATCATCGCAGACACGCCCGACTTCGTCGCCTGGTGCCAGGCACAGGCCTGGTTTGAGGCCGATGCCCGCGCCTACGCCGAGAAGCACGACCTCGACTGGTAACCCTGGGACAAAAGGGACGGGGGATTTCGTCCCAAATTGCGAGGAGACCTTCTCCGGCCTCCACAATTTGGGACGAAATCCCC